>Ga0208188_1000291_pt1 | contig 40234 bp, 37 predicted proteins | sample June2015DPH_8_50_FD_184698 | JGI IMG/M metagenome (GOLD analysis project Ga0208188, IMG submission 184698) | Peatland microbial communities from SPRUCE experiment site at the Marcell Experimental Forest, Minnesota, USA - June2015DPH_8_40... | ecosystem: Environmental > Terrestrial > Soil >...
CGCTATGGGCGGCTCCTCGACACAGATCGCTCAAATGTTCATTCCAGGCAACACTTTCTATAGTCTAACCGGCAGCCTGACACAGACCATTTTTGACGCCGGCACCCTGCTGCACAAAAAACGCGCTGCCGAAGCCGGCCTGGATCAAGCGGCCGCGCAGTATCGCAGCACCGTCATAAACGCCTTCCAGAACGTGGCGGATACGCTTCACGCACTCCAATCCGATGCAGATGCTCTAAAGGCGGCAGTAGCCGCAGAACGCGCCACGCGGCGAACCTTTGAGCTTACACGCAGACAGTTGGAACTCGGCTCAGTTAACTACCAGGCGGTGCTCGCCGCCGAACAGGGCTGGCAGCAGGCACTGATAAATCTCGTGCAGGCCCGTGCAAACCGTTTTGCCGACAGCGCAGCCCTATTCATGGCGCTTGGCGGCGGCTGGTGGAACCGTACAGGCGCGGCGGCAGACATGACAGACGCCGAGAAGCGGTGAGGCGGGGACAAAAATTTACCGCAGAGGCGTAGAGAACGCAGAGATCTTCAGGGAAATGTTGTGTTTCGACGCTCTGCGAAGTGGGGATGTCTTTGGTTCAGAGCGCCGTCATGTCAGCTGGATTCAGAAGCTTTTGGACGCATTCTTTCAGGTCTTTTATCTTCACCGGTTTGGCGAAAAAACCGTCCACCTTGCTCTTCATGGCTTCAACAGCGGAATCCAGGCTCGCAAAGGCTGTTATCATTATAACTTTGATCTCGGGGTATGCGGTCTTGATTGTCCGCAGGACGTCCATCCCATCGATGCCTTTCATCTTGAGGTCAGTAATCACCACATCGAATTTTTCCTCTCTGAGCCTTGCAAATGCGGGTTCCGCATTCAGAAAGGTTTCCACTTTATAGCCGTCCGGCTCCATGGCAGCCTTAATCATCTGTCCAACAATCCTCTCGTCGTCAATCACTATAACCCTGAAACCAGACATTGTTCGCTCCTCTCGGTCTGTCTGTAAACGGGGAGTTCAATTGTGAAGCAGGTCCCTACCCCCGGCTCGCTTCTCACCCTCAAGTCTCCCTTATGATTCTTGATGATTCCGTAGCTGACAAATAAACCCAGTCCGGTTCCGCTTGCCCCTTTGGTGGTAAAGAAAGGGTCGAAGATGTGGGGCAGCATTTCGGGGGCTATTCCTTTCCCGGCATCCTCGACCTCAACTTCCACTCGGCTGGCGCATGGGTTAAAACGGGTTGAAAGACGCAGCCGGTCTCCAGGCGATGAAGCGTGGAGCGCATTAGTGAGCAGGTTGATCATCACCCCCTGGATCTGGTGTTCATCTATATAGACCGAAGGTAGATCATCCCCCAGATCAAGCTGCGCCTCGATGTTGCAGATGCAGATCATGTTATGGACAAGCCGCATGCTCTTATGGACTACATTGTTGATGAAGGTTTCCTTGAGGTCGGGTTTCTTGGGTCTGGCAAAGTCGAGCAGATCTTTTACTATGCGTTGAATGCGCTCGGTTTCCTCCTCGACTGTTTTCATGTATTCGATATGCTCGTCCCGCCCAATGTTATCGTAGAGGTCGACAAAGTTTTGCGCCAGCATCGAGATATTATTGAGCGGATTTCCGACCTCGTGGGCCACTCCTGCTATAAGTATCCCCATTGAAGCAAGTTTCCTTGCCTCCAGGACCTGCTCTTCCCGATTCCGCAGTTCTTGACCCATTGAGACGAGCGCGGAAACAGCCAGGCCGCATTCATCCCGGGATGTGTTCGGTTCGATTTTGCTGAAATCACCTTCGGATATCAAATGTGTGGCCTTTTCTATCCGTTTGAGAGAACTGAGGACCCTGAAGGACATAAGGCTTGTGATGCCGACGGCGGAAAGCAGGATGAACGCCAGAGATAAAATGAGTCTTTGCTTTGAGCTTGAGATGATTTGGTTCACCTCTTCTCTCTCGGTGACTGTGAGATACTGCGAAAATTCTCCCAGCTTTTGGCCGGCCTCCCGAACGCTGGTCTGCACGGCCATATCGCCGACTTCGGCCTGCTTCAGGGCCTGCCGGTAATTTGCAAGGCTTGACTCCAACTGGTCTGCTTTGCCCTTGCCGATTGCTCGAACGATATTGGGCCTGGAATCTTCGATGACGTAAAAGACGGTGCTTATTTTCTCCTCGATTTCCGGCAGGGCCGATCTGTCTCCGTAGAGGAAATAATTCTTTTCTGCGAGCCTCATCTCGAGAAAAGATGAATTGAGGTCTTCGGCAATTTCCATGAACCTTAATTTTGTCAGCACCTGCTCCTGGGCGCGGTAGGCAAAGAAGCCGGTCAGGGCTATCAGCAAAATGTTTACGAAATTGGCGATCATTATTTTGTGGACTATCTTCATAAATCTTTCACCCTTCGGATTTGCGTAGCTAGAAGGACACCGCGCATTTCGAGGCCTCGTAGTTTTCTTTTCTCACCGGCCAGGACCAAAATATACCGTCAACGACCATCAGCAGACCGGCTAGAATTATAAATGCATCCACTATGTTTAGCATGCTGACGCCGAAATAGGTAATCAGGCCAACCCCGACGCTTGCAAAGGAGACCCCGGTGCGAATAAAGGAAAGACCGGTCCTGGCACGGGAGTAAATGGTGCGGTAACATGCCGCTATGGTGCGCTGGGCGGCGAAAAGGTCCCTCTCGTGTGCGAGCTGTGAGCGCGGCTTGTTGTCGCGTGAGGGCTCAATAATTACCACGGTGCAATGCACCATATCCGAAAGCCGGGCCAGCATCGTCTTTCCGTCTTCGCCACTTGTGTTTCCCCTTTCGGCAAACTGGTAGTTTTCTAAAAAGTACAGGCTTGCCGCCGTTACTTCTACGAGCGTCTCATGCCTTGGGGGGCGGAAAATGGACTTTTTGACCCTGTGATAACTTAGCAGTCCGAGAAAAATAAGCAGCAGGCCAACGGCGATCATCGTCCAGTAGATCGGCGCCAAATGGATGGCTTTGCCGCTGCGCAGGAGCGTTCTTCCGATTATCATCATCGTCAGGCCTCCCCGCAAGAGGCTCAATTGGGTCCTTACCCTGGCGAAATCCGTACGATAGCTCGCCAGCTTCGTTCTCCATCGGGCCATTGTATTGCGCCAGAGCGCAAGGGCCGTTCTTTCGTTTCCGATAAGATGAGTAGGATCGGAGTTCAGAAAATCCTCTATGAAATAGGAAATATCTTCAGCAAGGGCCACGTGGAACCGAAATTTCCCTGCTTTGAAACAGTCTGCGACTTCCTCGATCATCAGGGGATCGCAGGGATTGCGGGCCGCTATGACCACGGTGTCATCGTCCAATGCGACGGGAAACCACAGGTTTGAACAGGGCCTCTCCGGGTCCAGCCCGGTAAGAAGCTCAGGGGGCACTGGAAGTCTTTCGTCATACTCCACCCACTCGCAGCGGTAGTGGCTGGCAAGGGCCTCGAGCAGTTTGCGGCGCGGAATGCCCAACCCGTAGCGGAGAATCTCCTCCACTTCCACGTCCATGGCCTGCGCCGCTTCCCCCGAAGAGCGCAGTTGACCTGCGGTAATAGTCCCCCAATCCACCAGGGCCTGAAAATTCTCCATGGATTCAGCTACACTCATTATCATCATAGCTGAAGGTCCCCTTTTTCCAGAACATGGTCGGCTTGCCGAAATCAGGCATGCGGATCTCCAGGTCTTCGAAGCAATAAGGCAGTTGTCTTTTCTTCCGCTCGGCGGCTATGTGCCAGTGGAGGCCGTCTGCAATCAAAAGCAGGCCGGCAAGCATCAGCAGGAAATCAAAAAGCGTCCATAGAATATTACCCCAGCCAAAATAGACCAGCAGACCCAAACCGACGGAAAAGACGCTTGTTCCAGTCCTGATGAATGACAGGCCCGTCCTCGACCTTGCCATCGTGGTCCTGAGCCTTGACTTGACGTTGCGCCTTTCGGCCAGGAGCGTGCGTTCCAGGGCAAGGCCGGTTGTCCCCCAGATGCCCGGGGCATGTGTCCCCTTGACCATCAGTTTGGGCGGCATGTCATCGAGCCGGCTGAAAGCACGGAACATGAAATCCCATATGGAGGTGCTTTCCTCGATTTGGCGTATTGTCTTGGAGCTCTCAAGCCCTGCGCGCCGTCCGGGGAAGTACCATCGGGCGCCTTCCAGAAACATGACCAGGCCCGTTAATATCATGCCGGCATAAAAAATCGTCCACAGGCCGGGAGGAAATTGCCTGATAAGCAGGATGCCCAAGCCGGCAAATGAGATGCCGGTCCGGGTGAAGGCCAGGCCGGTGCGGGCCCTTGCCATCCTTACCCTGTAAGCCGCAAGGAAAGTCCGCTCTTCAGCCAGGTCGGTCCTGTCGCTTGCGAAGAATCGGCGCCTCATAACCGGAGAGAGCCTGTTCCACATGGTCCGAAGCTGTTCTGCGCCCTTGATCGGTTCAGACCTCGTCAGCACATGGCCTTCTTCGGTCGATTTCAGCTCGGCAATGGTGGTCCCGAAGGTGGATCGTGTAGGCAGGCAGCCGGCTTCACCCGGTTCCTGCTTCCTTGTGGGCAGATACCAGCTCAGGCCGTCAGCGGCCATGATGAGACCCACCAACAGCAACGGCGCCTGGATGATGCTTAGATAGCCGAATCCGAAGATTCTTAGCATAGTAAGACTGATGGCGATGAACGAAATCCCCGTTCGCATGAGCGCCAGGCCCGTTCGTCCCTTTGCCATGGAAGTTCTGTACCAGGCCAGGACCGTCCGTTCGCTTGCAAGCCTGGTGCGAAGCCTGGCCAGAGCGGTCCTTCCAGCGGACGGTGGGAAACCCGGATTGACGTCCTGAACGTGCTCGATCATACGGGTGAGGTCGGAGGGAAGGGCCAGCACGAAGCGGATCGAAAGGGCGCCCAGAGTTTCCTTGATCTTTTTACGCAGCTCGGGGTCGAACGGACTGGATGCTGCAATCCGGGCCTCCTCCCTCGCTACCGAAAGAGGGAACCAAAGATCGCGTTTAAGCTCCTCGAGATCGAGGTGCTCTAATATTTTGCCGGGCACCGGCAGACTCTCGTTAAATTCTACGAACGGTAGACAATAATGTTCGCTCAGGCAAAGCAGGATTTCATGCTTTGGTATGCCCAGACTCAATATCGACTCTTCGATGCGCCTTACCGCGCCCCCAGACTCCCGAACGATTTTTTCCAGCTCCGGCCCGCTCATCGTCCCACGATCAATCAGGCCGCTAAAAGCAGCGAATTGGTCGTCGACCGTTTCAAGGCCGTGCTGAACTTGCAAAGTTTTTTGCAGCATTCGCTTTTCATCCAAACAAAAGGCCGGGAACTTTTCTCCTTCCAGCAAATGGTAAGTGCCCGGCTTACCTTAATTATCGGCTTTGCACTGCCCCTTTCGGATGAAACACTATCCTGTGTCCATCCTTATGAGACACTTGCCGTTTGCGATTCGGAAAGCAGGAAGGATCAGGTCTCGAACAGCTCGTGTCCATCCGAAAACACCGGATGAGACACTTGAAATTCCAGATTTGGAAAGGAGGAACAGTCAGGTCCCGAATAACCCATGCCGGCGCTATTTTAACAACATTAGTATTTTTTTCAATAAACTATCCGGATGTTGTTCGCCCTCCTGCACTGTGTAGCCAAGAGTATCGATCAGGAAGGCCTCCCGCTCCCGCCCATCGCGTGCGATAGACCTATTTTGCGGTCGGCCTCCGCGCTACGCGCTCGCACTTCGCTAAGGGAGGCCGGGCAAGCCCACTTCACAAAGTGAAGTAGGGCGAAGCCTCCGCGAAGCGAGACCTTGACACCATTGTCACTTTACTTTCTGATGCGCTTAACATTTGGCTTGCCTTCAAACGCACCACGTTTAATGTCTGTGCGTTCTGCATGGCTGCGCGCACGGTTGCCGCTCTTATCATGTCAGGCGCATTTCTTTTCGAGCAAGGTATTATATAAGGCTATCATACGAGTAATTGAGGAATGAATTCCATAATTTGTTTTTGTCCGGCATCCGATGGGATGGTATCCGCCAAGATGCCGTTGAAAATGCTAGTCCGCCGGTTTACAATAAAAAAACTCAAGGCCCATGGGGCAGGCCCAGCCGCCCGTACGGCTAAGCGTCAGGATCATGGCTGGCGGCCCTCGCCTAGCGGAGCGTCGAACTACTCTGAAAGGAAATATTTAGGTGTCGCTTCTTCCAATCTGTAGATATCCTGACCCCGTATTGCGCCAAAAGGCCCAACGAGTCAATAATATCGACAACGCCATTCAGCGTCTCATAGACGACATGGTCGAGACGATGTATGACGCGCCGGGAATCGGCCTTGCGGCAAACCAGGTTGGCCGCCCGCTCAGTGTGCTGGTAATACATATTCAGCGCGAGGAATCCGAATACGGGCTTATCGTGCTCATAAATCCCGAGATGGTAAGTTGCCGTGGCGAGACAACGTTCGAGGAAGGCTGCCTAAGCGTGCCCGAGTATTATGCCAATGTGGCGAGGCACGAAGAGGTCGTGGTGTGCGGGCTTGACCGGCAGGGCGAAAAGATCGAAATAGCCGCCGGGGGCCTGCTCGCGATTGCGCTCCAGCACGAAATGGATCACCTGGAAGGCAAACTGTTTATCGACCGGATAAGCCCGATCGCCAGGGACATTTTCAAAAGAAGGTGGAAAAAGAAATCCAAGGAACAAGGGGAAGAATCGCCGCTGTGCCTGGACTAGTCTTTCTTGGGACCCCGAATTTTGCCGTGCCGTGTCTGCGCAAATTGCTGGAATGCAAGGCCGGGGTCCGCCTTGTAGTCACACAGCCCGACCGCCCGAGCGGCAGGGGCCGCAGGATCTGTGAATCGCCCGTCAAAACCCTGGCCAATGAAGCAGGGATTCCGATATACCAGCCCGAACGCATCCATGGCGGCGAAGTTATCGAAAATATCCGGGCATACGGCGCGGAGTGCGCTGTGGTGGTGGCTTTCGGACAGATTCTTCCCCAGTCTTTCCTTGACATTTTCCCTCTCGGGACCTTGAACGTCCACGGGTCTCTTTTGCCTCGCTACAGGGGGGCCGCCCCCATCCAGCGCGCCATAATGGCCGGGGAGGGTCTGGCTGGCATCTCGATAATGCTCCTCGACTCCGGGATGGACACCGGACCGGTGCTTTCGCAAAAAGAAGTCCCGATAGGTCCCGAGGATACTTTCGGGACGGTTTACAAAACCCTTGCCGAACATGGCGCAGAGCTTTTGGCCGGCACCCTGCGCGACTGGACGGCCGGACGGCTCACACCCCGGGCTCAGGATGAAGGTTTGGCTACTTACGCCCCTGCGATCCAAAAAGAGGAGCTTCGGATTGATTGGAATTCTTCGGCAAAAGATATTATAAATAAGGTGCGGGCGTTTGATCCGGCGCCGGGTGCGTGGTTTGCGCTGGGGGGAAAAAGGGTCAAGTGCTTCCGGGCTGCCTCATTTTCCTGGGCGGCAGCCGGAGCTCCGGGCGAGGTGTTGGGCATGGCGGAATGCGGCCTCATAGTTGCTGGAGGCTGCGGTCAGTCCCTGTGCGTCGGGGATCTGCAACTGGAGGGCCTGCGGCGCATGCGGGCGTGTGAATTTGCTTGCGGCAGGCCTATACCGAGAGGCTCGTTTCTGGAATGACTCACGTGGAAAAACCGGCAGAACAGCCCCTAAAAGAAGCCTTCCCTCTCTTCAACGAGCCTGCCGCCGGTTCCGAAAAGCGGATCGTAATATCTCTTGTTGCGCTTTTCGGGATCATCGCCACCGCCGTTCTGATCCTTCTCTACGTAGTGCCCTATTACGGTTTTGGCAGGATTTCCGTCCACCTTCCACTGATAATGGCAATCCTTACCGTCCTGGTTGGCGCAGTGCTGCTCGGAAGCCTCGGGCTACTGGCCGCAGTTTTCGCCCTGGGCCGTGATGTTTCTTTTTCGCGCAAGCTCCGCAGTGTTGCCATCAAGGTGCTTCTGCCCATACTGGTCGGTCTCGGCAGGCTCGCGGGCTTTCGCCGCGAACAGGTCCAGCATGCGTTCGTGGCCGTAAACAACGAGCTCGTTCTGGCCCAATGCCGCAATGGAACTCCCCCGCGCTCAGTGCTGCTCCTGATGCCGCACTGCCTGCAGGATAAAGACTGTCTGGTGAAGATCACCCACCAGGTGCAGAATTGTAAACGCTGCGGCAAATGCAGCATAAAGGACCTTATTGGGCTTGCGGAAAAATACGGCGTGCACATCGCGGTTGCCACCGGAGGAACCATTGCGCGCCGGATAGTCATCGAAACTCGTCCCGACCTGATTATAGCCGTTGCATGCGAGCGGGACCTGACCAGCGGTATCCAGGATACCACCCCGCTGCCCGTTTACGGTATTTTCAACCAGCGCCCCTTCGGACCATGCCTCAATACACAGGTGGCGCTGGACCGAGTCGAATCCGTGCTTCGGGAAGTCCTTCCGGGGAAGAGTGAACAGTGAAGAGGGCGCACCCGTTCACTGCTCACTGTTCACACTACACTGTTCACTGAACATGGTTACATCACGAACCCTGGCTTACCAGATTTTGCTGCACATCGAGCAGAAGGCCTCCCATCCCGACCGGTTGATCCGGACCGCCCTCGAGCGGCACTCGCGCCTCGATGAGCGTGACCGGGCGCTTCTGACCGAGCTTGTATATGGTGTTGTGCGCTGGCAGGGCCGGCTTGACTGGCACATCGATGAACTTAGCAGGACGAGGCCCGACAAGATCGCTCCGGATGTAAGAGTCCTCCTTCGACTGGCCCTCTATCAGATTCTCTTTCTCGACCGCATACCTGATCACGCAGCCGTAAACGATACGGTTGACATCGCCAAAAGCAGCCAGCCACTTTATGTTATCAAGTTCATAAACGCAATTTTGCGCGAGGCGGCCAGAAGAAGCGAAACTCCGCCCGAAGCTGAAGGCCTCGGGCAGATCGGCCGCGGCGGCTCGCCGTGGAACTGGCCCGACCCGCTGAAGGACCCGGCGGCGCATATGGCGGTAATGACTTCACACCCGGTCTGGCTCGTACGCAGGCTTATCGATGAGATCGGCATCGAAGAAGCAGGGCTTTTTTGTGAGTCGAACAACCGGATCGCCCCGGCGGTTTTCCGGGTCAATACGCTCAAAGTCTCGCGCGAAGAGGCAATAGAATCTTTGAAGGCCGAAGGAATCGAGGCGGCGCCCTCACCCTGGCTTGAACAGGCCCTGAGGGTAAAAGCGCCAAGGCGCGACATGACCGGGACGTCCGCGTTCCGCCAAGGCTGGCTGCAGGCGCAGGACGAGGCCTCGCAGATGGTTTCCTTTATGCTCACCCCTATGCCGGAAGAGCGCGTCCTGGACCTTTGCTCCGGTTTGGGCGTTAAGTCGGCCCACATTGCCATGATGATGAAAAACGAGGGTGAAGTGCTCTGCGTTGACAAATCGGCCTGGAAAATCGAAGAAGCCCGCAAAAACGCCAGCAGGCAGGGGATAACGATAATTCGCACTATTGCCGAAGATGTCCTGATGCTTGGGCCCCAATCGACCGGTCTTTTTGACCGCGTTTTGCTTGACGCCCCATGCACGGGCCTAGGGACGATGCGGCGAAAGCCAGACATCAAGTGGCGCAGGCACATAAAAGATCCCTACCGGCTGTCCCGGCTTCAGAAAGAGCTGCTCCCTCATGCCGCACAGTTTTTAAAACCCGGCGGAGTACTGGTCTATGCAACCTGCTCGGTTTTCAGGGACGAAAACGAAGCAGTGGCCCAACACCTGAGCGAATCACACCCGGAACTTGCAATAGAATCGGCGGCCCAAAACCTGCCTTACGCCTGCCGGGAAATGGTATCGGGACCTTACTGCCGTTGCTGGCCTCATAAGCATGACGTGGACGGTTTCTTTTCGGCCAGGTGGAGGAAGACATAAAAAGTTTCCTTGACATTGAGCCTTTTGTTGTATTAAGTACGAAGTCCTCATTGACAGGAGTGTATGTTGGCGGCCGTTCTCAGGAATTGTTCCATGGTGTGGTTGTGGCAGGCTTTGAGGTGAGCCTGTCCACATAAGCCCCGTTTTGAATAAATTATGGGCCGTGGGGCCAGGTTCAATTTGTAGACCTGGCCCCACGGCTTTTTTGTCTCTTGGGCCGCTTGGTTTTCAACCCTCAACAGGCTGGAGGAAAACGAGAAATGGAACAGACAAAGGTCGTTCTGGCAGACAATGAAATTCCGAGGCAATGGTACAATATCCTGTCCGACATGCCCACGCCGATGAGTCCGCCGCTGCATCCCGGAACGGGCAAACCGGTAGGTCCCGAGGACCTGGCCCCTGTTTTTCCCATGAATCTGATCGAGCAGGAAGTCGCAACCGATCGCTGGATAAACATCCCGGAACCCGTGCTGGAGAAATACCTTATATGGCGTCCAACGCCGCTTATCCGCGCGCGCAACTTCGAAAAACTCCTCGGGGCCCCCGTAAAGATTTACTACAAGTACGAAGGAGCGAGTCCGCCCGGCTCTCACAAGCCCAATACGGCGATCGCCCAAGCTTACTACAACAAGGCTTTCGGCATAAAGAGGCTGTCGACGGAAACCGGGGCAGGCCAATGGGGGAGCGCTCTCAGCATGGCATGCGCGATGTTTGGCCTGGAGTGCAGGGTTTTCATGGTGAGGATCAGCTACGAGCAAAAGCCTTACCGGCGCCTTATGATGGCCACCTGGGGGACCGAGTGCATACCGAGTCCGAGCGACAGGACACGGGCGGGCCGAAAAATCCTGTCCGAAAGTCCCGACTCTCCTGGGAGCCTCGGTATCGCCATAAGCGAAGCCATCGAAGACGCAGTTGGAAACAAGGATTCCCGTTACTCTCTTGGTAGTGTTCTCAATCACGTGCTGCTCCATCAGACCGTTATCGGCCTCGAGGCCCACAAGCAGCTTGCTAAAATAGACGTTTATCCCGACGTGGTAATGGGATGCGCAGGCGGGGGCAGCAATTTTGCCGGCCTTTCCCTGCCGTTCGTGCGCGACAAAATCCACGGCAAAAAGTTGTCCGTGGTTGCAGCCGAGCCCGCGTCCTGCCCGACTCTGACCCGTGGTCCGTTCGCATACGACTTCGGGGATACGGCCATGACCACGCCCCTTCTGCCCATGCACACGCTTGGTCACGACTTTTTGCCCGAGTCGATCCACGCCGGCGGGCTTCGGTACCACGGAATGGCCCCGATAGTTTCCCATCTTGTAAAGGAGGGCATCGTCGAGGCAAGGGCCTATGACCAGATCGAGACTTTCACGGCAGGAGTCAAATGGGCGAGGTCCGAGGGGGTAATCCCGGCGCCGGAGACCAATCACGTCATAGCCGCCGTGGTTCAGGAAGCAGAGCGCGCGAAGCAGGAAGGAAAGGAAAAGGTGATCCTGTTCAACTTCAGCGGTCACGGAATAATAGATTTGTCCGCCTATGACGCCTTCCTTTCGGGAAAGCTCACCCAGCACAAGCTGACCGACGAGGAAATTGAGCGGGCACTCAAATCAATCGAAGGCTTTCCAAAACCGTGATAAGCAGCGAGCAGTGCTCGAAGACGAGCGAAGGACTTTGGATCAGGTGCCCCAGGCTGGGCGGGGAAGCGCCTTTCACATATTGCATGCAGGAAGCCGGGGACCTTCCATGTCATCGGATTATTGTCTGCTGGCAAGCCTTCTTTCCGGTTGAAGCATACCTCAGGAAAAAGCTTTCGCCGCAAAAGTGGGATGAGTTTGCAGACAAGAAGCCCAAAGAGAAGATCACCTCTTTGCTCGAGCTGATTGAAGAGGCTAAGAGCAAGGGGGATGAAGAGTGAAGTGAGTTCTAAGGGTTGGAGCGTGGGGGGGGCACACTGGTCCGAGTTTGCCCCCCGCGCCTCTTCCGCCTGAAGCCCGAAACGATTCAAGCAACTATTCGCGCCTGATGGCTATAACAGGATGTCGTTGTTATACCGTTTCCCTACTCAGATTTGAGTGCCGGCAAGCAAAACCCGCATAAACTGCAAACTAGGTATCATACCCTAGCCCCGGATTAAAACAACGCATTCGTAAACTCCTCGGCGTCAAACGGGCGCAGGTCGTCAAGGCGCTCTCCGATCCCTATATAGCGGACCGGTACCTGAAGCTCGTCGCAAATTGCAGCGATAACCCCGCCTTTTGCAGTGCCGTCGAGTTTGGTCAAAATCAGCCCTGTCAGGCCTATGCCCTCCTTGAAGAGCTTTGCCTGCGAGAGGGCGTTCTGGCCCGTAGAGGCGTCGAGGACCAGGAACACCTCGTGCGGGGCCTCCGGCATCTTTCTGCCGATGACCCGGTGGATTTTTTTCAGTTCCTCCATGAGATTGACCTTGGTGTGCATGCGGCCTGCGGTGTCCATCAGTATGACGTCGATGTCGCGCGAAACCGCTGCATCGAGCGCGTCGAAGGCCACAGCGGAGGGGTCCGATCCGCTTTTCTGCTTAACCACCGGGACCCCGGTACGCTCGCCCCAGATTGACAATTGTTCGACTGCGGCGGCCCGGAAGGTATCGCAGGCGGCCAGCATCGGCTTCAGGCCCTGCTGCTTCAACTGGTTGGCCAGCTTTCCGGTGGTCGTAGTCTTGCCCGTGCCGTTTACTCCCACGATCATGACGACGAATGGTTTGTGTGCGCGGTAGTCGAGCACGGGGGCTTCAACGCTCAAAACGGACCTGATTTCCTCACGTATCTGCTCTCTAAGCCGGGCGGGATCGCTCAATTCCTTTCTCTTCACCTTGCCGGCGACTTTGCCTAGCAGCATCCCGGTGGTTCTCACCCCCAGATCGGAGGTAATGAGAATCTCTTCCAGTTCATCGAGCAGTTCCTCATCTATGACCTTTTTGCCGAGAGCCAGCCGATCTATCCGGTGGACGAATTTCTCCCGTGTTCCTTTGAGCCGCCGGCGAAGGCGCCTGAAAAAACTCCCTTTCGGGACCCCGTCATCCGTGGCCTCATCTTCTTCATCCATGACCTCATCTTCTTCCTCCAAGGTCTCCTTTTCGCCAAGCACACCAGAGGGAATCGTTTCGGGTTCGAGTCTCTCAGGGATACCCGCCCAGGCCACTTCCTCCGGGACCCGAGTCTCTCCTGGGAAGATATCCTCGTCCGGCTCTTCTTTTTCAGCGGTCTTGGGTTCCGGCAAATTCTCTCTTTTTTGCCGACGGTCTTTCTTTTCCTTCTGCTTGAACCACCTGATCATATTTTCTTCTCCTTTGGAGATTCTATTCGGTCTGGCGCCCGCAAGGCTGTAAAGTGTAGTATGTAAAGGCGATGAACCGGGTTTCAAGAGTCGAGCCGGCCGAGCGCCGCTCAAAGCGCGATTTTGGGGGGAGCAGGATGGATAGTCAAGAGCGGAGTTTACGTCTGGAGATAATCAAGATCTGCCGCAAGCTGGAGAGCAAGGGGCTGATTGCGGCAAGCGACGGCAACGTCAGTTGCAGGGCCGGCCGGGACTGCATGCTGATAACCCCGACCGGTGTTTCCAAGGGGGACATCGAGCCGGAAGAGATCGCAAAGACCTGTATGCGGGGAGATCTTCTGGAAGGCCCGATGAGGCCGTCAAAAGAAATATTAATGCACGTCCAGGTCTACAGCATGAGGCCGGACGTTTTGGCAATCGTGCATGCGCACCCGCCTATGGCAACCGCATTCACACTGGCCGGGTTTCCGTTCAACTCGAAAGTCCTGCCCGAGGTCTGGCTCATGTTGGGCAAAGTTCCCCTTGCGCCCTACGCAACTCCATCGACCAACGAAGTCCCGCATTCAATCGAACCTTATATCCCTGACAGCCGTGCGATACTTCTTAAAAGACACGGGGCGCTCACTTTCGGTGGGAACCTGATGGAAGCCTTCATGCGCATGGAAAAACTCGAGCACTGTGCAAAAATTCTTTTCTATGCCTCCATGCTCGAGGACAGAAAGGCGCCGGTCGCCCTGACGCAAAGCGAAATTGCAAAGCTTGGATCGAGCGAATAACCTCGCGGAGAGGGAACAAAAAAATCCACCGCAGAGGCATGCAGAACCGCTTCTGCATATTTTATTTGAAACGCCCGGCACAATCCTTTAAATACTTTGGTGCAAACAACTTATTTTTTCGCTAATCCTCCCGTTTAGGCGGAAAGGGAGGATTTTTGTTTCTGTTTACGGGAGGATTGCCATGATCGAAAGAGCTAATATACTCGTTGAGGCCCTCCCCTACATTCGCCGGTTTTATCAGAAGACGATCGTCGTAAAATACGGCGGTCACGCGATGGTGGCCGAAGAACTCAAGGAGAGTTTCGCAAAGGACGTTGTCCTGATGAAGTACATCGGGATAAATCCAGTGGTGGTTCATGGCGGCGGGCCGCAGATAGGCGAGATGCTGCGGCGGATCGGAAAGAAATCGGACTTCTGCGACGGAATGCGCATAACCGATGCCGATACCATGGAGATCGTGGAAATGGTGCTCTCAGGAAAGATCAACAAAGAGATAGCGGCCCTTATAAACAGGCATGGAGGACGCGCGGTAGGGTTGAGCGGCAGGGACGCTCAACTCATCGAGGCCCGAAAGCTCCGGATCGTCCGAGACACCGCGGAGGATGGGCCTGCGGAGATAATTGACATAGGACTGGTCGGCGAGGTGGTGCGGGTAAACATCGAGGTCCTGCAAACCCTTTTGCAAAGCGATATAATCCCGGTGATCGCCCCGATCGGGGCGGGTGAGAACGGAGAAACCTACAACATAAACGCTGATCTTGTGGCTGGGGCTATTGCGGGCGCTCTTAAGGCCGATAAGTTTTTGCTAATGACCGATGTGCCCGGAGTGCTCGACGAGGAGGGGAAGCTCATATCGAGCATGACTGTCGGCGAAGCCCAAGCGGCCATGCGCGACAAGAGGCTGCGGGGCGGGATGATACCGAAGATCCAATGCGCAATCGACGCCCTGGAGGCCGGGACCGCAAAGGTCCACATAGTTGACGGCCGCCTTGCACACGCCATTTTGCTGGAGATATTCACCGACGCGGGGATCGGAACAGAGATCCTGAGGAACAGCGAGCGAGAGAAATGAACTCATTTATCGATGGGATAGAGAAGGAGTACGGCAAGCACATATTCAGCACTTACGCCAGGTTTCCCGTGGCTTTTGTCAGGGGGGCAGGCTGCAGGCTCTGGGATGACGCCGGGAAAGAATACCTCGATTTTCTTGCCGGCATTGCCGTGTGCGGCCTCGGGCACTGCCACCCGGAAGTGGCCCTGGCAATCAGTGAGGCGGCGCGAAAACTGATTCATGTTTCCAACCTGTTTTATACCTATCCGCAACTTGAGCTGGCGGCGGAATTGACACGACTTTCATTTGCGGATAAGCTGTTTTTTTGCAACTCCGGCGCTGAGGCCAACGAAGCGGCCATAAAGCTCGCCAGAAAGTATAGCCGTGACACCTTCGGTCCCGGCAGGTTTCACATCATCTCGATGAATGATTCCTTCCACGGCCGGACCATGGCGACCCTTTCGGCTACCGGCCAAAGCAAGGTACATAACGGTTTCGAGCCGCTGGTGGAAGGTTTTGTCCATGTCGATTTTAACTCTGTTTCGGCTGTTGAAGCGGCCATTACGGACAAGACCTGCGCGGTAATGGTCGAACCGGTCCAGGGGGAAAGCGGGGTCAATTTTTCGGTTCCCGGCTACTTGAGAGACCTTAAGGCGCTGTGCAAACAGAGGAAACTGCTGCTCATCTTTGATGAGGTCCAGTCGGGGCTGGGAAGGACAGGCTCACTTTTTGCCTACGAGCAGGAGGATGTGACCCCTGACATAATGACCCTGGCAAAGGCGCTGGCAAACGGATTGCCAATGGGAGCAATGCTGGCCGTCGATGAAGCGGCCGGGGCTTTTACTCCAGGCAGCCATGCTTCCACCTTCGGCGGTGGCCCCCTGGTCGCCTCGGCGGCCCTGGCAACCTTGAGGATCATTTCCGAACCTGCTTTCCTGGGCAGGGTGCGCGAGACAGGGGCCTATTTCATCTCAAGGCTCCAGGAACTCAAAGAGCGCTATGGGTTCATCAAAGACGTCCGCGGGCGAGGTCTCATGGTGGGTTTGGAACTGGCCGTCCCAGGGGCGAAATTCGTTTCCAAATGCCTTGATAGGGGCGCCATAATAAACTGCGCGCACGATACCGTCTTGAGGTTTGTTCCGCCCCTTATCGCCGGCAACTCCGAGATAGACGAGATGATCGGCATCCTGGATGGCGTCTTTAAAGAGGAAGTCCTATGAAGCGCGACCTGCTCTCGATCCGGGACCTTTCCGCCCAGGAAATTCACGGACTGATCGCCAAAGCCGAAAAGATGAAGGCGGAGCTTGCCGCAGGCGCACTGCCCAAGTCTCTAACCGGAAAAATCGTGGGCCTCATTTTTCTGAAACCCTCGACCAGAACGCGGGTTTCCTTCGAGGCCGCCATCTGCCGGCTGGGCGGGCAGCCCATGTTCATGACCGCTCAGGATACCCAAATTTCACGGCAGGAGCCTCTTGCCGACATGGCGCGGGTTCTGGACCGATATATCGACGCAATAGTTATGAGGACTTTTGCTCAAAGCGACGTTGAGGAACTGGCCGGCTCCGCCTCCATTCCCGTGATAAACGCTTTGACTGACTATTCCCATCCCTGCCAGGTGCTGGCCGATCTTATGACTATCCGCGAAAAACGGGGCTCGCTCGAAAATCTCACGGTCGCATGGGTGGGGGACGGAAACAACGTAGCAAATTCATGGATAAATGCGGCCGGGCGCCTTGGCTTTTCGCTAAATTTCGCGTGCCCTCCCGGATACGAACCTCACGAGGAGCTCTTAGAGTGGGCTGCGCGCGAGGCAAAAGCAAAAATCAAACTTATCGCCGATCCAAGAGAAGCCGTGTCAGACGCCGATGTGCTCTACACCGACGTCTGGGCTAGCATGGGCCGGGAGAGTGAGGCCCACGAGCGAATGGAAGCCTTTCGCCATTACCAGATAAATTCGCAACTTCTGGCATGTGCGCCCCCGCACGCGATAGTGCTCCACTGCCTGCCCGCTCACCGGGGGGAGGAGATCACCGGGGAGGTGCTCGAAAGCCTGCGGGCCCCTGTTTTCGACCAGGCTGAAAACCGGCTTCACATGCAAATGGCGCTCCTTGACTGGATGATCGGAAGCCGAAGGCTCTGATCCAGGCTTACGCCGGATGAAAGATTTTTCAAGTGCGGTGAACGGTTACAAGTTCCCCAGCTTTTTCAGTGGTTTTAAGAACGGAGTATTTTTGTGATGGGTGTCAAAAAGGTTATCCTCGCCTATTCGGGTGGACTTGATACCTCGATCATTCTCAAATGGCTCATCGAGACCTACAGATGCGAAGTTGTCGCCTTCTCTGCCGACCTGGGCCAGGATGAGGAACTGGACGGGATTGAAAAAAAAGCCCTTGCGACCGGCGCGATCAAAGCGCGCATCGAAGATCTGAGGGACGAGTTCGCAAGCGAGTTTGTTTTTCCCGCTTTTCGCGCCAACGCCATCTACGAAGGCCAGTACCTGCTCGGCACGTCCATTGCCCGCCCGCTGATCGCCAAGCGCCAGATCGGGATAGCCGAAGAGGAAGGGGCTGACGCGGTTAGCCACGGCGCCACCGGGAAGGGAAACGACCAGGTGCGGTTCGAGCTGGCTTACATGGCGCTCAAGCCTGACATAAAGGTGATCGCACCCTGGCGGGAATGGGACATGAAGTCGCGAAGCGAGCTTATCGCTTTTGCGCAAAAACACGGGATACCGGTTCCCGTTACCAGGGCCAAGCCTTATAGCTGCGACCGCAACATGCTGCATGTAAGCTACGAGGGGGGCATTCTTGAAGACCCGTGGACTGCGCCGGACCCCGAGATGTTCATCATGACCGTGGATCCGCAAAATGCTCCCGACGAGCCCGAAATTATCGAAGTCGATTATGAAAACGGAGACCCGGTTGCCGTTGACGGCAGGCGCATGAGCCCGGCCGGCCTTCTTCAGTATCTAAACAAGATCGGTGGGAAGCACGGGATCGGCCGCGTGGATCTAGTGGAAAACCGGTTCATAGGGATGAAATCTCGAGGCGTTTACGAGACCCCGGGCGGCGCTATCATGAGAGTCGCCCACAGGGCGGTCGAATCCATAACCATGGACAGGGAAGTTATGCACCTGCGCGACAGCCTTGTTCCGGAATACTCGCGTCTGATTTACAACGGATTTTGGTATTCGCCTGAGATGCGCTACCTGCAGAATATGATGGACCTGGCGCAGGGAAATGTCTGGGGAACCGCCCGTGTGAAGCTCTACAAGGGGAGTTGCCAGGCGATCGGGCGCAGGTCGGAGCGCTCTCTCTACCAGCCCGGCTTCGCCACATTTGAAGAAGACGACGTTTACCGGCAGGACGAGGCGAGCGGTTTTATCAGGCTGCTCGGACTGAGGCTGCGGATCGAAACGCTCGTAAGAAAACAGTGACTGGTGAATAGTGAATAATGAATAGTGAACAGGAAAAGTCTAAGTAGTGACAAGTCACTAGTCACCACTCACTAATCACTAAGAGGAGCACATGGCCGAAAAGCTGTGGAAGGGACGCTTTGAGCTGCCCACAGACAAACTGGTGGAGGAATACACCGCTTCCATCCATTTTGACAGCCGACTCTATCGATACGATATCGAGGGGAGCATCGCGCATTGCCGTATGCTGGCCGAATGCGGCATAATTTCGCGCGAGGAGGCCGTCCGCATCGTGCAGACCCTGGGCGAAATAGTCAGCGACATAGAGCAGGGCCGGGTTGTCCTGGATTCCTCCCAGGAGGACATCCACATGGCCATCGAAAACGAGCTTATCGCGCGTATAGGCGAGACCGGCGGCAAACTCCACACTGCCAGGAGCCGAAATGACCAGGTTGCTCTTGATATGAGGCTCTACATGCGCGATGCGCTTTCGAGCATATTGGACCTTGTGCACGAAGTTATGTCGACCCTGGCCGCAATGGCCGAAAGGCACCTCGATGTTATCATGCCGGGGTTTACTCACCTCCAGCACGCTCAGCCGGTTCTTTTTTCACATCACTTGATGGCCTACTATGAGATGTTTAGCCGCGACTTCGCAAGATTCAGCGACTGTCTAACCCGTACCGATGTAATGCCGTTGGGAAGTGCGGCGCTTGCAGGCACCACTTTTCCCATCGACATGGAATGGACGGCCCGTCAGCTTGGCTTTCCAAAGGTTGTGGCAAACTCTATGGATGCGGTCGGGGACCGCGATTACCTGATCGAATTTTGCTCGGCTTCGGCTATTTTAATGATGCACGTGAGCCGCATGGCCGAAGAGCTTATCATCTGGTCGAGCCCGGAGTTCTCCTTCATAGAGATAAGTGACGCATTCTGCACCGGTTCCAGCATCATGCCCCAGAAGAAAAACCCGGACGTACCCGAGCTGATGCGCGGCAAAACCGGGCGGGTGTATGGAAACCTCATTGCGCTTCTGACCGTGACCAAGGGGCTGCCCCTGGCTTACAACCGCGACATGCAGGAAGACAAGGAACCGGTTTTCGATACTGTGGATACTCTGCTTGCCACCCTGCGCCTGCTGAGCAAAATGCTGCCCGAAATCCGGATCAATCGGGAGACAATGGCCCGTATGGCCGTGCATAACTTTACGCTGGCCACCGATCTGGCCGATTATCTGGTCAGACGCGATATCCCTTTCCGCAAAGCGCATCATGTTGTGGGCCAGATCGTTCAATACTGCATTCGAACCGGCAAAGAGCTTGGCGACTGCACGCTTGACGAGTTGAAAACTTTCCACAAGGCTTTCGATGAGGACGTTTTTCCATACATCGAGATTTCGAGCGTAATCGACCGTAGGAGATCAGTTGGAGGTACCGCGACCTCACGGGTAATAGAAGCCATTGCCCGGGCGCGGGCAGACCTTGAAAGCTGCAAACCATACTCTAGGGAAAACTGCAAACCGGAAAAGTAGGGGGCCTATGCGAATCCTGTCTGATTCCGCAAAACATACGTGGTTGGGAATCATTTCTATTTGTGTTTTAAGCGTTATAATTTCAGCCTGTGGAGTGCCAAAGTTTCCAAAACCTATTGGAGTGGCGCCTCCTCCGCAGGTAAACGACCTGAACGCTCAGGTTATTCCTCGATCAGTCGAGCTTTCGTGGAGTCCGGTCGTTGTGAAAGAGGACAAAAGCATTGCGTATTTGATCATGAGGTCCGAACTGATTTGGGAAAACCGCAATTGCCTTGAATGTCCTCCCCCCCAACAGCAGCTTGTTCTTAAGATGGATGCCGCCGCTGTAAAACCGGGGGGCGACGGCAAGATTCGCTGGGTTGACACCAATGTCGCCTACCGCCGGGTTTTTCGTTACCAGATAACTCTCGAGGACGAAAAAGGCCTTCCTGTGAGCCTTTCCAATCCCGCGATAGCCAAAGTCCTCCCTGGACCGACGGCGCCTGTAAACCTTACGGCGACTACTCAGCCGCAGGGGATTATGATTCAGTGGAAACCGGCCTTAAAAGACATCGAAGGAAATAATATCGATGTGTCAAGTGAGTCTTTCAGGCTCGAGAGGCTTTCGGGCGAGAAGGGATGGGAAAAGGCCGGCCCATCTTTTTTGAAAACCAATGCCTACCTGGACCAGTCGGTTGCCCCAGGGCAGAGCTACATGTATCGGGTCGTTGGAGCCCTGTATGCGGATGAGGTCTACATTTTGGGGGAGCCCTCCGCCACGACCCAGGCCACAGGGCCAGATTCCGTGCAACCCCCGCCCCCAGGCAGGGTCTGGATAACTCCTGCGCATGGGGTCCTTGAGATACACTGGACTGAGGCCGATGGGACAACCGGCGGCTATCATGTATATCGCAGGGAAGGAAAGGAAATTATCCGGCTGACTGCAAGTCCGGTAGCGCACCCGCCTTTTGTGGACCAGGGCGCCAAGAAAGGGGCGACTTACTCTTACGCCGTATCGGCAGTAAGCGCCCAGGCGGATCATAAAGAGGGTCTGCTCTCCAAGTGGATCGAGGTGAGAAACCTGATTACGGAATAGGCGAAAAGATATCCGAGGCTCTGACTTTAAATCTGATATGCGTATGGATGGCGAGGATTTTTTTAATGCATCATTTCCAGTATAAAGCAGATGAACTCTATTGCGAAGAGGTTCCAGTGCGGCTTATCGCCGAAAAAACCGGGACCCCGTGCTATATATACAGTCATGCTACGCTCAGCCACCATTTTACGACTTTCGACTCTGCTTTCACAAAGGTTGCGCACCTTATTTGTTACGCTGTGAAAGCCAACTCTAATATCGCAATTTTGAAACTATTCGGCTCGATGGGGGGCGGAGTGGACATCGTATCGGGCGGCGAGCTCTACCGCGCCCGCAGGGCCGCAATCCCACCAGATCGCGTTGTCTATTCCGGGGTAGGCAAAACGCTTGAAGAAATCGATTTCGCGCTTCGCGAAAAAATCCTGATGTTCAATATCGAATCTACCCAGGAACTCGATCAGATCAACCGCCGGGCCGAGGCAATGGGTACGAAGGCCTCGATTTCCTTGCGGATCAATCCTGATATCGACCCGAATACGCACCCCTACATTTCCACCGGCATGAAGAAGAACAAATTCGGCATCTCAGCCGACAGCGCTCTACGGACCTGCGAGAAAGCAAAAACCCTCAAGAGCATCGAGATCGTCGGGCTGGGTTGCCATATCGGCAGCCAGCTTACCGATGTCGCACCCTTCGTCGATGCGCTGAGACGGGTTCGCTCGCTTATAGACCGGCTGCGGCAAACAGGGTTCCATATTCGCTATCTCGACCTGGGCGGCGGACTCGGTATAGTTTACGACCAGGAAGCGCCACCTCAGCCGCATGAATATGCAAAGGCGCTCTTGGGCGAGCTGGAAAATATCGACTGTACGCTGATTTTCGAGCCGGGCCGGGTTATAGTGGGAAACGCCGGCATTCTAGTGACCAAAGTACTCTATACAAAGCGGAACCAGGCGAAGAATTTCGTTATAACCGACGGAGCCATGAACGATCTGATCCGGCCAAGCCTTTACGGGTCTTATCATTATATTCAGCCGGTCCTCAGGGGTGTGGGCGAAACGGAAATCGTCGACGTGGTAGGTCCCATTTGTGAGTCCGGAGACTTTCTGGCCAGGGACCGAGGCCTTCCCATGCCGGCGGCGGGCGATTATCTTGCTGTGATGAGCGCCGGGGCATACGGGTTCAGTATGTCATCCAATTACAACTCGCGCCCGCGCGCTCCCGAAGTGCTGGTAAAAGGCGGGCAATATTTCGTTATAAGGCAAAGGGAAACTTGGGAAGACCTGGTGCAGCCCGAAACCATTCCGGATTTTCTTGCAGATTAAACCTGGCAGGTGTGTGCTTGACATAGGAGTCGCAATTGTCCGAAACCCGGCATCGAATCCGTTTCACGAAAATGACCGGCAGCGGCAATGATTTCATAATAATAGACAATAGGGCTTTGAAGCTGACAAAGGAGCGTGGACGCGAACTGGCCCGGCTTGCCTGCCGCAGAAAGGTGTCTGTGGGGGCTGACGGCCTCATCCTAATAGAAAATGATGTCGAAGCTGATTTCCGGTGGCAGTTCTTCAACGCCGACGGGAGTGAAGCCGAGATGTGCGGGAACGGAGCCCGTTGTGCGGCCCGATTCGCGCGGCTCAAGGGTATAGCAGACAAAGACCGGCTCATTTTCAGCACGCTTGCCGGCCTTATAGAAGCGCAGGTCTCGGGCGATCGCGCCAAAGTTCGTATGCCCCAACCCCACGGCATGGAAATTGACTTCCCGGTCCAACTCGACGATTGTCTTCTCCGCCTCAGTTTCGTCAATACAGGGGTCCCGCACGCAGTCTTTTTCGCCGACTCACAGGCGCAACTCGATCAGATGGATGTCTTTGAGCGCGGACGCTCCATACGCTTTCACCAACGCTTTCAGCCGGCAGGTTCCAACGCCGACTTTGTCTTTGTCAGCGGCCCCCGCCACATTTCCGTCAGGACGTACGAACGGGGGGTTGAAGCCGAAACCCTCGCGTGCGGTACGGGCTCCATAGCAGCAGCCCTGCTCGCAGCGGCAAAGAATTTCGTTTCCTCTCCGGTCGAAGTGCTGACCATGAGCGGGGATACACTGGTTATCCACTTCGAGAAAATTTCGCAGGAAGCTGAAATAAACTTCTCAGCCGTTTACCTGGAAGGCGATGCAAAGGTGGTTTACGACGCCGAACTTTGGGACGAGACCTTGAGAAAGTAGAAAGGAGGCTGCAATGATTGGTGGCGCAATAGTGGCGATTGTTACGCCTTTTAGAGGCGGTAAGGTCGATGAGGCCGGCCTGAGAGAACTTATCGAGTTTCAGATCGCAAATGGAACCCACGGCATAGTTCCCTGCGGTACTACTGGCGAATCGCCCACTCTGTCGCATAAGGAGCACGCGCGGGTGGTTGAAATCGCAATCGAACAGACGGCAAAACGAGTCCCGGTCATTGCAGGAACAGGCTCCAACAGCACCGAGGAGGCTATCGCGCTGACCGGCCATGCGAAAAAGGCAGGCGCCGACGCAGCCCTCATGATAAGCCCTTACTATAACAAGCCGACGCAGGAAGGACTTTATCGGCATTTTGAGAAGGTGGCCACAGCTGTCGATATTCCGATCGTTCTGTACAACATACCGGGCCGCACGGCTTCCAACATCGAACCTGCCACAATCGCGCGCCTGTCAAAGATTGACAATATTGTGGGCGTTAAGGAAGCTTCCGGTTCAATGAAGCAGATCACGGACATAATCGCCCTGTGCGCCGATGATTTCATCGTGGTCTCCGGGGAGGATTACCTCACGTTCCCACTGATGTGCGTTGGCGGCAAAGGGGTTATATCGGTTGTATCAAATGTTGCTCCGCGGGAAATGGCCGATCTTTGCAATCTGTTTTTCGACGGTAAGTTTGAAGAGTCCCGCAGGCTTTATTACAAGCTCCTGCCCCTTCTTCACGGCCTGTTTATCGAGACCAACCCGGCCCCGGTCAAAGCTGCCCTGGCCATGATGAAGAAAATAGAGTCCGAAGAGGTGAGGCTCCCGCTGGTAACTATGGGTCAAGACAACAAGGAGCGCCTGAGGAAAATTCTCGAAGCTCAGGGTCTTTTGTCTAAATAGGCTGGAAAAGGATCGGGATCTAACCGCGCCCCGGACTCTGGCCATGAACTCCATATGAAAGTGCGGTGAACGGAGGCATGAGATGATACGCGCAGCGGTTGCCGGAATTGCGGGAAGAATGGGCTCAAGGCTTGCCCAACTTCTCTGTCAGACCGATGGGATCGAGTTGGCTGGCGGCTTTGAGTTTTCACGGCACCCGATGGTTGGAAAAGATCTGGCCGAAGCGATCGGAGGCAGCCCCACCGGTAAGAAGATCGGGGGGAGAATCGAAGATGTGCTGGAGGACGCCGAGGTAATAATCGACTTTACCACAGCCTCATCATCGCTCGAACACCTCAGGATCGCATCGGCTCGCGGCATATCCATGGTCATCGGCTCGACCGGATTTTCACGCGAGCAGCTTGATGAGGCCGCCGGGTTTGCGCGCGCGGTCTCATGTGTAATTTCTCCCAACATGAGCGTCGGTGTCAATATTATGTTCAAAATGGTGGCCGAAGCGGCGCGCCTGCTCGGAGACAGTTGCGACATAGAGATAGTGGAAGCCCACCATCGGTTCAAGAAAGACGCGCCCAGCGGTACGGCCGTCAAGCTCGGGCAAATTGTCGCCGGGGCCCTGGGCCGAGACCTTGGGCAGGTTGGGGTATATGGGCGGCACGGAATGATTGGAGAGCGTACCGTCCCTGAGATTGGAATTCAGAGCGTTCGAGGCGGCGACATAGTGGGCGAGCATACCGTAATTTTCGCCTCCCTTGGCGAAAGGATAGAGATCGTTCATCGCGCCCACAGCCGCGACAATTTCGCCAGGGGAGCGATACGCGCCGCCATATGGGTCATCGGCCAGCCAGGGGGACTCTACGACATGAGCGATGTGCTCGGTATCAAATAGCGGAGGACTGAATGCGGAATGCGGAGGACGTAAATCCGTTCTCTGTCCTCTGTCCTCTGATCTCCGTCAGGGAGGTTTCAATGACAGTTGTAGAAGCTGAACGGTTGCGCCGGCTTCCACCCTATCTTTTTGCTGAGATCGACCGGCTCAAGGCCGAACTGATAGCTGGAGGAGTTGACGTAATCAACCTCGGGGTGGGCGATCCCGACTTACCGACTCCATCTCATATAATCCAAAGACTGGCTCAAACGGCAAAAGACCCGGCCAACCACCAGTATCCCTCCTACTCAGGTATGAACGATTTCCGGGTAAGCGTGGCCAAATGGTACAAGAGAAGATTCGGAGTCGAGCTGGACCCGCTCTGCGAGGTGCTAACCCTGATAGGCTCCAAGGAGGGATTGGCTCACCTGCCGCTTGCATTCATCGACCCTGGAGACCTGGCGCTGATCCCGTCTCCCGCCTATCCCGTATATCATATTGCCGTCATGTTCGCGGGCGGCGAGTCCTGGTTCATGCCGCTCCTTGAAAAAAACGGGTTCCTGCCGGACCTGGACGCCATTCCGCCCGTAGTGGCCGAGCGCGCACGGCTTATGTTCATAAACTATCCGAATAATCCTACCGGCGCTACTGCCGACAGGGACTTCTACGAGCGGGTCGTAGGCTTTGCCGCGCAGTACGGAATAATCGTTTGCCATGACGCCGCTTATTCTGAAATGGCTTTCGGCGGGTATCGCCCGATGAGCTTCCTAGAGGTACCCGGCGCAAAGGAGGTTGGAGTAGAGTTCCATTCTCTGTCGAAGACCTACAACATGACCGGATGGCGGCTGGGATTCGCGGTAGGCAACAGAAACGTGATCGAGGCGCTTGGCCGCATAAAGAGCAACATCGACTCGGGCGCCTTCAACGCCGTCCAGTGGGCCGGCATCGCGGCGCTGGAGGGAGACCAGGGGCCGGTTGCCGATATGCAGAACATTTATCGGGAAAGGCGCGACATCCTCATCGCCGGTCTCAAAAAGGCAGGACTTCATCCGCACATCCCAAAGGCTACATTCTATGTGTGGTGCCCAAATCCGCCGGGCTTCAATTCAAGGGATTTTACGTCCCTTCTGCTCCGCGAGGCCGGCATAGTGACCACTCCCGGCAGCGGGTTTGGCGATCCCGGAGAAGGTTATGTGCGAATGGCGCTCACCGTTCCCAGGGAGCGCATTCGGGAGGCTGTTGAACGAATCTGCAAACTGGATCTGGAAAATCGGTCCTCAGGTGAAAAAAGCCGCAATAGCAGTAGGTAGTAACCAGGGGGACTCGGTCCGAATATGCCGGGAGGTTTTTGAAGTGTTGCAAAAACACCCGGCGATCAATATCCTGAGGACTTCGTCGCTCTACAGAACCAGCCCCGTTGGGCCGGTGGAGCAGGACCGGTTTATCAATGCGGCCGTCCTCCTTCAGACCGGGCTCGAGCCGCAGGCGCTCCTCGCCTTCATGATCGAGGTGGAAAAGAGCTTCGGAAGGGTCCGAACGGTAAAATGGGGCCCGAGGACGCTGGACCTTGACCTTGTTTTCTATGAAAATATCCAACTCGATTCGCCGGTACTTAAGGTGCCTCATCCGATGATGAGCAAACGCCTCTTCGTTCTGATGCCCCTGGCCGAAATTGAACCTGACTGGGTGCATCCGGGGCTTGGGCTCTCAGTTCATCAGATGTTGAATAGAATTCTTGAACTCGATGACCAGCAGGAAATTCAAAAACTGGAAATGTGAGATGGGACGTTTATTTGTCTACGCCGTACTAGTGTGGATCGCCTACTTTCTGGTAAAACAGATCGGCAAGGCGCTTTTTGCTTCATCGGGTCCCCGGGACAAGGCGCGCGGGCCTGCTTCCGACGCTGAACTTATCCGCGATCCTCAATGCGGCGCTTATTTTTTGAAACAAAAAGGGGTAAAAGGGGTGGTTGAAGGCCGGGTGATCCATTTTTGCAGCGAGCAATGCTACGACAAGTATCTCAAAAGCCGAAGCCACGATTAAGACAACACTTTCAGCGGGAGTCCATTGTGAAATTCTTTATCGATACGGCCAATCTTGACGAAATAAAGGACGCCTATGATCTGGGGGTCCTGGACGGGGTTACGACTAACCCCAGCCTGATAGCAAAGGAAGGAATCGCGGGCAGGGACGCTTTTAAGAACCATTTCCTTAAGATATGTGAGATTGTACAGGGTCCAGTGAGCGCCGAGGGCGTGTGCTGCGACCTGGAGGGCATGCTGAGGGAAGCCCGGGAACTTTCCGCAATAGACCCCAACGTCGTCGTGAAAATCCCTATGACCACGGTGGGCCTCAGGGCCGTAAAAACACTGTCCGGGGAAGGGGTACAAACGAATGTAACGCTGATATTCTCTCCCCTTCAGGCGCTTCTTGCCGCCAAGGCCGGGGCAACCTATATCAGCCCGTTCGTCGGCAGGCTCGATGACATATCCCAGGAGGGCATGAGCCTGGTCCGCGAAATTCTCGATATATTCTCGAATTACCTTTTTGAAACCGAAGTTATCGTCGCCAGCGTCAGAAATCCTTTGCATGTGCTTACCGCCGCGCGTTTAGGCGCGGATATTGCCACCATTCCATACAAGGTCATTGAACAGCTTGCGCGCCATCCATTGACCGATCTGGGCATAGAAAAATTCTTGCAGGACTGGAAGAAAGTAGAGGCATAGAACCCAAGCAATCGTGGTATGTCAACAGGGGGGGTTATGAAGCGAACACCAACGGAGACCCGGTATCTCCTGTCCGCTGTGCTTGGCATTGTTTTGACGGTTGCCTGGCCGATAATCTCCCGTGCGGAAGTTTTCAAGTATATCGATAATGACGGGGTAGTTCATTACACCAATACCCCCACCTATGCGAATTCAACCGATGTGAGTCTGCCGCCCTTGACCGAGGCTACGTTCCAGAAATATTTCCCGAAATACACGGCGCCCCTGGGATTTCAGCCGGCATTTTTCCCCCGCCTGTCAAATTTGTCCAATCAGGCTGCTTATGATCCGCACATAGAGCTGACCTGCAAGCTTTACGGCCTGGATTGCAACCTGGTCAAGGCGATGATCCTCGCTGAATCGGGCTTCAATCCGCAGGCCGTATCCCCAAAAGGGGCAATGGGCTTGATGCAGCTCATGCCCGACACATCGCGGGACCTCGGCGTGCTCAATCCTTTCGATCCCCGGCAGAATATCGACGGTGGAGCAAGGTATCTCAGGATGATGCTCGACCAGTTCGGCAACGACACGGCCCTTGCGCTGGCCGCCTACAATGCGGGCCCGGAGGCGGTGACAAAACAAGGGGGAATTCCGCCTTTTGACGAAACCCAAATTTATGTTAAGACAGTTATGGACTTTTATGATCGGTACCGTTACTAATCTGGGGAAAGCGGTAAGCCACAAAGACAGCACTCGGAAGCTTGAAAGTTTGACTTTATGATCGTTTTGAACCGAAGCGACCTTTCACGGAAAAGTCTCACGACTTTGCCCAACGTCCTGACCTATTTCAGGATGGCCACCATACCGGTCATAGTGATTTTGCTGATACCTCCCTCCTCCGGTTTTTCGCAAAACCTCGCATTCATGGTCTATTGCATCGCCGCTCTTACCGATTGCCTGGACGGCATCCTGGCTCGGCGCTCCAATACTGTTACCTCCATTGGAAAGCTGCTCGACCCGCTGGCCGACAAACTGCTCATTACTGCAGTGCTCATAATGCTGATTCCAAAAGTGCACGCATGGCTGGTTTTCCTCATCGTCGGCCGTGAGATAGGTATAACCGGCCTGCGCTCGATTGCCGCCGGACACGGACTGATCATCGACTCCAGCCGAATGGGGAAAAACAAGATGGTTTCTCAGACCCTGGCGCTTATCTTTCTGCTGCCGGCGATTCCGCAGATTCAGTCCACGATGACCCTGATCGGGACCTCCTTCCTGTGGATTTCGCTTGTCTTTGGCTATATATCCGCCATGGACTACTTCCTCAATTTTTACAGGGAAGCAAAACGCCGGGGCCAACCCAATAATTAGAATAATGAAATGCCGTCATTCAAGCTGCCAGAATTCCGTCCGCCCGATTTCACTCTACCACCTCTAAATGACGCTCCAGCGGTGCAATTTAAAGAAGTCCAAAGTGCCGGGGTCGCCCCGCAAGGCTATCACGCAACCTCCATATACCCTGAATTTTTTCAGCTCAGCAAGGGACAATGGGTCCTTCCAAAAGACTCGCGCATGGACTGTGTGGCGGTGCTGGGACCCGGCGGTACGGTCGAGGTCCGGGAATTCCGCCTTCTCAAGCCCGGAGATCTTGTCGCATGCGGCCGGAGCGAAAATGGGGCAGACGGTATCCTGGTCCATGTCGAGGCTTTCGGATGGGAATACGCGGTTTCGGAAAAGTTTGCCTTTCGTACGCGGATATCCCGCGAGACTTCTTTTTCATATGACTACGACGAACTCTATAACCTGCTCGAACACGATCGCGAAAACGGCTTCCTGCTCTGGGTGCTTGGACCGGCAGTGGCCTTCGACAAGGATTCGCGCGACTCTCTGGCCGCCATTATCGACGAGGGATTCGTCCACGGAGTTCTCGCAGGAAACGCCCTGGCGACTCACGATGTAGAGGCAGCGATCTTCGGCACCGCACTCGGACAGGACATTTACACAAAAAAACACGCCCAACTGGGCCATTACAAGCACCTGGACGCGATCAACCTGATTCGAGAGACTGGATCGATCAAAGCAGCCGTCGAAAAGGGGATGGTTAAAGACGGGATTATGGCTTCTCTTGTAAAGCGAGGAGTGCCGTTCGTACTTGCGGGTTCCATCCGGGACGACGGTCCCATGCCCGAAGTCATCGCAGACGCCGGTCAAGCACAGGACGCAATGCGTGCGCTGGTCCGAAAGGCGACCACGGTAATCGCAATGGCTACCCAGCTTCATTCCATTGCGGCCGGAAACATGACTCCTTCATACAGGGTAATGGATAACGGCACGGTCCGCCCCGTATATTTCTTTGTCATAGATATGTCCGAGTTCGCGGCAAACAAGCTGGCCGACCGGGGGTCTCTCACAGCCAGATCGATTCTTACAAACGCGCAGGATTTTGTCGTAAATTTGCACCGTAAGCTCATCCAAAGGACCTGCTTATGAAAAACGAAATAATAAGTATCCTGGGTAACAGGGGCATTTCGCTTTTCGGAATCTCGGAACCAAAGGAACTTGCCGAAGTACCCGCACAATTCTCTGCTCAAAGCATTTTGAAAGATTGTCGATCGGTCCTCTGCTATGCTGTCCCGATTCCCAAAGGGATCTTGCACGCCGAAGCTAATTGCTCCCCGTTGTTTTGGCGTTTTTCCAATATAACCTATAGGTTCCTGGATACCGTCTCAAACGAGATCTGCACAGTCCTCGAAGCCCACGGCCATCTTGCCGCCCCCATATACTCCTGCTTCCCATGGAAAGTTTGGGAGAAAAAGTTTTATGGTCTTCTGCCCCTTGCTCACCTGGCACAGGAATGCGGTATTGGAAAACTCACCAGATCCGGTTTGGTTGGCAATGCCCGGTTCGGCACAAGGCTGCTTCTTGGCGGGCTCATTACCTCAGCGGCCCTGGAACTAACCGCGACGGCGCCTGAACAACCGTGTCCGTCCGACTGTTTTCTTTGCCGGCAGTCTTGTCCGCCAGCCGCGATAGATCAAGACGGCAGGGTCGATCATAACTTATGTGTCAGGTATTCGGGGGCCAACCCTCTTTTGACGCATCTTCTGGCCGACAGGGAGATTAAAGCCAAATTCGGGTTTGACACCTTGCTAAACACTGTCGGCGTTGACGATCATGGAATGTACACCTGCTCAAGGTGTCTCGAGGTGTGTCCCCTTAACCGCTGATGTTTCCCGCAAACCAACTGTTCTTCCTGGAACCGGCGCGTGCCGGTTGGCTTTAATCTGATTGGCATGTGTGAAGTTATAATCATACATGTGACCTATACAGAGTGCTGCGACCGTTTTCTTTGCCGGCAGTCTTGCCCGGCAGGCGCCATAGATCAAGGCTGCTGGGTCGATCAATAAGATTGATTGCACACCTGGGCTATTAATTCGATGGCTTCGTAAAAACCCAGCATCGTTTCGGCTAATAATCATATAAACATATAAGATCATCGATTTTCTGCGTTTTGACCTCATTTTTTGTATTTTTCTTAAAGTTTGACCCCGTGGTGCCGATAATTTTTTAGGGGGATTGCCCCCACTTACTCCGCTCAGATAAGGAACCAGCGTATGCAAGGATCAAAGCTGACAATCGGCAGGAAATTGGGATTCGGTTTTGGCGTTGCGTTGTTTGTTTCGATTGCCATGGGCCTGACGTGTTATTACAGTGTCAGTGATATATCCCAGGCATTTAGAACCTTGTTGAGTAAAGATGCGACCGTTCTCGAACATGCCACGCGCGCCAGGTCCGACGTCCTTGGTATGAGGAGATTCGAAAAAGACATCCTTCTCAATATCGACTCAAAGGAAACAGTGGCGAAATACCTGGAACAGTGGAAGGGCGAAAGAGAGCATCTGCTCGCCAGGCTGGACGTCATCGAAAAAGCGGCCTCTCTTGAGAAGGACAGGACTGCTGTCAAAACAATGAGGGACCATCTGGCCAAATACGAAGAGGGTTTCACAAAGGTTTTCAACCAGATTCAGGAAGGCAAAATAAGAACGCCCCAAGAGGGTAATGCTGAAATCACTCATTACAAAGACGCAATCCACGCGTTCGAGCAGACAGCGAAAGATTTTTCCAGTGAGAGCAGCAATAGGCTGGCTGAAACGGGAAATGATGTCCTGGCTCTGGCGGATCGGGCGAAACAAATTGCGGTTATTCTCATGGTCATCGTCGTTGGCCTTGGCGCATTAACATCCTTCTTTATTATCCGCAGCATTACCCGCCCTTTAAAAAACCTCATTGCGGGTCTAAATGCCGGGGCGAGCAAAGTTGCGGCCGCATCCGGCCAAGTTTCATCCTCAAGTCATCAGTTGGCGGAGGGGGCTTCGGAGCAGGCAGCGGCCATAGAGGAGACATGTTCGTCTCTGGAGGAGATGTCCTCCATGACCAAGCAGAACGCGGGCAACGCAAGACAAGCCAACCAGTTGATGATGGAATCCAAAAAGACCGTTTCACAGGCCGGTCAGTCGATGGGGATGCTGACTACCTCCATGGGGGAGATAACAAAAGCCAGCGAAGAGACGTCCAAGATCATCAGGACAATCGATGAAATTGCGTTTCAGACAAATCTACTGGCATTGAATGCCGCAGTGGAGGCTGCACGTGCGGGTGAGGCGGGAGCAGGTTTTGCCATTGTAGCGGATGAAGTCAGGAATCTCGCCATGAGGGCGGCCGAAGCTGCAAAAAATACTGCCAATTTGATTGAAGACACTGTGAAGAAAGTCAAAGAGGGATCTGAACTGGTAGAAAAAACCGACAAGGAGTTCCGTGAGGTTGCAGTCCGCGTGGAAAAATCCTGCCAACTGGTTGACGAGATTTCCGCCGCATCCCTTGAGCAGGCGCAGGGTATTGAGCAGGTAAATAAGGCAGCCGGTGATATGGACAAGGTGGTTCAACAAAACGCTACAAATGCCGAGGAATCTGCTTCAGCGTCTGAGGAAATGAATGCCCAGGCCTATCAGTTGAAGGAATTTGTGGAAGAACTGGAGTCCTTGGTCGGCGGCTCGATCGGGAATCGGAGGATTAAAATTGCTGAATCGGCAAGACGGGAAATAATGCCGCAGAAGACTGCGAAGAGTCTATCAAAAGCTTCTGCAGTCCATGAGAACAAAGGGAACGGTCACGCCCGGAGAGGTAATGGAAAGGGCCTGAGCCATTACAAAACAGGGCAGGAGATGAGATCGGAGGAGGTAATCCCTTTTGATGACGGGGAAATCTCAGATTTCTAACAACCGGAATTACACGCCAAAGCTAAATGGAGACTCGTCTCTCGCGTGTATGCAACCGCATTGAAAATGATCAACCCTGGCATGATGTTTTTCTTTATTTCGCCGCAGCCAGGGCGAAATGTATATGTTGCGAGGCACGATAGCCGTCGGCGCGCCCCTCGAAGTACCGTTGCTGGATATCTAAGGGAGTCAGGTTTTCCTGCAGAGCTAATCCGATACGCGCAAGGTCGCAATCCAAGGTAGAAGGATCAAAGCCGGTTTTCAGCGGCTCCCCCAATGACTGCAAAGAATCCATTACAGCTTTCACGCGTTCGGTAGCCTTTCCCGCGCTGTACACATTGGGGTTGAGGTAATCGAAAACGATCATGCTGCCCCTGGGTGAGATCCTCGCCACTGCGCTCAATGTGTCGAAGACGGTATCACGAGACAGATAATATGTGACTCCCAGCCAGCTAAAGAAAGTCAAAGCGCGAGGGTCGTATGGCGGGCGCTTTAGTATCTTATCCAGGTCCTCCTTCGCGAAATCCACCGAAACCAGATGAAGCTGCACTGGAATTTCCCAACCCAACCCGGCGATGCGATCACGCTTGAAGGCCTGTGTTGCAGGGTGATCTACCTCGAATACATCGAGCCTCTCCAGCATATCCCTGCAACGAAAAGCGAACGTATCCATCCCTGCCCCGAGAATAACATATTGGCGCACGCCCTGGCTGACGGCCTGAGCAAGGGCTTCCTCGGCATACCGGGCACGGCTGAGAACCGTAGCGGCGCTCGCCAGGAGTTGCAGCACCCGTTCCAGTGCGCTCGTCTCATCCGGGCACGAAGCCGCGCCTGCAGGGTCAACGGATTGCAACATTTCTATCAAACGCCTCGCAATAAGTGAGCGTTCCTCTTTGGTCAGCAGGCTATAGGCCAAAGGATCATCAAATATTTTGGAGTTGTCATAGAGCGCGTGGTAGCCGCGCATGAATGCAGCACCCAGCGAGGTGCGGCTGACCTGATTCTTTTGCATTGGCATCGTCTCCCGTAAGATTTAACCTTGCCGCCTCATCTTACCACTTCAGTCCCTGCGTTTCCAGCCAATGCCTGTTCGATGGAATCAATCGAGCAGATCACGGCACGATTTCCACCTGATTTGATGAACTGGAGCGCGGCCTCTACCTTGGGCCCCATGGAGCCGGCCGGGAAGTGGTCCGCACGCAGGAAGCGTTCTCCTTGCGCGACGCTCATTTTGCGCAGGAACATCTCTTCCGGCGTACCATACGAAATTGCCGCCCCTTCAACGTCTGTTGCGATTATCAGGACCTCGGCTCCGACTTCTGCGGCAAGTCTTGCGCTGGCCAGGTCCTTATCTATTACCGCGTCGATTCCCTGAAAAGCTCTCCCGTGCCGTATGACCGCAATTCCGCCTCCTCCGCAAGCGATCACGATGAATCCCATGTCTATCAAACGTTTGATTTCCCGCTTCTCGATAATAGTGACAGGTTTGGGAGAAGCGACTACCCTCCTGAGACCAAGGGGGGTTTTAACCGTAGGATATGAGAGCTGCGAGACATGATCTTGACTTAAAACCGGCCCGATAGGTTTTGACGGCGTGGAGAAGCCGGGGTCGTTCTCATCGACCAGTACATATGTGAGCACGGTGACGATCAGGTTTTGGTGGTCTCCGTCCATTTCGGTCAGCTCGTTATCAAGCGTTGATTCGATCATGTAACCGATCTGTCCCTGGGTCTGAGCGACGAGGATTTCGAGCGGGAGCCTGGGAACCTGGGGGCAGCATTCCTGCTGGAGCAGAAGGCGACCGACCTGGGGGCCGTTTCCATGAGTGATTATTATGCGATATTTCTTCGAGAGGCGCGCGATCTGCGCTACAGGGACGCAAAGGTTTCTCAACTGCTCCTCTATTGTCCCGATCTCGCCCTTGCGGATCAGAGCATTGCCGCCAAGGGCAACCAGCAGAATCGGCCGCGTTTCATTTTCATGTCCAGTATTTGCGGGCAAATCTCTGTCATCCTTACGTGTAATCTCAGAGACTTCAGGCGCCCGCCCCGCGGGTGGGTGGGCGGGCTGTCGAGTCCCTGGCTGCCGCCCTGCCGCCTCCCACCTACAAAATCCCAAGCTTCTCAAGCTTGTGCGCGAGCACGTCCTTTAGCAACGGCGGGCCATGGTCCCTGTATTCGTAGCGAATCCGGATCGCCGGCTTATTTATGTGAAGAAGACTGTTGAGGTCCGCCGGGGTCGAAAAAACCACCAGGTCGCAATCGGCTCGGTTTATCGTTGCCTCCAGGTCCATTATCTGCTGCTCCGAGTAGCCCATGGAGGGCAATTGGCTTCCGATGTGAGGGTAGCGTTGGTACGTGTCCCTGATCGACCCTACGGCAAAGGGCTGCGGCGCCACGATTTCCGCCGCTCCGAATTTGCGGGCGGCAATTGTTGCGGCGCCAAAAGGCATCCCGCCGTGGGTGATCGATGGTCCATCTTCTACTACAAGCACGCGCCGCCCCCGGATGAGTTCGGGACTATCGGCCACGATCGGAGATTCCGACAGGATGATGGTTGCGCGCGGGTTGCTGGCGGTTATGTTTTCCCTGACCTTTTCCACGCCGGCCCCCGGGGCCGAATCAACTTTGTTTATGATCGCCACGTCGGCCATGATCATGTTGGTTTCGCCAGGGTAGTAGAGCAGCTCATGGCCCGCCCGGTGAGGGTCGAAGACAACTATGTGAAGATGAGGGGCGTAGAACGGAGTGTCGTTATTGCCCCCATCCCAGATGATGATATCGGCTTCGGATTCGGCCCGCTCGAGAATCAGGCCGTAGTCTATTCCCGCATAGACCACTATTCCTTTTTCGATTAAAGGTTCGTATTCCTCGCGCTCTTCTATGGTGCATTTGTTCGATTCGAAATCTTCATAAGCCGACATGCGCTGGACCACCTGTGTTCTAAGATCACCGTAGGGCATGGGGTGACGTACAACGACAATCCTCTTGCCGAATTGGTGTTTGAGTATGCCGGCGATCTTGAGGGTGGTCTGGGACTTTCCGGCCCCGGTTCGCACCGCGCAGACAGCAATGACCGGCTTTTTGGACTTGAGCATAGTGTAGGTGGACCCCAGAAGGATGAAATCGGCCCCTTCGGCCATCGCTATGGCCGCCTTGTGCATCACTTCCTGGTATGAAACGTCGCTGTAGGAAAAGGCCACCAAATCGATGCGCCGCTCACGGATGAGCCTGGCCATGTCCCGTTCGGCACAAATAGGGATTCCATCGGGGTACAATTCTCCGGCCAGCTCAGCAGGATACGTGCGTCCTTCGATGTCGGGTATCTGGGCGGCTGTAAAAGCAATTACCCTGTAGCGGGGATTTCCTTTGAAGTAGACATTGAAGTTGTGGAAATCACGTCCGGCCGCACCAACGATTATGACTTTTTCGATCATCCGCAACCCCACGTGGAGCGGGAAGCACGGAGCGAGAAGCAGTAGCCCATTCTCCCTTCATGCTTCATGCTTAATGCTTCTCGCTTCCTGCTTCTCCTGTAGGCCGTCCAGCGCCCTTCTCAGGCGATCCAGGAATTCTTTCCTCGGGACCTCCCTGGCGCCAAACCTCTTGAGGTGTTCGGTCGTCGTCTGGCAGTCTATGAATTCGAAGCCCAAGCCGTCCAGCAAGCGCACCAGGAATACCAGCGCGACCTTTGAAGCGTCGCTCATGGCCGAAAACATCGACTCGCCGAAAAAAGCCCTGCCAAGGGCTACCCCGTATAGTCCTCCCACCAGCCTGCCTTCATGGCGGGTTTCAATTGAATGGGCATATCCAAGTTCGTGGAGCGCCACGTAGGCCTCGATCATTTCCCCGGTTATCCAGGTCTCATCGCGGGTTTGACCGCACGCGCGGATCACTTCTTCAAACGAGGTGTCCATCTCGACGGTGAAGACCTGTTTTTTAATAACCCGCCTGAGGCTGCGCGATATTTTTAACTCACCGGGGAACAGGACCAGCCGCGGGTCGGGGGACCACCACAGTATCGGACTCGGGTCCGAATACCATGGGAAAATCCCATGGGCGTAGGCGAGCAGGAGCCGTTCAGACGACAGGTCGCCTCCGACGGCCACAAGACCGCCGGGATCGGCAAGCGATGGATGCGGAAAGATGAATTGGTCTGTGAGACGGTAAACCGGCATATAAATTGACCAGTGAAGAGTGAGCAGTGAGCGGTTTGTTTTTTCTGTTCACTGTTCACCGTTCACTGTTCACTGTTTGTCTTTATGTGGTCAGCTCCTGTTCGACATTTTGCGCTAAACTCCTGTCGGGGAACTGGAAGACCAGGTTCTCGGTCCTCAGGGTCTCCGAGTCCTCAGGGGATGCATCCTCGGGCCTGTAAATCCTTACCCGTCCGCCTTTGACAAGCTTTCCAAACAGGATTTCGTCGGCCAGAATATCCTTTATTTCAGACTGGATGAACCTTGCAAGCGGCCGCGCGCCGAAATTGGAGTCATAGCCCGATTCAGCAAGCCACCTCCTGGCGCCTGAGCTAAGCTCGAAACGAATATTTTTCTCTGCTAGCTGCTCTTCAACTTCTTTCAGGAACTTGTCGACGATCCGCTCCATTATCCCGAGGCTAAGACCGTTGAACGGAATAATACCGTCTAGACGGTTGCGAAACTCGGGGCTGAAGAGGTTTTCAACGGCCTTCATGCCCTTGGCCACCCGAGTGTCCTGCTGCTCGGCGCCCGCGAACCCGATCAAAGGCACGTTCATCTCCCTCGCGCCGGCGTTGGAAGTCATGAGCATGATCACATTTCTGAAATCCGCCTTCTTGCCGTTATTGTCGGTCAAGGTGGCATGATCCATTACCTGCAGAAGGATGCTGAACAGATCGGGGTGCGCCTTTTCGATTTCATCGAGAAGCAAGACCGTGTAGGGCTGCTTGCGAATGGCGTCGGTCAGAAGTCCTCCCTGGTCAAAACCTATGTACCCCGGAGGGGCGCCGACCAGCCGGGAGACAGTGTGTTTTTCCATGTATTCGCTCATGTCGAACCTAAGGAAATTGACTCCCAGAATCCTCGCAAGCTGCTTGGCCACTTCGGTCTTTCCCACCCCTGTGGGACCGATGAGAAGAAAGGACCCGATCGGTTTTTCGGGAATCCGCAAGCCGGCCCGCGACCTTTTTATCGCCTTTACCAGCATCTCAATTGCCCGGTTCTGCCCGAAAACGGTTCTCTCAAGCGCTTCATCCAGGCTCTGGAGCCTGAGTTGATCGGCAGAGGTGACGCTTCGGGCCGGAATCTTGGCTATCCTGGCCACCACAATCTCGATATCCCGCACCCCTACTATTCTTCGAATCCTTTTGTCTTTTTTCAGCCGCAGACTTGCCCCGGTCTCATCAATCACGTCGATCGCCTTATCGGGCAGATATCTGTCGTTTACGTACCTGCCGGCCAACTCTGCGGCAGCCCTGAGCGAGCCGTCCGTGTACTTTACCCCATGATGCTGTTCGTAGTAAGGTCTCAGCCCCTGAAGTATCCGGTAAGTCTCATCGACCGAAGGTTCGTGGATTTCCACCTTTTGAAAACGGCGGCTGAGCGCCCGGTCTTTCTCGAAGTGGTTCTTGTATTCCTCGTAGGTCGTTGAGCCTATGCAACGCATTCCCCCCGCCACCAACGCCGGCTTAAGGATGTTGGAGGCGTCCATGGAGCCGCCGCTCGTGGCGCCGGCCCCCACCACGGTATGGATTTCATCGATGAAAAGGATCGCCCCGCGCTTCTTTTTGAGTTCCTGAATCACGCCTTTGAGGCGCGCTTCGAAGTCGCCCCGGAACTTGGTGCCCGCAAGAAGCGCCCCCATATCGAGGGCATAGATCTCGATCTTGAAGAAAGCAGGTGGGACCTCCCTTTTATGGATTTTGAGCGCAAGACCCTCCGCTATGGCGGTTTTACCCACGCCCGGGTCCCCAACGAAAATGGGATTATTCTTGCTGCGCCTGCCAAGTATCTGGAGCGTTCTTAGAATTTCCTCATCACGGCCGATAAGAGGATCGATCAGACCCTGGGCGGCCTTTTCGATCAGGTTTACGGTAAAGCTGTCGAGGGCGCCGGCTTTGTGGTTCGGCTGGTCCTGGGGCGAAGAAGGCGACTGAAACTCCCCTTCCTCGGGGTCGGAAACCTTGGAGACGCCGTGTGAAATGTAGTTAAGCACGTCCAGCCTCGATATTCCCTGAGATTTGAGGAAATAGACCGCATAGGAGTTCTCTTCGAAAAACATGGCCGCCAGAATGTCGCCCGCGTCAACTTCTTTTTTCTCCGCTCCCTGCACGTGCATTAGCGCACGCTGCAAGACGCGCTGAACCGCCAGGGTCTGAATCGGGTCCTGATCTGTCCCTTCGGGCAGTTTTTCCAAACGCTCATCGAAATACTTCTCCAGGCGCTCTTTGAGCTTATCCAGATCGGCCCCGCATTGGTGCATGATACGTCTGCCGGTCACGTCATGAACAATGGCGTAAAGGATATGCTCCAAAGTGAAAAATTCATGCCTGCGCTGTTTGGCTTCCTTAATGGCCGCCGCAAATGTGAGTTCGAGTTCTCTGTTGATCATCTTATGCTTCTTCCATAGTGCACCTGAGCGGAAACCCGCTCTTTTTCGCCAGATGGTGCACGATCTCTACCTTAGTTTCAGCCACATCTTCGGTAAAAACCCCGCAGACGCCGGATCCCGTCTTATGGACCAGGAGCATAATTCGAGTGGCCTCAGCGGCGTTTTTATGGAAGACCTGCCGGATAATTTCAACGACGAATTCCATTGTAGTATAGTCGTCGTTGTGCAGCAGGACTTTGTACATGGGAGGCAGTTCAAGTTCGTGCTCAACCTGCTCTTCCAACTCCTCCCTGTAATCAGGATGATAATCACTCATCCCGTTCCCTCCGCATCGAGAGTTAAATGAAAGGAAAGTCTTCTGCTCATTGTTGTCAATTATAATATAATGTATCAGGTTGTCATTGTAACAGTATCGAAAAGTGCTGGTTAATTATCAAAACGGAGAGCTAACTTGGCAGGCAACAGTTTTGGACGCTTATTTTCGGTAACCACCTGGGGAGAATCGCACGGCGAGGCCCTGGGCGCCGTCATCGACGGCTGCCCGCCCGCAATCCCCCTGAGCCCTGCGGACATTCAGAAGGACATGGACCGCAGGAAACCCGGAAGGACGCTTACCTCACCACGCGCCGAT
>Ga0208188_1000303_pt1 | contig 39004 bp, 37 predicted proteins | sample June2015DPH_8_50_FD_184698 | JGI IMG/M metagenome (GOLD analysis project Ga0208188, IMG submission 184698) | Peatland microbial communities from SPRUCE experiment site at the Marcell Experimental Forest, Minnesota, USA - June2015DPH_8_40... | ecosystem: Environmental > Terrestrial > Soil >...
GCCAAGATCTGAGCCGGAAGCGGGGTCCCTCCTCCTGAAGAGAAAAATCCCAACTGGAGAAGAATAACGCTTCACAGCTACGGTTTTGGAGGCGTGATTCAAAGGATTGGCCGGTTAATTTGGCCTACTCGTGGAGGTGGGAAGCCCGGTGCAGTCGCATTGCGTGGGGAGGGCGCCCCCCGGAAAAGGAAACCGGCGTGCCCACAAAGCCCTGCTTGTGCCAGCAGTCCAGGGAGGTCCACCAGGCGGGCTCATTTTAACGCCTATCAAGCTGGGGGAAAACCCGTTTGGCCTGTCATTCCGAGGAGTCCCGATCTGATCGGGACGACGAGGAATCTCGCATTGTCTTGAAAACACTCAGAGCAAGATTCCTCTCCGTCGGCTGACGGATCGGAATGACACTGGGCCAGTGCTGCGCTCAGGATAACAGCGAAGGGCTCGGAATGACAGTTTGGAAGGGTTCTTTCGCAGCCTGGTATGCCCTTAATCCCTAGGCCTGGTCCCCAGCCACTAGTCTCAAGCCCCTAGCCCCCAGTCCCTAGCTCGGCGCCCCGGCCAACTAATCCAAAATCCGAAACCTAAAATCTAAAATCCCCAGCCCCCTCACGGAGCTGACCTGCTTGTCGGCCTAAGGGTAGAGTAAGTATTTCGAGCGCAGAGTTCGGAATTGTTCCAATGCGCCTTGCCACTCGTAAACGATGCGGCGCGGGTCCTTCCCTGCCTCAATGGCCTGCAGGACCCAGCGAGCGCCGATCAGAGGGAGGGTTTTGTCAAGCTGGAAAACATCCGGATACAACTTCCACAGGGCCGCTGCGAGTTCGACCCCGAGTTCAGCAGGATCAAGAGCCTGGCGGTCAATCAAAACGATCTGGACGCCGTGACAGAGGCGGTCGGCAAAGGAATTTGTCAAGGGTTTGAAATCCACGGGCACGAAGCGCACTCCCTGGATATCCCGCGCGTTCAAGTAGGCAGAGAGATTTCGAGAGTCCATCCATGGAGCGCCGAGCAATTCGAACGGGGTATCAGTACCGCGGCCCACGCTGACGTTCGCCCCTTCCACCATGGCGACGCCCGGATAAAGAACTTCCTCCGTGGGATTGCGAAGGTTGGGCGAAGGGTTCACCCAAGTCAAACCCGTCTCGTCGTACCAGTCCGTACGCTGCCAGTCGCGCATCTTGATGACGTGCAGCTTGGCGCCGAGGTGGTTTTCGTTGTTAAACATCTCTGCCAGCTCTCCCACAGTCATGCCGTGGCGAATGGGCAGGGGAAAGTAAGCCACGAAGCTGCGCAAGTCGGGCTCGAGAACAGGTCCTTCCACTTCCTCCCCGTTGATGGGATTGGGCCGGTCCAACACGTAAAACTCGATTCCCTTCCGGGCGGCAGCCTCCAGGCAATAACCGAGGGTGGTGATGTAAGTGTAAAACCGGACTCCGACATCCTGGATGTCAAACACCAAGGCATCCAGCCCTTCCAGCATGCGGTCCGTCGGCCGTTCTGTGTCTCCATAAAGGCTGTACAGCGGCAAGCCGGTAGCTGCGTCTGTGCTCGAGGGGACTCGGCTATCCGCCTGGCCCTCAATCCCATGCTCGGGACTGAACACGGCAAGGAGTTTCACCCCCGGCGCATGCTCGAGCAGATCGATGGTTCGCCGCCCGGCTGCGTCCACGCCTGTCAAATTGGTGATCAAACCCACCCGCCTCCCTTCCAAGGGAGCAAAGTGTTCGGCTTCCAGGACGTCGACGCCCGTCTGCACCTTGCCATTTCTAAGGCCTTGCATCCGATAGCTTTTCATCAATTCGAAATAACCTGTGAGCGAGCGGCGGCTGGCCAGCACCTGCTGGGCGGAAACAGGTCCCAGCGCAGCGGCCACCAGCGTGGCAATCTTCGTACGCATGGGGCCGACATCGCCTTTTCCGTCAGGGTGCACGCGATTGGTCAGAATGATGATGTAGGTTTTGGTGACCGGGTCGATCCAGATACCTGTCCCGGTAAATCCGGTGTGCCCAAAAGATCCGACCTCGAACAGTTCGCCCCGGTTCGAAGCCAAAGGTGAATCCAGGTCCCAACCGAGCCCGCGCAACACCATCCTGTCAGGAGGAGTCTGGGGCGAGGTCATCTTCTCCACCGTCAACGGGCTCAGGATGCGGACGCCGTTGTAACTGCCCCCATTCAGAAGCATCTGGGCGAAGATCGTGAGATCATCCGCCGTCGAGAAAAGTCCCGCATGACCCGCCACGCCCCCCATATTGTACGAGGTGGGATCGTGGACTTCCCCCCACAGCATTTTCCCCCGGTCACCGTATTGGTATTGCGTGGGGGCAATGCGGCGGCGCAAGGTAGCGGGAGGCTTGAAGCGTGTTTCCTTCATGCCCAGCGGCTTAAAGATGTGCTCAAAGCAATAGACGTCCAGAGGCTCGCCGGAGACGCGGCGCACCAACTCGCCCAGCGTCTCAAAGTTAATATCACTGTAGGTGAAGCGGGTGCCGGGCGGGTTCGTCAGCTTCTCACCCACGATCATTTTCATGGCCGTCTCATAGCCCGCCCAACCCGGCTTTAGATCGAGGTCAGGAGGCAGCCCTGAATAATGGGTCATGAGCTCCCGCACGCTGATGTCTTCTTTCCCATTGGCCTTGAACTCCGGCCAATAGTCGGCAACGGGCGCACTCAAAACTATCTTCCCCTGCTCCACAAGCTGCATGATGGCCGTCGTCGTGGCCACCACCTTGGTCAGCGAGGCCACGTCGAAGATCGTGTCAACCGTCATCGGCAGCTTTTTCGGGACCAAGGCGCGATGCCCGAAGGCTTTGCGGTAGATGACCCTTCCATTGTGCCCCACCACCACTACGGCGCCAGGACATTTGCCGGTGCGAATTGCTTCCTCAGCCACAGAAGCGATAGCTGCCAGCTTCTCTTCGGTTAAACCCACCTCCGGCCTCGCCGTCACTTGGACCGGGAAAGCTCGAGCGCCGAACGTTGCGGCGAGCACACAGCCCGCCAGGAAGATGCCCCTTATCCGCAAACCATTCACCGCTTCGTACCTCCTGTGCAGGGTTCCGTCAAAGTCGAACTGGGTGGGGTGACACAGGAGCGGCAGGCCCCGGCCCGTCATTTCATTCTGATCAAAGGCTTTGACGGAACCCTGCACCTCCGTTGACGCTACCTTCCAATTGAAAAGAGGTTTGCTATATACTCTCCGCTCCCATCTGTCAACAACCAATTGGGAGCAGTTGTCAGAGTTTCTAAGGGTCCGGCTATCTATGAAGATCACCCTGGTCGATTGGTTAGTCGTGGCCGCCTATTTCGCGGTCAATTTGCTGATTGGGCTCTACTACCGCAAGAAGGCGAGCGCCAGCACGGGTGACTTTTTTGTTTCCGGCCGGGAGGTCACCTGGTGGCTGGCGGGTACGTCCATGGTGGCCACGACCTTTGCCGCCGACACCCCGCTGGCGGTCACCGGCCTGGTGGCGCGACAAGGAATCGCCGGCAACTGGCTCTGGTGGAGCTTACTCCTCAGCGGCATGATGACCGTCTTCTTCTATGCCCGCTTGTGGCGGCGCGCGGAAGTCATTACCGATGCCGAGCTCGTCGAGTTGCGTTACGCCGGCAAGCCTGCCGCTTTTCTGCGTGGCTTCCGGGCATTGTATTTCGGCGTCCTCATGAACTGCCTGATCGTCGGCTGGGTCAACCTCGCCATGGAGAAGATCCTCCAGACCGCTCTGGGCGTCTCCAAGGGAGTAGCGCTGGTCATCATCTTTGCGATGGTTGCCTTCACCGGCTTCTACACTTCGATATCGGGCCTGTGGGGCGTGCTTTGGACGGATGTTATTCAGTTTGCTCTCAAGATGACGATGGTGGTTGTGCTGGCCTATTACGGCGTCCGGGCTGCGGGGGGGATGGCGTTGTTGAAGACGAAACTGGCCGCCCTTGACGCTGCCCGCGGTGCGGCCACGGGCGGCTCCGGTTCCATCCTTTCCTTCATCCCCGATTTGCATTCGGCCTGGATGCCGCTGCTGGCCTTCTGTGTGTACTTGGGAGTGAATTGGTGGGCCAACTGGTATCCGGGCGCAGAGCCGGGCGGTGGCGGCTACGTGGCCCAGCGCATCTTTTCCGCCAAAGATGAAAAGAACTCCCTATGGGCCACCCTGTGGTTCAACATTGCGCACTACGCGTTGCGTCCGTGGCCCTGGGTCCTGACCGCCCTGGCCTCCGTAGTTCTATACCCCAAGCTCAAAGACCCCGAGGTCGGCTATATCAAGGTTTGGGTGGATTATCTGCCGGGAGCGTTCCGCGGCTTCATGCTGGCCGCCTTCGCGGCCGCTTACATGTCCACGATCGCTACCCAGCTCAATTGGGGTTCCTCTTACATTGTTAACGACTTCTACCGGCGCTTCCTGGCCCGAGCAAGAGACGAGCACCACTACGTGCTTGCTGCCAAATTCTTGACTGCCTTTCTGGCAATCCTGGGGGCTGCCGTTTCGCTGGTGATGACCAGCATTTCCGGAGCGTGGCAACTCTTGCTCGGCATCGGTGCAGGGACAGGAGCAGTTTACCTGCTGCGCTGGTACTGGTGGCGCATTAACGCCTGGTCAGAAGTCTCCGCCATGGTTGCCGCCGCGATTACAACTGCACTCCTTCGCACCGTCATTCACATTCAAGGTACGGAGGCAATTGTCTTTGCGAAGTCTATCCTCCTCACGGTGGCGGTGACCAGCGTCGTGTGGCTTGCGGTTACTTATCTCACAGCGCCGGAACCGGAATCCAAACTTCTTGAGTTCTACCGGCGAGTCAGGCCTGGAGTGACCGGCTGGAAGCAAGTTGCCGCCCTGGCCCCCGAAGTCCCAGCCAGCCGCGATGGCTGGTACAACCTGATGGAATGGCTGCTCGGATGCCTCATGGTGTACATGGCGCTGTTCGGGATTGGTAAGCTGCTGCTGGGCTCGACCGGTTTGGGAATTCTCTTTCTGGCCGTCGCGGCAGCCGCCGGTTACGCCATCTACTGGGACTTCTCAAAGCGCGGCTGGGAAACATTCAGGCAGTGACAAGTGACGAGTGACCAGAATGCAGTGACGAGTGACGAGCCGGAAATGCGGTGACGAGTGACAAGTGACTCGTCACTTGTCGCTGCAGTTTTTGCTCGTCACTCGTCACTCGTCACTCGTCACTGCTCTAAGATGCGTATCACAGAACGGGAAAACCCGGCCTCCGTTGGGCTAGATACAAAACCCACCGTAGCGATCCTTCGCATCATCAACCGAGAGGATCAGCGCGTCGCTCCTGCCGTGGCGAAGACCCTACCGAAGATAGCGCGCGCAGTGGACATGGCCGTTCGAGCCATCCGCCACGGGGGGCGAATGATTTACCTGGGCGCCGGAACCAGTGGGCGGCTGGGCGTGCTGGACGCTGCCGAGTGCCTCCCGACCTTCAGGAGCGACCGCGTGCTGGCGGTGATCGCGGGTGGCCGTGGGGCGATGTTTAAATCCGAGGAAGAGACAGAGGACAATCCCCTCCAGGCCGAGCGCGACCTGCGCCGTGTCAAGTTCAGCGGTAAGGACGTTCTGGTGGGAATCTCTGCCAGCGGGCACACGCCTTACGTGCTCGGCGGGATGCGCTATGCACGGCGACGCGGCGCGAAGACGGTGGGCTTGACGGCCAATCCTGCGGCCCCCATGAAGCCGCTTGCGGACGTCTTCATCGCTCATGTTGTCGGACCGGAGGTTATTGCCGGCTCCAGCAGAATGAAGGCTGGGACGGCCCAAAAACTCGTGCTCAATATGCTTTCCACGGCCACCATGGTGCGCTTGGGGCGAGCGTTCTCCCATTGGATGATCAATGTTCAGTCAAGCAATCGAAAGTTGCGCGAGCGCGGCCAACGAATTTTGCGCAGCGCCACGGGCGCAAGCCCTGCCCGCGCCGCCCAAACGTTGAAGGCAGCCGGGGGAAATTTGCCGGTGGCACTCCTGATGCTCCACAAGGGAATCAAACGAGACGAAGCCCTACAGCTTCTGACGAGAGGAAAGGACATCGCTGCAGCTCTCCGCGCCTCCATGGGCGAGCGTGCTCTGAAAGAGATTGAACCATTGACTCATTGAATCACTGATTCATTGAATCATTGGGCCGTTGACGATTGAAAGAACTTAAGCTCGTGCAGGATGGGGCAGCTTGATTTAGAGATTTGTGACCCTGGCGTCTACCCAGGAGCCATTTCCTCGAACCCCGTATCTGGTTCGGGCCGGGCGGATGCAAGCTTGCCAAATCCCCGACTATCCAACTGGCATTTCCGGCCAACATTGAAGATTCGCTAATTTGCGATTGTTTCCGAGTGGACGATGTAGGATCTGGAGCGCAATTCCCCTAGGATTGGATCGACGCACTGGCCGGGACCCCCCTTGAGGTCCGGGCGGTTAACACCCAAAACCAAGCCTGCCCAGCGCGGCGTCTAGCTGTGCAAACTTGGTTACAGAGAAACGGAGTGATCACCATCACTCAGAACAAAAAAGTGTTACCCGTTTTCCTCGAACAATTCGCTCGTAATTAAACTGCCCCCACACCTGTTCCTCGATCTCTCCCCTCCAGCTTAATCCCACATTTGCTGCTGATCCCACTCCTCCCGCTTTTTGAGTCCACATGCCATCCCTGACTTTGACGGAGCCCGGCGAGAATCGCTCCGCCTATCGAATTCGCCCTTTGTTCTGGGTAGGTTTCGTGTTCATCCAAAATTCAACAACAGTTCACCCACAGTGCATCGACGTCGCAACAGGCCTAATGAAAAAATGGCTATGTCAAGAAATTAGAAGCAGCAAGTAGCTGGCTTCGCGGCGAGTCAGTCGCCGAACTTAACTTGGAGGTGAGTTATGAAGTGGACGCGAAGTTTCAATGTCGTAAAGGTTCTGCTCCTGGCGGTAGTGGTGGCTGGACTTAGCGCCAGCCTGGCCAGCGCAGAGGAGTTCCAAGTCAAATTCACTTTGCCATTTGAAGCCCGCTGGGGATCCGCAGTTTTGCCGGCAGGGGATTACTCATTAAACCTGGACACCGACAAGTCGCCCTGCGTCGCGATAGTCCGTCAAGGGCGACAAAACCTGGCCATGGTCGTGGGCTACCCCCAGACCGAACAACGCGAGGTAGCCGGCCCCACCGCCTTGATTGCCGTGCGCAGCGGTGGGGAGTACACAATCCGGGAGTTGCACTTGGCAAAGGCTGGCGTAGTCCTGGAATACATGGCGCCCAAGGCTGAGCCGCAAAACCTGGCTCAAGCGTCGCAGCTCATCCTGCGTGTGCCAGTTTCGATGACGGGAAAGTGAAGTCCACCTTGCCTACCACGGGGGCGAGCGCTTCCACGGAACGCTCTCCCAGTCGATCCGACTCGCCCCCGGCTTCTACCCTTCTGGAGTTCCCTGGCAGGAGCTCTTTCTGGCCCCCTGGAATGAAACGATTCAAGTAGGGGCGCAAGCCCTTGTGCCCCTCCATGTTGGCAGGGGTAGAAATGAGGAACCGGCCGAGTCGGGTGATCTGCGCGAGGGCCTTGCCTTCACGGCCCAACAACAGGATTGGTCAGGGCGCCAATGCCCTCCACCGTCACGCTGACCGTGTCACCCGGTTTGAGGTAGACCGGCGGCTTGCGGTGATGGCCCACACCCCCCGGCGTGCCCGTCGAAAGAATGTCGCCGACTTCCCAGGTCAGTGATTGGGAGAGGTAGCTCACCAGAAATGGGATCTTGAAGATCAGGTCGTGCGTATTCGACTCTTGCATCGTCCGCCCGTTGAGCGTGAGTGAGATTCGCAGGGAGTGCGGGTCGGGAATCTCGTCGGCGGTGACGATGCAGGGACCGGTAGGCCCGAAGGTATCACAGCTCTTCCCCCGGAACCACTGCCCGTCGCCGATTTGAAGATCACGCGCGCTCACGTCATTAAGGATGGTGTAGCCGGCGATGTGCTCGAAGACTTTCTCCTCCGGTATGCCTTTCCCACGCTTTCCGACGACCGCTGCAAATTCCGCCTCGTAGTCCACCTCTGTCGAGTTGGGAGGGAGAACAATGGAATCGCCAGGGCCGCAGATCGTGTTGCCGGACTTCAAGAAGAATACCGGCCGCGGGGGCGATTTGAGGCCCTGTTCGGCTCGGTGGGATTCATAGTTGAGTCCCACGCAAATAATCTTCCCAGGCCGCAGAAGGGGAGCGCGCAGCCGCACTCTCTCGAGCGGCAGGCACGCTTCTTGAGGAAGGCACAAAGGCTCTCGAGAGGCAGTCACGGTTTCGAGAATCTCCCCCAGCGCCCGACGCCATGCTTCCCCTCGTTCGAGCAGATCAATCATGTGGCAAGGGCTCGCTCCTCCAGCCACTACCGTGTCGACAGCCTTTCGCAATTCAGGCCGCGGCTCTGCGCCAAGCGTGCCGCTTCGAAGCGAGTCGATGGCGAGTCCAATATCGACCACGAAATTGCCCTTCAAAGCGCCCACGCGGTCTTCATCGCCGCTCTCAAACGTTACCAGTTTCATCTTAGAACAACTCTCCTTTTGTTATAGGGAAGTGTCGCCGGTCTGGCCGCATGGACTCCCCTTGGCAGAGAGTCAATTGCCGCGCACTGCCCCGCTCAGTGCAACTCACCTTCGACCAGAAGGCGGATAGTTTACTGCAACTTGTCAGTATCTTCCATCATCGCGTTAGGTGGGCGCATGATTCATTGAAAGCATGATGCCAAGTTTCGAGAAAGCTGTTGCGCGTGTCCTGGATTAGGCGCACAATAGGGTATGCTCTCCTGATCGACGGAAGCGGCCCGGTTTGCCGAGGGCGCAAATTGAGGAGGCTGCAAGTCCGGGCTGGCGCGCCGAAAGCCGAAAGACTGTGGGGGACGGGTTTCGGATCGAACAATTTGAGTCAAGATGTTAAGGAACGCTAAAGCAACCCAAGGCTTATCCTTCCTGATTTGGAGGAAAATTTTTGGAGCCAGCGTCTCATTTCTTCCCAGTGTTCTCTCTCCCCGAAGACAAGTTTCATGACCATTGTGGGGTTTTCGCGGTGTATGGTCACCCGGAGGCAGCCAAATTGGCGTACCTGGGCCTTTATGCCCTCCAACACCGGGGGCAGGAAAGCGCCGGCATCGCTGTTTCCGACGGCGAGACCCTGACCTGCAAGAAGGGCATGGGCCACGTGGACGAGATCTTTCCCTCCGAGGTCATCAAAGGCTTGCCGGGATATCTCGCCATCGGGCACACGCGCTACTCCACGGCCGGCGACACGGACCTGAAGAACGCCCAACCCCTGAAGGTGAGTTGTCATAAGGGCCAAGTCGCCTTGGCGCACAACGGGAATTTGGTAAACGCCACCTCCATCCGGCGGGACCTGGAAAGCAGGGGGGACATCTTCCAAACCACCAGCGATACGGAAGTGATCCTGCATTTCTTTGCCCGCTCGCGCCAGACCGGCGTTCCTGAGGCCGTGGCGGAAGCGCTTGACAAGGTGGTCGGCGCCTACTCACTGGTCATGCTCTTCAAGGACAGCGTTTACGGCATCCGCGATCCGCGCGGGTTCCGTCCCCTGAGCCTGGGGCAACTCGACGGTGCTTACGTCCTGGCCTCGGAAAGTTGCGCCTTTGACCTGATCAATGCCAAATTCATTCGCGACGTTGAGCCGGGCGAGATGGTCATCCTGGACCGGCGTGGCGTCACCTCGCTGCATTTTGCTCCCCCTGCCACGCCCGCGCATTGCATCTTTGAGCATGTCTATTTTTCCCGTCCCGATAGCGTGGTGTTTGGACGTTCGGTGCAGGCCAGCCGCGAAATGCTGGGACGCTTTCTGGCCCGTGAGCACCCGGTGGAGGCCGACCTTGTGGTTCCGGTTCCAGATTCCGGCGTGCCGGCGGCAACAGGCTTTGCTGAGGAATCGGGGATCCCGCTGAAGATTGCCTTGATCCGCAACCATTATGTTGGCCGCACCTTTATTGAACCCAGCCAGGCTATCCGGGATTTCGGCGTCAAGCTGAAGCTTAATCCCGTGCGCAGCCTGCTGGAGGGGAAACGAGTCGTTCTGGTGGACGACTCGATTGTCCGGGGCACCACCAGCGCGATGATCGTGCGCATTGTGAGAGAAGCCGGGGCAAAGGAAATCCACATGCGAATCAGTTGCCCGCCCACAGCCTCGCCTTGCTTTTACGGGATCGACACGCCAACCAAAAAGGAATTGATCGCATCCACACACAGTGTCGAGGAAATACGACAATTCCTGGGGGCTGACTCCCTGGGCTACCTCTCGCTCGAGGGTCTGCGCCGGGCGGTGGGCGATACGCAGGGGCGATACTGCCTTGCCTGTTACACTGCAAATTATCCCACCGCCATTCAAGAGCCCCTCCTTACGATTCGGAACCGGGACTGAGAGTTATGGAACCGCTCGAGAACGAAAAACAAGCAAGCCCTGTTTCAGAACCGCCTGAGCCGGCAAGCGAAGGTCCGGGCACGAAGTCTGAGCACCGGGAAAGCGTCTGGGAGACTGTCCGTTCCTTGCTGATCGTCCTGGTGGGCGTCTTCTGCATTCGGACCTTCATTGCGGAAGCCACCGTGATTCCCACCGGCTCCATGGAACAGACGATCCTGATTGGCGATCATGTGTTTCTGAATAAGCTGCTTTACGGGCCGCGGCTTCCTTACACTTCCCTTCGCATTCCTCCGCTCCGGACTGTGCACCAGCAGGATATTATTGCCTTTCGGTATCCCCGAAATCCGTCCGTAATGTTTGTGAAACGCGTCATCGCCGTGGGCGGCGACGTGCTCAGGGTCGAAGACAGGAAGGTTTTCGTCAACGGTAAGCCGCTCAACGAGCCTTACGCGCAATTCCAGTACTCATCCACCTTGCCGTTGCGGGACAACTTTCCTCCTCCCATTAATGCTCTGGATACCTTGCCAGCCGCCTGGGGGCTGGACCCGGCGTGGTCGCGGGAAATGCCCAATTTCATTCGGGAAGATGGTTTGCACGTGCCGCAGGGATATCTTTTCTGCATGGGCGACAACCGGGATAACTCGCTGGATAGCAGGTTCTGGGGATTTGTTCCGGAAGAAAACGTGGTGGGCGAGCCGCTCTTCGTTTATTGGTCGTATGATGCCCCCAGCCGGGACTGGACGAGTGAGGAACTGGCGTCGCGACTGAGGTTTGACGCATCCATCGTTTGGAACTTCTTCACCAAAACTCGCTGGTCGAGGACAGGCAAGACCTTCTAAAACCCATGCTTTATCGTGACGCTGGTGTTGACATTGATGCTGCAACCGAAGCCAAAACAGCAATCAAGCAATTAGCGCGCAAGACTTTCAATGTGCGCGTGCTGAAAGATGTTGGGGCCTTTGGAGGATTCTTCTCCATCAAGGACCTTCCTCGCGACGCCGTTCTTATTTCCAGCATCGACGGCGTGGGAACCAAACTGAAAATTGCCTTCGCCTTGAATCGCCATTCGACCGTCGGAGCTGATCTGGTCAACCATTGCGTCAACGACATCGCGGTCCATGGCGCGGCGCCCTTGTTCTTGCTCGACTACCTGGCAACGGGGAAAATGCATCCGAAAGTCGTCACGGAAGTCGTGCGCGGGCTGGCCCTGGCGTGCCGCTCCGAGGGCTGCGCTCTGATCGGCGGCGAAACGGCGGAGATGCCGGGATTTTACCCGCCCAATGAATATGATCTGGCAGGCTGCATCGTGGGCTGGGTGCGGCGGCGCGAGATCATCGATGGCGGCCGAGTCTGCCCGGGAGACGTGATCGTTGGGCTTCCTTCGATGGGACTGCACACGAATGGATACTCCCTTGCGCGTAAGGTCCTGCTCGAAAAGGAAGGGATCAAGCTCACCGAGCAGGTGCCGGAACTTGGCCGGACCTTGGGGGATGAGCTGCTCGCGCCACACCGGTGCTACTGGAAAGTCGTCAAGCCCCTGCTCGCTGAGCATTTGCTCAAGGGATTGGTCCACGTCACCGGTGGCGGCATCACCGACAACACGCCGCGCATACTTCCGACAGGAACGCAGGCCGTGGTTCGCTTGGGAGCCTGGCCGGTGCTGCCGGTTTTCGAATTGATTGCCCGGCTCGGGCGCGTCCCGGAGTCCGACATGCTTCGCACCTTCAATATGGGGATCGGCATGATGCTGATTGTGGCGAAGCGAAAGCTCGCTCGCGTTGCGACTCTGCTCGCTCGACAGCGCGAAAAGTTCTGGGTCATCGGCGAAATCCAACGTGGAAAGCCGAGCGTGAAGTACGTCTGAACATTGGCGATTGGTCATTGGTGATTGGTGATTAGTGACTGACAATCTGAGCATTTGCGATTGGTGATCTGTGATTGGTGAATGACAGTATTGACAGTCAGCGATTAGCAATCGACAATGGGCAATTACCAATCACCAATCACAAATCACCAATCATCAATCACCAATGGATGGCTCTCATGAAGAATCTTGGCATCCTGCTCTCCGGACGCGGCTCGAACTTTGAGGCCATCGCCCGCAACGTTGAGGCGGGGAAAATCCCCGCCCAAATCGCCGTCGTGATCAGCAACAAGGAGGAAGCTGCCGGCCTTGCCACGGCCAGAAAGATGGGCCTCAAGACCCGCTTCATTCCGTCGACCGGGAAAGAACGCGAAGCCTTCGACCGTGAAGTCGTTTCGGTTCTGAAGGAATTTCAGGTTGATGTGGTGTGCCTGGCAGGTTTCATGCGCATTCTCAGCCCTTATTTCGTTCGCGCGTTTCCGCGTCGCATCCTGAATATTCATCCCGCCTTGCTGCCTGCGTTTCCAGGAACCGACGCGCAGAAACAGGCGCTGGATTACGGCGTAAAATTCACCGGCTGTACGGTTCACATCGTAGATGAAGGTGTCGACTCCGGCCCCATCGTCTGCCAAGCCGTTGTCCCGGTTTTGGATGAAGACACGCCTGAATCTCTCGCCGCGCGAATCTTGAAGGAGGAGCACCGGATCTATTCTGAAGCTGTCTGCCTGCTCGTGGAAGACAAGGTCCGCGTCCAAGGGCGGCGACTCTTGAGGAAAGATTGATAAGGCCGTTGAACCACTCAGCGCCCTGCCAGGGGGCGTTCTCGATCAGGTACTGGAAAAGTTCCCGCAGGTCGGATTCCGCTCTGGCAAGGAGTCTAACGCGGCATGCCATACTTGGCCCGGATTTCTTCGAAAGCCAAATCCCGTTGACTCTGCGCCGGGCTGGGTGCAAAATTTTATTTTGGGGTTAGCGGGGGCGAAGCAGCCGAGCATTCGGCGTGCTTGCCGCCCCCAGGGCGTAAACGTCGCATTGAGCTATGAAAAACAGGAAGCTGAAGTTTGGGATAGGTGTCGGCATTATTCTCGCCGTAGTAGGCTGGGAAGCTGTTTCGGGCTTCCAGCAAAGCAAGACGTATTACGTCACCGTAAACGAACTCACGCACGGGCAGGCTGCGCGGCGTCGCGTTCGTGTGGGAGGCACCGTCGAGCCCGGCTCGGTTGAACGCCGGGCGGGGAAGCTCACCTTCCGCCTCGCTCAGGATGCCAATTCCATCCCGGTGACTTACGTGGGCACCGACACCTTGCCGGACACCTTCAAAGACGGTGCGCAGGCCATCATCGATGGAGATTACCTTTCAAGCGGCGAGTTTCATGCCGAGAAAATCCAGGCGAAATGCGCCTCGAAGTATCAGGCGGCTCCGGCATCCCCAGCAGGCGGACCCAAGAATCCCAAGGTTGCGGGTTTGGACCCGCCAAAGTAAGCCCGGTTTTCATTGCCGATTGCCGATTGTCGATTGAAGAAGTGGTGAGGCAACTTAAGTGGTGAGGCAACTTCCTCCCCTGTCAATCGGCAATCGCCAATCGCAAATCGGCAATTCCGGAGAGCTCTTATGAGTCAACTCGGAAGCGTTGGCCTCGTTGCCGCGCTGGCATTTGCCGCTTTTGCGGTAGTCGCCGGAGTTGTGGGCGGGAAGCTGCGCAGTTTGCGGGTGGTGAGGAGCGCCGAGCGGGCCACGCTGGCGTTCTTCGTCATGGTCACGGTGGCGGTGGTCGCGCTCGAGTACCTGATCCTCACCAACGACTTTCACAACGCCTACGTTGCCGAGCACTCCAACCGCGACTTGCTCACTTTCTACAAAGTGGCGGCGCTCTGGGCGGGCCAGGAAGGCTCGCTGCTTTTCTGGACGTGGCTGCTTTCGATTTACAGCGCCTTGGCGGTGTTGCTGAACCGCAAGAAAAACCGCCAGCTCATGCCTTATGTGGTTGCGGTGCTAATGGGCACGGGGGTCTTCTTTTCTTCGTTGGTGCTTTTTGTTGCCAACCCATTTCAAGAGCTATCGCTCGCCTCGCCCGCTGGGGTGCAACCCTTCACCCCGCCGGATGGCAACGGGCTGAATCCTCTTTTGCAATACCACTCGATGGTGATCCACCCTCCCATGCTTTACCTCGGGTACGTGGGCATGGTGGTCCCCTTCGCCTTCGCGATGGCAGCTCTCATCACACGGCAATTGGGGGACAACTGGATTCGCACCACGCGCCGCTGGACGATGGTTCCCTGGATGCTCCTCGGCCTGGGCATTCTTCTGGGCGGCAACTGGGCTTACGCGGTGCTGGGCTGGGGCGGCTACTGGGGCTGGGACCCGGTGGAGAACGCTTCCCTTCTGCCGTGGCTTTCGGGGACCGCGTTCCTGCATTCCGTGATGATCCAGGAGAAGCGCGGGATGCTGAAGGTGTGGAATGTTGTGCTGGTCATCACAACTTTCTTCCTCAGCATCTTCGGGACGTTCCTCACCCGCAGCGGCATTGTTTCTTCCGTGCACGCCTTCGCCCAATCGAACATCGGCCCCTTCTTCGCGGTCTTCCTTTCCATCATTGCTTTCTTCTCGCTCACGCTGCTTTTCCTGCGCTTGGATCATCTCAAGAGTGAGAACAAGCTCGATTCCCTCGTTTCCCGAGAGAGCGGATTCCTCTTCAACAACTGGATTCTGCTGGCGCTGGTCTTTGCGGTCCTCTGGGGAACGCTGTTCCCGCTCATTTCCAAGGCGGTGCAAGATGTGAGCGTCACCGTGGGCGCTCCATTCTTCAATAAGACGGCCATACCCATGGGCCTGCTGCTCCTCTTTCTGACCGGCGCGGGTCCGCTGCTGGCCTGGCGGAAGACTTCTTTCCAGAGTCTCAAGCGGAATTTCCTCGCGCCGTTGATTATTGCCGGGGTGTCAGGTGCGATTCTGCTCATCGCGGGCGTGCGACATTTCTATGCCTGGATGACCCTGGTTCTCTCCATCTTTGTGGGCGTCTGCATCCTGGGAGAGTTCTGGAAGGGCGCCCGGACGCGCATGAAAACTGCCGGTGAGAATTTTGCGCAGGCTCTTTATAACCTCACCATGCGGAACACGCGGCGGTACGGCGGTTACGTGGTGCACTTGGGCATTGTGCTCCTCTTTATCGGGTTTGCGGGCTTGGCTTTCAAGACGGAGGCCAAAGGCTTGATGCAAGAGGGCGACCTGCTGCGGGTGAAAAATTATCTGCTGCGTTGCGACGGCCTCGCGAGCGGTGACACTCCGAATTACGAATACACCCGGGCGCTTATTACCGTCACCAAGGACGGCCACGCATTCACCTCGATGCATCCCGAGAAACGCTTCTACAAGGCCAGCCAGCAGCCCACAAGCTACGTATCCATTCACCCCACGCTCTCGGAGGACTTGTACGTCGTGCTCGCGGGTCTGGACCAGGATACGGGCAAGGCGGTGATCGAAGTTTTCATCAACCCGCTGGTCATGTGGGTGTGGATCGGCGGTGTGGTGGTGTTCCTGGGAACGCTCCTGGCGCTCGTGCCCAGCCGGGTGGAGCGCGAGATGGCGGAAATCCGACGGGCCCAGGAAGTAGCGGTGCAGGCAAACGATGCCATCTAGATGGGCTTTAGTCATTCTCGTTCTTGGCCTGTCCGTAGTTTCCATGACGCGCGCGGACGGCTCCAGGAAACCGACGCTGGAATCGATTGGCGACCAGGTGATGTGCCTGTGTGGCTGCGTGGCGACTCTGAACCACTGCCCACACCGCGATTGCGCGACGGTGGCGGAAATCCGCCCCATCATCGAAAAAGAAATCGCCGAAGGGAAGGATGAAACCACGATTCTCCAGGACCTGGCAATTCGTTACGGGGTGCAGGTGCTGGCCGCTCCCCCGGCCAGGGGATTCAGCCTGACAGCGTGGATTCTGCCCGGCGTAGGCTTGCTCGCTGGGTTATCGTTCGTACTCATCATCGTGCGGCGTTGGCGAAAACCGTCACCTGTCGCGGCCGCCATTCCGGCCAAGCCCCTGGACCCGAAGTTACTGGCGGCGGTGGAAGAAGAAATGAAAAGTTCGGGGCTAGGGGCTGGGGGATAGGGACTGAGGGCTGGGGATTGGGTGATTGATTCATTGATCCATTGATCCATTGATTCATTGGATGCTCTTCCCGAGGACAAAGGGAAGGAATTGGGTCTCTGCCCTCTCCCAAGGCTGAGCATGTCCCACATCTTAGGCTGGACACGGGGGCCATAAGTCAAAAACCAACCCTCTCCCAAGGGGAGAGGGTGTCCCGCGATTCCGATGCACTTCATCGGGACGCGGGACGGGTGAGGGGTCGCTCGCGGGGGGACCAGGGACCAGATGGGCCAACGCAGAATAAAGCGGCTCTAACGACGCGTTAGTTTGGGTGCTTCTATGTTTCTCGTTATCGGACTACTGATTGCTTTAGGTTTGGCGGCTTTCGTCGCGACGCCATTGCTTTCGGCGGAAGGCGCGGGGAATTCCACTTTGCCCGTGGATGTCACTCCGCTCGGGGATTTGAAGCGACGCCGCCTGGTGGTCTACGAGAACCTGAAGGACCTGGAATTCGAACACCAAGCCGGAAAGATCGGCGGCCAAGACTACCAGAGCCTGAGGGAGAATTACCTTGGTGAAGCCGCTGCCCTCATGGCTGCCACGCAGGAGGCTGAACAACCGAGAGAAAATGATGCCGTGATCGAACGTGAGATCGCGGCGCGTCGTGCCACCCGGAAAATCCAACCCCCCCAGGATTATGTTTGTCCCCATTGTGGTTTCGAGAATCCCGTGCCCGTGAAGTTTTGCGGGGAGTGCGGAACGAGGATTACGGATCACCCACGGAAGCCGTGAAGATTGTCACTTAAACCGGAAAACGATCCCTGCGCTCGGAACAATATTGTGACTGGTCCCGGTGAGCCCCGTGATCCCGCTGATGGAGTTGGGCTTGGGCTGTCCAGTTATGTAATCCCTGAGTTCCAGCCGCAAGGCGAAGTGTCGTTGGAGGACGAGGTCGGCGCCGCCTCCGTAATTCCACGCGAACTGCCACCCGTTGTCCGCAGTGAAGTAGCCTGAAACAACCGCAGAGGCATTCGAGGGGCCGCTGAAGCGGTTTGCTCCCAGCCCGCCAGTGACAAACGGCTGCACACGGGTCTTTGCCCAGAGATAGCGGACATAATTGAAGGAAATGAGATCAGCGCGATTGTACGCGGAGAGCGCTGGCAGCCCTGCCGGCTGAAGTGAGAAGTGGTTGGGGCTGTAAGAATAGCTCGCTTCCAGGGCGTCATGCCGCGTAAACCGGATGCGTCCACCGGCAAAAAGACGCGCCGTCTTGGAGAACGAACTGGTCACGGCGACTGACGAGGGGGCGCAGGCCAGTTCTGGACATGGCCCCTCAGGGGGGCAGGGCGCTGGACATGCGACGAGTTCCTGGCCGCTGCTACCATTCAGGAAGGAGCCGCCGCCATCGAGGAAAACTTCGAGGCGCGGAGGAGGGTCCTGCGCGCAAGCCCAAGGGAAAACCAAGAGCAGAAGCAAAATCAAGGGCGGGATCATTCGAAGGCTTCGCATAGCATGCCTCCAAAGAGGCGCCGCCTGTCTCTCGCGCACGGCGAGTCAAAAGAGACCGCGGCGACGCTCTCTGCCAGCAGCAGCCGGTAATACGGGGCGTGCTTCACCGGCCGTCCGCCGGTCTTCACCAGCCGCTGCTGCAAGCTCGTCAAGCACAAACTTTCGACGCTCTAGGGATGCTACAACCGCCGCCACAAGTTGCCCAGGTTATAGGCAATCACTCTGAGCTACAGTCGCACTTCGTTGGATCCCGCGAGGAGGGATGGCCTCCCGCCAGGCGGGACGCGTCATCGTCCCGCCAGGGCGGGTCTTCGACACCGCCTGCTTGCCTTCTCTGTGAAATTCACATCGCTGTTGTGCAGGATGCTCATGAGGAGCACCTAATGAGCGTTACATAATATAGTGACACCTAGAACAATTCGGCCTGTTTCCAGAACGCAGCGACAAGAGTGGGCCGGCGGCGCATCCGCCGCAAGGCCCCGCGGGCAGCGGCACCCAGTAGCCACAGCTCGCGCGGGCACAAGTTGGGCAATTCGTGTTCTTTGAGATAGCTCCAGATATGTTCGACCGGATTCAACTCGGGCGCATAGCCAGGGAGCCACTCCAGGGTGAGCCGGCTGCCTTGGGCAGCGACGAAGTCGCGCACGGCGGCACTGCGATGCCCGGGCAGACCGTCCCAGATGACCAGCAGCGGCCGGCGCAGGTGCCGCATCAGGTGTTGCAGGAAGGTGATGATCTGCGGCGCCTTGATGGCCCCGGGAAACAGTTTGAAGTAGAAGTTCCACCAGGTGATCCCCGCGATGACGGAAAGCGTCTTCCAGTTGAAGTGGAACTGGAGCACTGGTGTCTGGCCGCGTGGTGCCCAAGTGCGCACCCGGTGGGGCCGTTCGCTCAGTCCGCTTTCATCGACGAAGACGATGGTTTGGCCTCGGATTTTGGCGTTTTTTTTAGCTCCGGCCAGCGCACACGTTTCCAGCGACGAATCGCCGCTTCGTTGCGTTCCAGTGCCCGACTGGCCGGACGTTGCGGCGTCCAACCCAACGCCCGCAAGACCCTCCAGGCATGGACCGTGGAATACCTGACGCCACACTCGCGTTCGATCAGGTCTGCCACCCGCCAGGCCGTCCACAAACTGGTGCGGTATCCGAGGGCCTCCGGCCCGCGCTGCAAGCCCTGCACGATGCGCTGGCGGTCCGAGGCCGACAACTGCGGCGGCCGGCCCGCGCGCGGTGCCCTTTTTAAGGCTTGTGGCCCGCCTTGGGCTAACTGTTTGGCCCACCGGTTCACCGACTGGCGATGCACGCCAACGCGGCGACCCACCTCCGCCTCGTGCACGCCCAACTGCAAGAGCCGCGCCGCCTGCAGACGACGCCGCTCTAACTTCGCTCGATCAAGTTTCACTCCGGCTGGATGTCCCATGCCGGGAAGTATACATGAAATGCTCGTGGATGTCACTATATTATGTAATACTCTTTAATCGCCTTTCTGGACCGTTCGGACAGCTACCATCCGCTATTTCGCAGGCTATTCTCCAGCCCGCCCCGCCTGGTCACTTCGGCGCTGGTCATCGCCGAGGGACATGGCTGGTTTCTGCGGCGATACGACCGGAGTCGGGCCATCCAGTTTCTCAACTTCATTGACGATCTCTCAGTCCTTGCCATTCAGCGTTTCGATCATGAGGAATTGACCAAAACCAGCAGGCTGGTCAAGAAATTCGGCGATCAGTCGCTGACGCTGGCCGACGCTCACGGGCTGGTCATCATCAGCGAGCGGCGCATCTCCACCTGCTGGTCCACCGATCGCCACCTCGGATTGACGAGCGCAAAGCTGGTTATTTCCTCGGCGTGCCCCTAGCCGCGATGGGCTGGCGCAGGCCCCGATGCATCGGGGTCTGCGATTTGGCCATCAGCGTTATCGGTGCTGCGCATCCGTGCGCAGTCCCTCGCGGGCCTGCGAGCATTCGGAGACATCACATAACGATGCCTGCACCCGCGTTTAGCGGGGACTGTCCACGGCCGCCGACATAAGAATCAACGTCGGCACCACTCAGAATGACATGGGGCCAGCTTCTTCGTGGTAGGGTCGACCTACGGCCGTGGCGTTTGCGCAGTTCGGCTGGGATGGCGAAACGATTCCGAGCCTCGCGTGCTCAGCAAGCGCAACGGGCCATGACCAATTGGTGGGCATCAGGCGGCATTTGCCGCATGCACCACTCTTGACGCTTACAGAGAATCAACTGCCGGGGGCAAAGTAAGGAGCCAGCTTATCGTAGGTGGTGAAGAGGTCTTCGGGCTGGATGCGAGTCTCCCCGATGACCGTCATGAAACTGGCATCTCCCGTCCAGCGGGGTAGTAAGTGCAGGTGCAGGTGATCCGCCACGCCGGCGCCTGCACATCTTCCCAGATTCATACCCAGATTAAACCCTTCAGGGTGATAGCAATCTGCTAATGCGGTCTGGAGCCGCCGCGCCAACTCCATCATCTCGACGAGCGTAGCGGGTTGGACTTCCTCGAGGCTGGCTATATGAGCATACGGGATGACCAGCGAGTGACCGGTGGTATACGGATAGACGTTGAGAAGGACGAAGTTAAAGCGGGCGCGGTATAGAAGCAGGTTCGCGCGGTCGCGCGAAGGCTCGGTGGCAACCTTTTCGCAAAAGACGCAACCGCCCGTCTTGCCTGCCTGGCTGACATAGCGAAACCGCCAAGGACTCCAAAGGTAGTCCATAATCCGCATGCCGTCCCGAGAGGCGAGGGTGCTCGCTAAGAAGAGGCCGAGCCCGGAGGCTCGGCGGGCGGTGCAGCCGGAGGCGAGGAAGGCGTCGCGGCCACCGCAGCACTGTTGACGAGATCCTTCAACTCCTTGCTGGGATTAAAGTATGGAATTTTCTTTGCGGGCACATCCACACGCACGCCGGTCTTTGGATTGCGCCCGATCCGGGGCTTGCGCTGCCGCGTACGAAAGCTGCCGAAGCCCCGTATCTCAACCTTATCACCCGCGCGAAGCGACTTCACAACGCTCGCGAAGATCGTTTCGACGATGATCTCGGAGTCCTTGCGGCTCATCTCCACGGCCCGCGAAACATCCTCAATCAGCTCTGCTTTGGTCATGTTTAACTCCTGGTGCGAAGTGTCCGGGACTGCCGGCCTTTGTTCGCGTCGCTCAGAGAGCTTCGCCGATGGCTGAACAATTTCTGGCGTGACCCTTCTTGTCGAGTCACGACTCTACTGCCGATGATGAAGACGAGTACTCCAACGGGCTAATACCTGCCGAAGAGAGTGCTTCCGCCATGGTGGATTTTCTCACCGGTTCTTTGGGTTTCTCGAATTCCGCCGGAGCAGCCGCCACCGCCGGCTCCTTCCTGCTTAACGCGATTTTTCGTTCACGAGGGTTCAGGCGAATCACGCGGAATTCGAACTCACTCCCAACTTCGAGCTTCGCGCCTTCACTTCGGCCATGCTCCTCCTCAAACTCGGAGACATGACAGAGACCCTCAATCCCTTCTTCGAGCTCGACAAACGCGCCGAAAGGCGCTACCCGGGTCACTTTACCTCGCAGCGAATCCCCCACACGGACCTTGGAGAAGAATGCTTGCCGGGGATCTTCCTCGAGCTGTTTCAAACCCAAGGCGAGGCGCCGATTCGCGGGGTCCAAAGCCAGAACCACGGCATCCACCGTCTGCCCCTTTTTTAAGATTTCAGACGGGTGCTTCACATTCTTGTTCCAAGACATATTTGAAATGTGAATCAAGCCGTCGACTCCGTCTTCGATTTCGACGAAAGCGCCGAATTCCGTCAGATTGCGAACCCGGCCGTGCACCACCGAGCCCACCGCGAATCGGTCTCCCACCAGCGCCCAGGGATCGGGAAGAGTCGCTTTCAGGCTAAGCGAGATGCGTCGCTTCACGGGATCGACGTCCAACACTCCGACCTCTACGCGCTCCTCAAGCTTGAGGATTTTGGAGGGATGACGCAGTCGCTTGCTCCAGCTCATCTCCGAGATATGAATGAGTCCTTCCACGCCAGGCTCGATTTCGACAAAAGCGCCATAATCGGCAAGACTCACCACGCGGCCTGTTATACGGTCTGCGGCATGATAGATGGCCGCAACCGTCTCCCACGGATCGGGAGTAAGCTGTTTCAAACCCAGAGAAATCCGCCCCTTTTCGGGATCGTGCTTGAGCACCTTCACCCTGATTTCCTGACCCACCTGGACGACCTCCGAGGGGTGTCCAATTCTTCCCCAGGAAAGGTCGGTGATGTGGAGAAGCCCGTCGATCCCGCCAAGGTCAATAAAGACGCCGTAGTCGGTGAGGTTCTTGACCTTGCCGACAACTTCTGCCCCTTCTACCAAGCGTTCCGCCAACTCAATCTTGCGTCGATTGAGCTCTTCTTCAATCGCAGCCTTGCGGCTGACCACGACGTTGTTCTTCTTTCGGTTAACCTTGATGACCTTGCAGGCGATTTCCTGGCCCTTGAGTTCATCCAGGTTGGCGTGCACCCGCACGTCGGCATGGGAAGCCGGAAGAAATGCGGGAACCCCAATATCCACCATCAGGCCGCCCTTGATGCGATCCACAACGCGGCAGGTGATATTGCTCTGGTCCTGGAATGCGCGCTCGACCCCATCCCAAGTCTTGCGCCGTAAAGCCTTCTGATAGGAAACGGTGACAGTGCCGGAGGCCTCGTCGTAATTCTCAATCCAAAGGTCAACCGTATTACCCGGTTCAATTCTCAGATGTCCGTCCAGCGTGAGGAACTCGCTGCGCGCTACCTGCGCCTCGCACTTTAGCCCAACGTCCACCACCACTTCGGTCTCTGTGATTTTGAGCACCTGGCCCTGGACGATTTCACCCGCGGTGATCGAGGGAGTGGATAAAGCCTCCATCCCCTCCATGAGACTTGCCACTTCGCTGGCTTCAGGATTCCTCGCTTGGGCATCCGTTAAGTCGTTCTGGGCTCCGGGCTCAGTCCCTGCCTCTTGCAAACTACTACCCTTTTCGTCAGCGGACATCCGCCGGCCTCCTCTCCAGGTACCCGACGCAAGCCTACAAAGGAAACAGTATTCTACCGTTGCGTCGAAAGGGAAGTCAATGCGAAGTAGCAACCCTAAGACAGCGGACATCAAGCCCGACACCAAGTAGGAGTCTATTCGGCATGGAACTTATAGGCTGCCTGTTTGATGGCTTTGCGGTAGTCGTCAGAGTTCATTTCAACCAGCTTGCACATTTCGTAGAGGCGAGACCGGAGAGTCACTCCCAATTGATTCAAAGTGAATTCAACGTTGGGGACGACGTCGCCCGATGGGGCGCGGACTTCACGACGATCTGTGGACTCACCGAAGGGAAGCGTGGTGGTGATGAGAGTGACCTTCTTGTGGTTGTAGCGTGAGTTGATAATGTGCTGCAAGGTCTCTTTCACCCAGTCACTGGGGTTCGAGGATGCCAGTTCATCCAACAACAGCACTTCCACATCCAGCACCGGCTGGAGAATTGAAAGCTCCGAGTTCTGGGAAACCGGGTTGTAACTGTCCCGAATAGCTTTCAGCAGGTCGTGGAAATCATAAAAGAGGCACTCCACGCCTTTGCGCAAGATCAACTCCCTCAGGACGGCGACGGCCAAGTGGGTCTTTCCCACGCCCGTGGGGCCGACAAAGAGCAGGCCAAAGTCCGTCGGATATTCCTTGACAAAATTCTCGGCGTTCAGCTTCGCCCATCTCAGGTTCTGGTTATCCCTACGAATATCAAAATTCTCAAAGGCGCAGATCTCATATCTTTCTGGAATGTGCGCTTGGCGGAGCAGAAGCTCCGCGCGCTCCACGTCATAGCAGTCGCACCGGGTCACCCGCCGGACGCCGTCGATCTCCATTGGCTTCCAGCCCGTTCCCTCGCATTGGGGGCAGTCTTTTCGAGGCATAGACGATCCTGAAACTGCATTGTAATCCATGCCCGGCCGTGAGGAGGAGGAATAATACAGTTCAGGGGGTAGGAGTATCCGCAGCCTGGGCTTTCCAATTCCTTTTACTTCATTACGGTGCGGGTTCGGATCAAATAGGGCGGGACGAGGCGCACCAAGGCGTTCTGGATGCCCTCCTGGTCCAGGGGCGGACGGTTCAAGATCACCTTCTGCGCATACTCGACGAAAGCCTGCATCTCCTCCTGCATCTTCTGCATGCGGTCGCGCATGTTCAGGATAATCTCAATTCCCGCCAGGTTGACCCCCAGGTCGCGCGCCAAGTTCAGGATGGTCTCCAGCCGTTCCAGGTCTTCATCACCATAGAGGCGGGTGTTGCCGTTGGTGCGTGAAGGCACCAGTAACCCTTCCCGCTCGTATAAACGCAGCGTTTGCGGGTGAATGTTGTACATCTCCGCCACCGCGCTGATCATGTAACCGGTCTTGCCACGAGTTTTTCTGCCGCGAGGGCTCATGGAACTCTCAACTGTACTTCTTCAATTCTTGCCTCGGGTCTTCCGGGTTCAGGCGCGCGAGTTCGCGGAGAATTTCCCTGGTCCTTTCATCCCCCACTCGAGGAACTACAACCTGGACCTCCACGAACTGGTCCCCTCGCGCGTCGCTGCGTAGCGAGGGTGCGCCCTTCCCGCGAAGTCGTAGCTTCTGGCCGCTCTGCGTTCCGGGTGGAATCTTAATCGTGGAGGGCCCCACCAGGGTCGGCACTTCCACTTTCGCTCCCAGAGCCGCCTCCGATAAGGTCACCGGGACTTTAACGTAAATGTTGTCGCCCTTGCGTTCGAAAATGGGATGCGGCTCGACCTCGGTGACAATGTACAAGTCACCCGCAGGCCCTCCGTGGAGGCCGGCATTTCCCTTTCCCGGCACGCGCACGCGAGAGCCGGTATCGACGCCGGGAGGTATGCGCACCTCGAAAGACTCGGGTTTTCGTACGAAACCCGATCCGCCGCAAGCCTGGCAGGGGCGCCGCTGGCGGCCCGTTCCGCCACACTGTGGGCACGTCACGGTGAATCGCATGGTGCCTGCTTGGCGTGTGGCCTTTCCCGTTCCGCCGCAAACCGCGCAAGTGATGGGAGCGCCTCCCGCAGATCCCGTTCCTTTGCACGTCGGGCAGGTCTCCTGCCGCCCGATGGTTATCCGCACCTGCGTTCCACGAATGGCGTCCCAGAACCCAAGGTGCATGTGATGTTCGAGGTCGCCTCCCTTTTGTGGGCCCTCAGCTTCCTCTTCATGCTCGCCGGAGCGATTGAACAACTGCGAGAAAATATCCCGAAATCCTCCACCGAAGCCTCCGCGCTTTTCGGGTTCTGCATCGATGTTGTCGAAGTTCGAAAAATCAAAGCCCGAGAAATCGACCCCCGGAGCGCCGGCACCCGTTGAAGCACCCGGCCCAGGGCCGCCGGGAGGAATATTGTCGGAATAGAAGCCGTATTGGTCATAGACCTGGCGCTTCTTGTCGTCACCCAGGATTTCGTAAGCCTCGGATAGTTCCTTGAACTTTTCTTCTGCCGTTTTGTTTCCCGGGTTGACGTCAGGGTGGTACTTGCGCGCCAAGCGCCGGTACGCCTTGCGGACTTCCTGCGGCTTGGCCTCGCGGCTGACGCCCAAGATCGCGTAGTAATCTTTTTGTGTGCCAACGGGCATGAATGACTCACCAAAATTGGCGTGGAGGTTTGCGTGTCCGCCGTTCACCTTCTGGTTCTGCCGCAACCTTGGTACGTTAAAATTGCTTCAACTCTTTCGCCGCAAGCAGCATGTCGAGCAAACAGGCGTCATCGCGCCACATAAACAGGTTGCGCTGAATCCAAGATATATCGGCGACGAATGTAATTCTCGCTCCGCTCGATGGCGCTTCGCTCTACCAGGTCGACCTTGCGACCCAGCACTGTCTCCAGTTCGTTCTGCATCTCGACCACGTCCATCAGACTCCACCGGGCCTGCGGCTCAAAGCTCACTAATACGTCGATGTCGCTGGTCGACTGGAAATCCTCCCGCAACACGGAACCGAACAGGGCAAATTCAGCAATCTTCCATTTCCGGCAGAACTCGCCCACCTTCGCTTCAGGCAACGCGATTTGGATCATGGCATGATCCTGATTCTTTGTACCGATCGGTTTCTCCTCTGCAACCTCTGTCCTAGTCCCTAACCCCAAGCCCCCGGCCCGCGGCTTTCAGTTCTTCATTTTCGCCATGATCGGGTCCAGGTGGTCAGGGCACCGGGAGCGCAACCATTCCTGTAAATGGTGCTGGATCTCCCTGGCCACAGGAGTATCCATGATCGCTTGCTCCAAACCTAGCTCCATGAATTGCCTCCAGTGGCATTGCGGGCATTCCACTCCCATTTGGGCTCGGTGTTCCATAAGAGCAGTTCACAGTCGACAGTCGACGGTCGACAGTAAGAACGGACGTGAGGCAGCCTCTCCGACTTTCATCCTTTTGCCCGTAGACTGTTGTCCTGACTCTCCTTCCGAGGGTTAGCTTTTCAACCTTAAACTGTGCCTCTCAGTATCCATGGCTTCCGATCACTTAGCTGTCGACTGTGGACTGTCGACTCCTTCCTCTCAGTTCTTCTTCTTGTCGTCGCTATCCACCACTTCTGCGTCGATCACTTCGCCGTCGCCCTTCGATTTGCCCGCTGGACCCGCGGCTCCGCTGGCCGAGGTTGAAGCTCCAGGGGCGCTGCCAGGGGCCTCTTGCGCCGCGCGCGCGGTAGACGCCTGCTTGTACATCGCTTCTGCCAGCTTGTGCGAGGCTGAGGTCAGTCGGTCCACGGCCGCGTTGATCTTCGAGATGTCGCCTTCCTGGAGCGTTTTCTTGGCATCTTCCAGGGCGGATTCAATGTTCTTGGCGTCGCTTTCAGAAATCTTATCGCGGTTTTCCTTCAGCAGCTTCTCCACGGAGTACACCATTGAGTCGGCCTTGTTCTTGACTTCGATTTCTTCCTTGCGCCGCCGATCTTCATCCGCGTGGAGTTCGCCTTCCTTAGTCACCCGCTCCACTTCCTCCTTGCTGAGCCCGCTCGAAGAAGTGATGGTTATCTTCTGTTCCTGACCCGTGCCGAGGTCCTTGGCGGAAACGTTCAGAATGCCATTCGCGTCGATATCAAATGTCACCTCAATCTGCGGGATGCCCCTCGGCGCAGGCGGAATTCCCACCAGGTGGAACTTGCCCAGCGTCCGGTTGTCGCGCGCCATCGGGCGCTCGCCTTGCAGGACATGAATTTCAACCGAAGTCTGGCTGTCCGCAGCCGTGGAGAAGGTTTCATTCTTTTTGGTCGGAATCGTGGTGTTGCGTTGGATGAGCGGAGTCATCACGCCGCCCAGGGTTTCAACGCCCAGCGTCAGGGGAGTAACGTCCAACAGCAGCAAGTCCTTCACTTCGCCGCCCAGCACGCCCGCCTGGACCGCCGCGCCCACCGCCACCACCTCGTCCGGGTTAACGCCTTTGTGCGGCTCCTTGCCATAGAAAATGTCCTTGACGATCTGTTGCACGCGCGGGATGCGCGTGGACCCGCCCACCAGCACCACCTCATCAATCTTGTCGGGAGTCAGGGAGGCGTCGGTAAGCGCCTGCTTCACCGGGCCCACGGAACGTTGGAAGATGTCCTCGCACATCTGTTCGAAGCGCCCCCGGGTCAACTTCAGGTTCAGGTGCTTTGGACCCGATGCATCCGCGGTGACGAACGGCAAATTGATGTCACTCTCCAGAACCGTCGAAAGTTCCATCTTGGCTTTTTCAGCAGCTTCTTTGAGGCGTTGCAGCGCCATGCGATCCTTGGAAAGATCGATGCCTTGGTCCTTGCGGAACTCGTCCACAATCCAGTCCATGATGCGTTTGTCGATGTCGTCGCCACCCAGGTGCGTGTCGCCGTTCGTGGACTTCACCTCCACGACGCCCTCTCCAACCTCAAGGATTGAAATATCGAAGGTCCCGCCCCCGAAGTCGTAAACGGCTATTGTCTCGTCCCGCTTTTTGTCCAAGCCGTAGGCCAGCGCGGCCGCCGTGGGCTCATTTACGATGCGCAGGACTTCCAAGCCAGCAATCTTTCCGGAGTCCTTGGTGGCTTGGCGCTGAGAGTCATTGAAATAAGCTGGGACGGTGATGACCGCCTGTGTCACCTTCTCGCCAAGGTATTGCTCAGCCGAATCCTTCATTTTCTGAAGGATCATGGCGGAGATTTCCGGAGGCGAGTATTCCTTACCCTGGGCGACCACCCGAACGTCACCATTGGGTCCTGACACAACCTTGTACGGGACGGTTTTGATTTCGCTCTGCACCTCATTGAACCGACGACCCATGAAACGCTTGATCGAATAAACAGTATTCTCGGGGTTGGTGACGGCCTGCCGCTTTGCCACTTGCCCAACCAGCCGTTCGCCGGACTTGGTAAAGGCCACGACCGACGGGGTGGTGCGTCCCCCCTCAGGGTTAGTAATGACAACGGGATCCCCGCCTTCCATTACTGCGACCACGGAGTTGGTAGTCCCAAGGTCAATTCCGATTATCTTGCCCATATCCTGAATTCCTCCTCAGTGGATGAGTGCCCAACCAGGGTTCACTACCACATTCAACAGTTTAGATGGAAAAATCCATCCATTAGTTCCACCCTATAATGAAAGTTGAGTGCGCGAATGTCAATAGAAATCTGCACTGCCTTTTCAAACCGTTAAGAATAAACCACTTGCCTGAAAACTTAGAAAATCGCTCAAAATGGGGTTATTTGAAGCTAGCAGGGCTGGACAGCATTCTCGCTGCGAATAAACAGACTACCCCAGTCTGGTTTTGGTTTATTATTGAATCCAGGGAGGTTAAACATGCCTAGGAAAACTCACCAGCCCCAATATACTGCTGAACACGCCGGTGCAGGGGTTCGCGCAAAGCTGCCAGAAATCGAGACTTGGCCCAACCAGTACAGTGGCTATGAGATCACGATTTCGATCCCCGAGTACACCTCCATCTGCCCGCGGACCGGACTGCCGGACTTCGGGACCATCACCCTTCATTACCTTCCCGACAAGCTGTGCTTGGAGTTGAAGTCATTGAAGTACTATATTCTTGCGTACCGAAATTTAGGCATTTTCTATGAGAACGCCGTAAACCGCATCCTGGATGATGTCGCCCGCGCCTGCCGCCCCAAGTGGGCTGTGGTGCGCGGCGAGTTCACCGCACGCGGCGGCATGCACACCACCATCGAGGCCCGCTACCCGAGGAAAGGTAGATCGTAAGTGCGAGGTGTCGCCCAGCAACGTTCCAGAGAATACGGTGGTGGGTCAGTTTGTGATCCGACGTTAGTCTTCGGGTTTGTCCGCAACGGCAGCCGCGCTGCGGTAGGGTGGCCGGGGTTTCTTCGGTGAAGTCACATAGGCATGCGGATCATCTTCGGGTAAGTGTGGCTTTCTTCTGAGAAGGCGTTTGATCTTTTCGACCGCCGCGCTGAGTCGGCTATCCTTGGAGTGCGCCATAATCATTCTCGTTCACCTGTAATCGTATCATTTCCTCACCGCAAGAATTTGAAGTCCATACTGACCCACTACCCAGAATCCTGCTTCCCCGCAGGCGCCGCGGTTTACACACTTACCCGTTAATCTAAGTCAATTTCCTTGAGGGGAGGTCCGGCAGGCACGTCTTTGGTCTTCTCGAGCGCCTCTTTGAATCGTCGCTCCAGTAGTTCGGATTTGATCTTTTCCTCTTCGGCGCTTTGTTTGAAGAGGCTTTCGCGGCGCTCAGCTTCTTTCTTGAGGAGTTGAGAAGCGTGATCCAGGTCGGGAGCTTTGGCTGGTCTTGGCGGCGGTTCGTGGAAGAGAACCTTACCAAGCTCTGTATCCACTTCCAGCCGCGCCCCGCAGCATGGACAGACAACTTCCGCCGTTTTTGGCCTCTGCTTATTCATCCTGATTTCTTATGATATATGCCGGAAGGTCCCCAGTCAATCCACGGATCTACGCGTGGCGGCAAACGACTCGCCACGTAGGCCCACCATTGCCAGCCGGAGCTTGTTCATTTGAAGACGCACGGCGGGATTCAAGCTCCTCGGTACGAGAACCAGTTTAAACAAGCTTTTTCAGACGCACTTTGGAAGGGCGCTTCTGGTCCTAACTGTCTCAAGGATCGCCGAAAGTCAGCGGGCAGCCCGCGATACGTTCCAGGACTCTGACCGGGGCCTTTTCAGGCAAAACCAGGGCACTCTTCGAAATGATGAAAGTCTGTTCCAGAGCGAACTGTCCGGAGAGAACCGCATGGCTGACCATGTCCGTAAACGCCAACCACGTGGATTGGGGCGGAAACTCCCATTGCGTCCGCGAGCACATTTCCTGGAATTCCTGGCTCGCCTTGAGGAAGTGATGGAAGCGCAACATCCAGTCGTCGTAAGGAGACCGCGCCAGGCTGTGAAGTCCCGCCGCTCGCGCGAGCTTTGTCAGGACCCTCTTTGGCCCGGAAGCTATTCCCCTGGGAAGCGGCATTCCGCCAGCTCCAGCGAACCGCGCTACGAGATTCTCGAAAGTCTCGGAAGTCACCCACACCCGAGGCTCGGTTGGGCTGATGTTGCTAAACACCCGTAGGATTCTATTCCCATTGGAGGGCCGGGTTGGAAATGAGTCCACATGCAGGAGGTCGTTACGCGCGCGTAGGCGGATTTGCCGGCCTGCCTCCTGCTGCGGCCGAAAGCTGGCAAAGTCCGCCGTCCCCAACCCCGCATAGGGAGACAAGAGCTGCCGCGTGAACCCAATGACCTTTTGGGAGTACTGCCGCATGATCGCGTGCAGCCTTTCCTTGTCGGAGTTGCGTCCTTGGGCGTACCCCGTAAGCCGGTCCGAGAGCGGACGGTAGGCAATGTTCTTGTGGTACCCCGCATTGCTCTGTTTCTGGCCCAGCAGGAACTGCACTTCGCCTTGAGGTAATTCAAAAGGAGTTTTTGCGAAAAAGAGGATGTTTCCTTCTTCCAGGCGGGCACAACACCACCGCCCGTGTTCTTCCGGCGGTACATCCTCCAAAGCATTCGGCAGTTGGATGAGCTGAGTCATCTTTCTCTCCCAAGTTGTAATGCGGCCAATGCCCCGTATCTTCTCATAAGGTTAACCCGAAACCTGTCGAATTCCAAGAGGGTCGTGCTCAAACCGAGCCTTGACTTGTTGTAAGGCATCGGGTTATGTTTCTAGATTGCCCTTGAGGGCCGAAATCTAACAGGGAGTATGGCCGTTTGAAACGGACCTTTCAACCTAACCGTAGGCGCCGAGCCAAGACACATGGATTCCGCGTGCGCATGAGGACCCCGGGAGGCCGCAACGTGTTAAAGCGTCGGCGTCTAAAGGGCCGTCATCGCCTGACTCCATAAGAGCTCATTTGGCATCTCAAGCTTTTCCCAAGAGTTTCCGGCTGCTCCGCCGAGGCGATTTTCGGCGAGTCTATGACGAAGGGCATCGCCGGAGCGCCCCATTATGCACGGTCTTTATTCGACCCAATGGGTTACTGCAATCTCGTTTTGGGGTCACGACACCAGCGCGCCTGGGAAATGCCGTATTGCGCAATCGGCTGAAGCGCCGTTTGCGAGAAGTATTTCGGCTGCACCGCGCACACCTGCCGGGCGGCTGGGACATACTGGTGAATCCCCGCGAGTCGGTGGCAAAGGTCCCATTTCGGACTCTGGAAGGGGAAGTTCTGAGGCTTTTCCCCAGCCAGCTTCCTCCGGGAGTTTCCGAGGAGTTGCGCGCCAAGTGAAGTTCATTACGCTGGGTCTGATTAAGTTTTACCAGGCTTGCCTTTCTCCCATCATACCGTCTTCCTGCCGTTTCTACCCATCCTGTTCAGCTTACGCGTATGAAGCGGTTGAGAGGTGGGGCGCCTGGCGGGGAATTCATATGGCGCTTGGCCGGCTCATGCGCTGCCGGCCATTTGGGGGCCAAGGGTTCGACCCAGTGCCCTGACTTCACGTTTGAAGTTGCCGGGTCCAGCGTGTTCGTTTCGTAGGGGCGGTTCGCGAACCGCCCTTACGGTCGGGACCCCGAGGCCCGGAAGCTGAGATTTGAGGACATTCCGTGGACCAAGAAAAACGGGTGCTGGCCGCATTCGCACTCTCCTTCGTGATGCTGTTGCTTTGGCGCGTTTTCTTTGTTAAGGAACCGCCCCCTTCGCCATCTTCCAAGTCCATTTCTACGGCGCAGACCCAACCGGCTACGGAGAAAACATCCGCCGCAGCAGTAAGCCCCCGGCTTCCTCCATCCATTCCGGTTATTGAAGGCAGTAAGCCAGAAGACATCGTCGTCGAAAGCGACCTTTATACGGTGACCTTTTCCACGCGGGGCGCGGTCGTGGAGAGTTGGATACTCAAGAAATATCGCGACGCAAAAGAAGCCCCCCTGGATGTCATCGATGACGAGGCGTGCGGAAAGCTCGGCTTCCCCATGAGCCTGAGCGTTGGTGATGGCGAGCTCGCGAGCAAGCTGAACTCAGCGCTCTATGTTGCAACGCCCTCCGGCGTGACGCTGAAGGCACCCGTCAAGGTCGAGTTCACCTACAGCGATGGCAAGGTGCAGGCGCACAAAGCTTTTACTTTAGGGACGGGTTATGAGGTCCACGCCGAAGTGAGCGTAGTTGAAGGAGGCCGCTACTTGCCCATGGAGGTCGCATGGCCGGGCGGGTTTGGGGACCACTCCTTGCCGCCCGCTGTTATCAATACCCTGACGCAAGGTGTTTACGGTTCCCTAGGTGATTTGAACACGGTGGCGCAACGGAAACTGACCACCGACCGGTTGGTCCCCGCCCCATTTCAGCTCGCGGGCTTGGAGGACCGCTACTTCGCAGGAATTTTCCTGCCCGATTCTTCGGACGAGACCTTTCGGTTTGGCCGGCAGACTTGGACACCCACGGACTGGAAGGGGAAGGATTCTGATAGGCCCAGCCCGCTCTACGCACAGTTGGGGCAGGCGCAGCCGAAGCCTTTGGCCTTTCGGATGTTCGTGGGGCCGAAAGACCTGGAGGTGCTGCGCGCCGAAAAGCCCCCGCTGGATTCCCTGGTGGACTTCGGATGGTTCGCCTTCATTGCCAAACCTCTTTTCCTTGGCCTGCGCTTCATCTACGAGCGCTGGACGCACAACTACGGCTGGGCGATTGTGCTCCTGACCGTGTTTATCAACTTCGCGTTGTTTCCGCTGAAATTGAAAAGCATTCGCTCGGGGCAGGAGATGCAGCGCATTGCCCCGCTCATAAAGAGCATCCAGGATAAATACAAGGGCACCAAGTTCAACGATCCACGCAAGCAGCGCATGAACGAGGAGGTCATGAAGCTCTACAAGGAGCACGGCGTCAATCCCCTGGGCGGCTGCTTGCCGATGGCTCTCCAACTCCCCTTTCTGTACGGCTTTTACCGGGTGCTTGACCTGCCTATCGAACTGCGTCACGCTCCCTGGATACTTTGGATCACGGACCTTTCAGCGCCGGATAGATTCCATCCCTTTGGGATTCCGCTTCCTATTCTGCCCACGGTTATGGTCATCACCATGTTCATCATGCAGAAAATGACTCCGGTGGCCAGCGCTGATCCCTCCCAGCAACGCATGATGATGTTCATGCCGATTGTTTTCGGCATCATGTTCTATAATTTTGCCAGCGGCCTGGTTCTCTATTTTCTGACCGCCAACATCGTGGGGATTTTGCAGCAAGTTATGATCAACAAATTGATGCCGATCCCCCAGACCCTCCCGGCCCCAGCAAAACGCCCGAGGTGAAAGACCGGCCTTCAATGGATACGCAGCCTGTCGCGCAGACCTCAACCCACGGGCTGGAGAACTACCTTGCAGCCATTGACTCACTTCTGAATCAGATCATCCAACAGGGCGGGTTTGCGCTCTCCTTTGCAATTCACCCCGTGCTTCAGGAGTCATCGGACCTCGAGTCGCCGGAGTATGTAGCAGATTTTACGGGCGCGGACGCCGACCTCCTCTTGGAGCGGAATGGCGCCCTTCTGGACGCCCTCGAGCATGTAGTTCTGAAGGCGGCGCGATTGCGGGAAGAGCACCTCGGCAAAATCGCCTTCGACTGCAACGACTGGCGGCGAATGCGCACGGAAGAACTAAAACTCACTGCGCAAGTCGCCGCAGAACGGGTGCTGGAGAGCGGCGCTCCCTTTGCCTTAAGCCCCATGACCCCGCGGGAGAGGCGCATCATTCATCTGGCGCTGAGAGACCGGCCGAACCTCCGCACCGTAAGCGAAGGCGTGGGCCCCGAGCGCAAAGTCGTGATTCTGCCGGCCAGACCTCCCACCCAGGACAGCGGACGCTGAGTCGCCAGTCTCCGCATGACGCATGAAGACACCATCGTGGCCGTTGCCACGCCGCCCGGCCGCGGCGGCCTGGGGGTGGTGCGCCTGTCGGGAAGTCAGGCGATCGAAATCGCCACCAGCCTCATCCGTTTCCCGAACTTGCCGCTGGAAACCCAGCGGGCCACGCTGGGCGAGTTTTGCGATCCGCAGGGCGGCAGGGTTCTGGACCAGGTTGTGGTCACTTGTTTCCGGCGCCCTCACTCCTACACGGCGGAAGACGTCGTCGAGATTTCCTGCCATGGCGCTCCGGTAATCCTTCGATATCTGGTGGAATGCTGCCTTAGCCGAGGGGCGCGCGCTGCCGAGCCGGGCGAGTTTACCATGCGGGGGTTTCTGAACGGGCGCATCGACCTGACGCAAGCAGAAGCGGTCCGCGACCTTGTCGAGTCGCGCACGCTCTACCAAGCCCGCGTGGCGGCACAACAACTCGAAGGCGCGGTCTCCGCTCGCCTCAAACCGCACAAACAAGTTTTGCTCGAACTCATTGCCAGGTTGGAGGCCGGCATTGACTTTGCCGAAGACGATGTGGCCGTGATGGAGTGGCAGGAAATACTCGCCCGCACTGGCAAGCTCCGCACGGACCTCGAGAGGTTGGAGCAAGGCTACGCCTACGGCAGGATTGTTCGCGAGGGACTGACCCTGGCTATTGTGGGTCGCCCGAACGTCGGCAAGTCGAGCCTGTTCAACCGCCTCTTAGATGAAGAGCGAGCCATAGTGACTTCGACTCCGGGGACAACACGGGACCTGGTGGCCGAAACCGCCAACCTCGGAGGCATACCGTTGCGTTTCGTGGATACGGCGGGCATCCGTCACACGAAGGATGAGGTGGAAAGGATCGGCGTGGAGAAGTCCTTTCAGGCCATCGCCGATTCGGACCTGCGGCTCCTGGTGGTCGACGCATCCGAGGGATGGACCGACGAAGATTCGAATTTGTTAAGCAGAATGCGCCCACTGGGTGCGCTACTGGTAGCCTGCAACAAACTCGATCTTCCGCCCAAAATCTCGAGCGCGGATTTGGATACGTTCTTGACGGCCGACGCGGCTCCGGACGCATTGCCGGAAATTGGTAGGGGCGGGGTCGGCCCGCCCGCGGGAGGGCAGAGCTCTCCCCTACCAGAGGTGACTCCTGCGCAGGTTGTCTGGACCTCCGCATTAACCGGCGAGGGAATTCAAGAACTCGAAGAGAAAATCCTGGAGATCGCCGCACCGGCGCGCGACCTGGGCCCGGAGGGCGAGCTCATCACCAACTTGCGCCACCAGCAACTCCTCAGGGATTCGCTACAGGCGCTCGCCAAGGCCCGTCAGGCTGCCGAGCAAAACGTGCCCCACGAGATGCTTCTACTTGATCTGTATGAGGCCCTTCGCCCGCTCGATCAAATCACCGGCGCGACGTATGTCGATGACGTCTTGGATATCATCTTCTCGACGTTTTGCGTGGGGAAGTAGCGCAGGTCCCGCTCTCCGGACCCAGTCCTTCTTCCCCACCTACCACCTACCAGACACCTGACTCCCGAACCCAGCCCTTCTTCCCCACCTACCACCTGCGGCCTACCACCTACCGCCAACGACCTACCACCTACCAGACACTAACTACCTGTGTTTTCAATAATATTCCCGCTTTTAACGGCTAAGTGACTTTGTTTTCAAAGACATTCCCGCTTTGCCCTGAGCTTTGGAAAGACGACCCTTTGTTTTCATAGACATTCCCGCTTAGTTCGCTCACTTTTTGAATTTCTATGGTCGTCGTGGCAAAGGGTAGGCAGGGACAAATGGTCGATATGAAAAGAAGGATGAGGGAGTCATCCGGGAAGTCTCGGCGGTCATGGCAGAATAGCCTAGCATCACACGCTAGGCTATCATATGAAACGTAGGTAGTCAAGAGTCCTTCCTGAGGTGTGTTGGCAGCTCGCGCCGGGGGTGGCCACGCACTACGCGCCTTTTGCTACGGGTTTGGCGTGGTGGTTGGCATGTTTCGCCCGTTTTGCATGATACTGGCGGTGTTTTTCATACTCGCTGAACCGTGATATCATCTCAATATGGCCAAGAAAAACGTTAGGTTTACTGCGGTCAAAACTGTGACCAAACCCGCCACTGTTAGGTTTAAGACTAAGTCAGGCGAAACAGTGTCTTTCAAGGCGCTCAAGACCTTCAGAATGAAAGAGGACGTTCACTTCCGCGCCAGAAAAAAATGAAACGTATCTATTTAGATAGCAATATTCTGATTGCATACTACTCGACAGATAAGGCGGAAGAGCCCAAGAAGAAGATGGTAGAAAATGCCTTAGCCGTCTTCGCCGAGCTAAAGGACGTTCAGCTTTGTACTTCCATGTGGACGGTAACCGAGATGGTCAATATCTTGGTTTCTCAGAAAAGGATGGATCGCGGCACTGTTGCCGAAATCGAGAGTCAACTTGTTAGCGAGAGGCGTCTTGCTAACCTTAAGATATATTTCGCTGAGGTCAGCCCCCAAAAGGACTACGACTTTGCAGAATTCTTCTACCACGTGCGACAAAGTATCCTGAAGTACCACTCCGGAGTCGGAGACGTAATCCACAGCGTCATCATGAAGAATAATGGCATCACCGAAATCTTGACGTTTGACGAAAAGGATGACTTCAAGCAGATACCAGATTTAACTGTGCTCCATCCAAAAGACATTAAGATTGAACGATTAGGCTAAACTCTAGGCACAGCGATGTTGCCATCAATTCTGCACCTTCACTCTCTCCGATTCACCGCAGACATGCAAACTACAGCATGTCTGCGCCACCCGGCGGCACTGCCGAGGGCCGCGACAGGGAGGCAAATATCAAGGTTAAGCGCAACGTGGCAAAGCCGGCCAGCGCCGACAAACAGGCCACGCTTTGAACAGGGCCAGCACCAGAACCCGCCACCCGCGGCGAGCAGGCGTAGCGCAGACGTCTTCTCTAGGTCGGGGCTCTTTGGGGGATTCTTGGACGAACCGGGGACCCCCAAATCGGGTCCGCGCTATTTCGCTGGGTGGAAAGTTGCTGGAGATGGAAGAAGTCGTTACAATGGAAGCAGTCGCCGCCCCGGCTCGCCGCCGGCAGTTTTGTCTTAGGCCAGCGAGGACCGGGATTACCCGGCTCGACCTGAACGGGAGGTAGCCGCCTTCTCTCGACGCCACATCCATCCCAAGCGCAACTGAGGAGGAACATCAAATGGCAAAGACACACGCAAAAGCCACAGTTATTGAAATCCCATTGGTGGAAAACTTACTTCAACAAATCGCACATTGCCTTGCTTATCTTGTACTTCAGACAGATGCCTTGAAAGGCAAGTCGAATAACGATCTCATACCCCTATTGGCGGGCCTCGGCTTTGACAGAGGTTCCATCGCTTCAGTTCTCCAGACCACAGCCGGAACGGTGTCTGTCCGCCTGTCACAGCTAAAGGCCAAGTCGGAGGGCAAAAGCGCATCCAAAGGGAAATCCGAGAACCAAGGCACTACTGGAGAGTAGTTCAAGAACTTACCTGGAGGTCTCCGATGAGCGACGAAACGAACCTGGTAGAAATCAACCGCAAGTTGGACACACTGATTAGGCTTACCGCCTACCGGACCGTCGGGACAATGACCCTCTCTCAAGGCGCGCCACTTCTGCGTAGGCTGGGCTTCACGGCGTCGGAAATCGCGGCTATCTACGACAGCACTGCAAACGCCGTGAATGTCCGACTAGCCGAGGCGAGGAAGAAAAAGAAGGACAAGTCGAAAGGGGTATAGCCTGTGATTGACCGCAATGTCAGGCGCGGGCTCTTCGACAAACTGAAAGTTTCGCCTCAAGCATTGAGTCAACGGGCCAGGCGCCTGAAGGACAAATATGGCCCGATGACCACCGACGAAGCAGTCTACGTCATTGCTCACCTCGAGGGGATAGACCTTGCAAGGTACTTGTCGCTTGAAACCCTTGACCGTATTCGCTCTCTGGTCCCCAGAGATATAAAACCCCACCCGGCCGTGTCTCAGGGTGCCCCGCGAGAGGCAATCTCAGCAAAGAAGCGGAAAACCGCTATATCCTATCCTTTGGTAAAAGAAAGCTTCATCCACCAAGCAGTTGTCATCGGGGAGGAAGCATTTCCGCAAATTGTCGTACTTGAGAATTCGATACGCGCCCTGATTGAGCGGACACTTTCAGCAATAAGGGCAGACTGGTGGACATCTCTCGTCCCACCCAACGTACAGAAAAACGTTCAGCGGACCACGAACAAAGAGAAAAAGTACCCCTATCGCGAAAAGCGCGGCAGCAAGCCCCTGATGTATTGCAACTTCGCAGACCTCAAAGAAATAGTGATAGCTAACCATTCGGCGTTTCGCAATGTGATAGTTGACCCTGGATGGTTCGAGGCCAAAATGGGCGAGGTGTATATGGCGCGCAACAATTTGGCGCATAGCATTCTGCTCACAAAAGACGACACGGCGCGCATCGCTTTGTTTTATAGGGATTGGGCAAGGCTGCTTGAAGCCGCTGGTATCAAGTAACATCATTTGGGCACGGCGGCCGGGTGGCGCATACATGCTGCTGTTTGGCATGTGTGCGATCAGTGAACGCCCAGCCGGAGCCGGGCCCGCTGACAGGAATGGCCCAAGCCGATGGCTCTTGAACGGCGCGAGAGTCCGAAGCCATTATTGTCATGCTGTGCTGCCACCACCCCTTTTTACATCGCACACATCGCAAAGGACGCGACGTATGCGCCACCCCGCCTCACCAAGCGATAGAAGGCTTTCAGTTTGTCTTCAGGTTTATGGGGTTTGCGGATTCCGGGGCAAGGTGGGCACGATTCCGAAATCATCCCGGGCAGCATTCCGAAATGAACTCGGGCACGATTCCGGGATGAAGCCGGGCGCGGATTCCGATTTCAAGCCGGTCACTTTT
>Ga0208188_1000312_pt1 | contig 38051 bp, 28 predicted proteins | sample June2015DPH_8_50_FD_184698 | JGI IMG/M metagenome (GOLD analysis project Ga0208188, IMG submission 184698) | Peatland microbial communities from SPRUCE experiment site at the Marcell Experimental Forest, Minnesota, USA - June2015DPH_8_40... | ecosystem: Environmental > Terrestrial > Soil >...
CCGCCAGCGCTCTTCACTGCAAAGAAAGTCTTTGTCTCTAATGCTGGAGCAGACAGCGGGCTCTTTCCGCATCCCTTTAGCGGCAGTCCAGATCGCCCCTACAACCAGTTTTATGCAGCGGTACAGGGGTGGGGTCGATATGAACTTGTTGCCGAGCCACAGGAAGCCGAACTTGTTTTCGAAATACAACTCATCGCGCCAAATGGTCCCACAAACGCAAATAAGCAGGAGGGCGCGTCTGACCCACTGCCGATGTTCCGGCTGAGCATCCTCGATCGCAAGACGCACTACATACTGTGGGCGTTAACTGAGTCGATCGCCCCCGCGACTCTGCAGAAAACCCACGATCACAATTTCGATGAAGCGCTCGCGACGCTCACCCTCGATTTGAAGAGGCTGACAACCAAATCGCCAGCCGGAACGCCGTGATATCGATAGCCCGCCCCTGCGTTCCCGGCGAGCCATTCGGCATTCGGCGACTAGATGCGGAAACGGAGCGTAGAGCTATCGTCAACGAGCGTCCGATTTAACTTCACTCACGATCTTGCGAACTCCGCCTGAATTTCAACGCACTGAGTCCCTGACAGCCCGAAATGAAATGCCAACACCCTTTTCACCCTGTTCACGAGTGCGACAACGTGTCCCTTGACATTCGCAAGAGCATAGGCTAGTATGCTATGTGGAGTCGGACGGGATTCAGGATTCGCGACTCGGGAGCAAGGTGACGGAAGAGCGGTTGCAGGGGGCAATTGTGAATGGTGAATGGTGAATTATGAATTGCTGCGGTCCTTCTTGGCGGTGCTTGCCACCCCCTGCTTTACGGTTAGTCCCTTAAGAGGGGCCAAACATGGTAGGACTCTTTGCACGCATTGCAACTAGAGACAATATGTCTTTTCGCTCAACGAAGCAAGAAACCATAGTGACTTTAAGAAATGACGGAACGACGCGGGAATGTTACTGAAAACAAAGGACCGCTGTGAAAAAAGTGAGGCCGAAGCGGGAATGTGTATGAAGAAACAGGTACTTAGCCGTTGAAAGCGGGAATGTTGCTGAAAATAAAGGAATTGTGAATGGTGAATGGTGAATTATGAATTGCTGCACTCCTCAGCCAGCCAAAAGCAGATTCTTCGCTACGCTGCGCAGCGCGATGAAGTTGGCGCCTAGTGCTACAGCGCGGCTGTCGGCCGCAACCAAAATGAGACCCTCTGCGTGCTCCGTGCCTCCAGAGCCTTAACACAGGGAGCACGGAGGATCTCCGTGACCTCCGTGTTAAGTCTTTTCTGGGCACGGAGGACACAGAGCCCGCACCAGATGGTGCAGGGCGGAGGCACTACTGACACGAGGAGAAATCTGCGCGCCGCGACAACGTCCTGGCACCTAGTGCTACAAAGTTTGGCAGTAAGGGTCTAACAAAAGGCAATCCCGGAGGACAGTTCGGGTGTAAACTAGGAAGTTGCCTGCCCGTGAGTCCTCGCCAGAGGTCCAGACATGAAGGTACAACTGACTCCATTCCTATTTGTCCTGCTTGTCCCCATTGCATTGTTTGTGTTCGGCCTTAAGAATCTTGGCTTGAGCGAAGAGCATAAGATCCGGCCTGCCTATGTGGCAGGAGCTTTCTACCCCGCAGACGCCAACGAACTGGGAAAGATGATCGACGGATTTCTGGCGCATGCGTCGGCTGAGAAGCTGGAAGGTAGCTTAGTCGCGCTGATTTGTCCTCACGCGGGCTACGAATTCTCCGGCGGCGTGGCAGCTTACTGTTATATCCAGCTCAAAGGCAGGCACTACGACCGCGTCGTGGTGATTGCTCCCTCGCATTACGAGTCGTTTCCCTTCTCCTCCATTTATGACGGAGAGGCTTATCAGACGCCCTTCGGCGCCGTTCCCGTGGACCGTGACTTTTCAGCCCAGCTCGCCAAACTGAGCTCGTCAATCAAAATCTCGGGACGTGGACACGGCGAAGTCGAAGGGCATGGTGAGCACGCGCTGGAAGATCAACTGCCATTCCTACAGCGCGTGCTGGGGCAGTTCAAGATGGTGCCTATCGTCATGGGCGACCCGAGTTACGACGCTTGCCGCGCGCTGGGAATCGCTCTCGCAAAGGCAGTGCAAGGCACAAACACGCTCATTCTGGTCAGCTCCGACCTTTCCCATTATCACCCCTACGATGAGGCAGAGCGGATGGACCACCAGATTCTGAAGACGATCGAAGATTGGGATTACCTGACCCTCTCACAAAACACCGAGCGTGACATCTGGAGAGGCCCCTGCGGAGGCGGGCCCATCGTTGCCGCCATGATCGCAGCGGAGCGCCTGGGCGCACATCGCGCGCAGATCCTCAAGTACGCAAATTCAGGAGACGTCACAGGAGATAAGAGCCGCGTGGTCGGCTATGGAGCGGTGGCGCTGGTGGCTGAAAAAGAGAACAAGAAGCACGGGCGCAAGAGCGCTGAGTTCTCGCTCACTCCCGCCGAGAAGCAGGAGCTTCTGAAGATCGCGCGAACCTCGGTTGAAACTGCGGTTCGAGAAAAGAAGCTCTACTCGCCGCCCGCGGATGAACCTGAAGCCCTCCGGAACGCCCGCGGCGCTTTCGTGACCTTGAAGGAGCATGGAGATTTGCGCGGCTGCATTGGCTATATGTCGCCTATCAAACCGCTCGCCGAAACGGTCCGGGATGTGGCCGCCTACGCCGCGCTCGAAGACCGGCGCTTCCGGCCAGTCAGCGAGAGCGAGTTGGGGATTCTGGAATACGAGATCTCGGTGCTTTCACCACTGCGCAAAGTTGAGGACATCAACCAGATCCATGTGGGCCAGCACGGACTGCTCATCCGCAAGGGGGAGTATGAAGGCGTGCTGCTGCCTCAGGTGCCTACGGAAGAAGGTTGGAACAGGAACACTTTCCTTGAACAGGTGTGCGTGAAAGCGGGCCTTCCTGAGCAAGCTTGGAAGGACGCGGATGCCGACCTGTTCATGTTTTCCGCCCTGGTCTTCGCAGAGCCGACCAATCCAAAGACCTCTACGTTCGACGAAACCGCACCTCAAAAGCCGCCAGGGCTGCCAGTCCCGCCGGCGCCAGGTTCACCACGGCCATGAGCATGGCGGTTCGCAGGAAGCCATAGACCGGGAGCAGGTAGGCGCTCAGCGCCACTGCTCCCAGGCACGCCCCGAGCAGGTCAAGGGCATAAAGCATCCCAGGGTTGCGATTTGAATTGTCCGAACGCGCGAAGTAAATGCGGCTGGCCAGCGGGAACTGATATCCGCCCATCAACCCCACTATCAGAGCCAGCACCGGGAAGACCATCTGGCTGATGGTGAGAAGCGCGGCCAGACTTCTGACGCCCTCGAGCGAGACAAATAATGCGTAGAGGAGAAGAGGCGCCAGAGCCGCCAGCAGTTGCAGGAGCGCGAGTCTGAGGAATTCAAACTGCCACGCTCTCCTCGTTCCCGCAGACATCTTTGGGTCGAGCGATGCAGGCACAGGGTTACACTGAGCCGGAAGCGCCCGTACTTTGTTCAAGGCCAGCCACGCCCCTGCCGCCATTCCCACCATGAAAACGGCTACCAGGATAGACAGTTGTTGGTAAACGTATCCGTAAAGGGCCTGGAACCCGAGCAGAAGCAGCACTTCAAGACCCAGCAGCGTGAATCCCATGGCGGCAACACAAAGGCCCAGCGTGGCCTTGTGGCGGGACATCTCCTCCGCAGGCCGCGCAACTCTAATGCGCTCATACAGCGCCGAAAGCAGCGCCAGACCAAGCACGCCGAGGGTCACGGCGCCCGCTACCGCACCGAATCTCAGCCGCGCCAGGGATTCCAGTAACTCGCGCCAGTGGGAGTGAAATCGCGAGCTCCAGAGGACAACGTCAAAATAGTAAGCGATGGGGGTGAAATCCCGGTTGATTGGCGTCGCGGGCTGCGGCTCAATTTGCAGTTGGAGATCGAGCATGCGGTCCGGCGACATGCGGAAGGGGATGTAATACTCGCGCACATACTGGGTGCGGATGTGGCGTTCGCGAAGCCGGGTCATGAGTTCGGAGGGATCGAGAGTGAGCGAGCCGGGCTGATTCGCAGCAAGAAAGTGCACCGTCTCGCCCGGGATGGCGACCACTTGGGGGAACACTGCGCGCAGCGTCTTTTGGAGACATCTTAAGAGGTCGGCCAGTTCCTGGCTGATGTAGTTCTCCGACGCTGTCACCTGGAAAGACAGGACTCCGCCGGGGTTGAGCTTCTCCGCCGCCTCGATGAAAAACTCCTGGGTATAAAAGCGGTTCAACTGCGCGGTAAAGGGGTCGGGCAGGTTAATGATGATGACATCGAACTTCGCGTTGCTGGTTTTGAGGAACAACCGGCCATCCATGGGGTGGATGCGTACACGTGGGTCGCTCCGCACGCGATTCCAAGCATGCGCAAAGTGGCGCTCTGCGACACCGAGTATGGCCGGGTCCAGTTCGACGTAATCGAGGCGCTCGAGGCTGGAGTATTGGAGGGCTTGGGCCAAGCTCCCGTTGATGCCCCCGCCGATGAGCAGCACCGATCGAGGCGCGGTGTGTTCGAGAAGCGCGAAGTGTACGGATTCCTCTGCGGCCGAAGGGTCAGGCACGGTCAAAACCCTCAGCCCGTTTTCGAAAAGGCTGCGGCTTTCGCTCGTCGCCACCAACGCCAGATTGCCATAAACGGAATTCCGTGACTCCACGAGGCTAAAACCATGCCACAGCAACGCGAGCGACTTCGCCTCGAGCAAGCGGGCAGCGCGCGGAATCGGAAGCGCAGCAATTAAAATCAGCGCCAGCAGGACACGGCGGTAGGAAGGCGTGCGGACCCCCACCCATGCCGCCGCCAGCAAGTTAAGCAGCGCCACAAAGAGGGCAATTTCGAAGGAGGTGCAATAGCGGATCAAGACGAGGCTTGCCAGTACGCCTCCCAAGCCTGAACCCGCAGCTTCCAGCAGGTAAACAGAGCTTGCCGCAGACGCAGTCGAGGTTCGCGCTTCGTCGGCACACAGCTTGCTGCCCGCCGCGAATAGACCGCCCGAGAGCAGGCAGAAGGCGCTGAGTGTGACGAAGGAGGTGAGAAACATCGGAGCGGGGCCAAGGATTTCTCCTGGGACTGACTGAAGAACCGGTCTGCTGGCGCGCACGGCTAGAATGGTCAGCGGAAAAACCGCAGCAATTAGGGTTTCCAGACAGGCCATCAGTTTCCGGGAATCGCGCAAACGCGCGGAAACCTGACCTGACACGCTGGAGCCAATGGCAGTCCAAAGCAGCCAGCCCGCCAACATGATGCCGAGCGAAATCTCGTTGCCGTAAAAGACCACGATCAGTTCGCGCATCAGGACAATCTGGGCTATTACGGAGGTAAAGCCGATAAGGGACAAAATGCACTGAAGCCCCGGGGAGACCTTGATCGCTCCGCGCTGGCCGGCATCGAATGTCGTTTGCTGGCTCATCACTTTTGCCACCGCAATACTACCGCTAAAACCGTCACCGCCGCAAAGGTGGGCTGCCGGTTGTTATTACTTTCTGCTGCTGTACACCGTCTCTGCGGGCGCCTTGTTGCCCGCGCTCCGTCGAAAGTCAGGCTACGTCATTCCCGCGAAAGCGGGAATCCACTGACCTGGACCCCCGCTTGCGCGGGGGTGACGAGGGCCAGGACTTTCACGTCCATGGGTGGGCCGCAGGCCCATGACCACTCGGATGAAACCCGAATTGACTTTAGCGCCCTGCTTGCAATTTTACGTTGGCTATGGGACCATGTAGCTAGATTGGCTAGATTAAGGAGAGCCTCGATGTCATGGCGTCTGGCAGATGCTAAGAATCGCTTTAGCGAACTGGTAAACCGCGCCCTTAGGGGGGAGCCCCAGGTGGTCGTGCGCCGCCGCGACGCCGTGGTGGTGGTGGCCCGGCGCGATTACCAGGAACTGACGGGCAAACGTATGAGCTTCAAGCAGTTTCTGCTCGGCGAAGGTCCAAGCTTGCGGGGAGTCGACCTTCGTCGCGACAAATCCCCCATGCGGAACGTGAAGCTGTGAGAGTCTTGCTGGACACCTGCGTGCTGTCAGAACTGCGTAACCCAAAGGTGCATCCCCGTGTTCGCCAAGCCGTGGATGCATGCAACGAAGAGGACCTTTTCATCAGCGTTATATCTATCGGTGAAATCCTCAAGGGGATCTCCCTGCTGAGGGAAAGCTCGAAGAGGCGTGCGCTTGAAACCTGGCTGAAGATTCTCGAACGCGACTATGGCGATCGCCTCCTCTCGATCGACCTCGAAACGAGTCGCCTCTGGGGAGAACTCACAGCCGCCGCACAAAAGGCAGGGTGGGTGGTGCTTGCCACTGACGGACTTATCGCCGCCACAGCGCTACGCCATGGTCTGCACGTTATGACCCGGAACACGGCTGATTTCGAACCTACCGGGGTTTTACTCGTGAACCCGTGGGAGGATTGAAGCTACCCCCAAAGCGCCTGCGGCGGAACCCATGCGCAGCCGCGGGTTAACGATTGCCAGTTTGCTCTTGGATTCGAAAGCGCGTATCTGGGCGCGTAGCGCGGACCCCCGCTCTTGGGGTCCGCGGTTCTTCTGTAGGGAAAACCCGAAATCTCAAAAACAGGGGTACGCCCTCGGATTCGGAAGCGTGCGCCTAAGGAAGAACCGCAGACCGCAACGACGGCGGCCTGCGCTACGCTTGCCTGTCACAAGCGGAATCCTCACGGCGCTATGCCGTCAGCCGGCGCTCGCTGCAGGAATGGGAGCAAGGGCGCAGGCGTCCAGAAAGCGCGGTGCGCGCCTACTTGACGGTGATGGATAGATACCCGGAAGCGGTGGAAAAAGCGCTCATGAACAAGCCGTCGCATGTCTCATCGAACTTCCCGAAGAAATTCACCAGGAGTTAACACCGGCTTTCCCTTAAAAGGGTTGAGCGCCAGGAGATCGCCGTCTCCGGTGATAATGTGGGTCGCCCGGCCACTCACCGCGAGCTCAAGGAACTTGTTATCGCTGGGGTCGCGACAGTCGCTGATTCGAACATCAATCTCGACCCATTGGGATGCCCCGGCAAGCACGGCGAGAAATTGCCTCGCTTCATCTTCGGTGACGTAGGGACGGAATTTGTCCCGGGTGAGCACCTGACTAAGTTCTGCCACGACAGGTAAAGAGAGTAGGATTGTGCCGCGGTCCAAGGCATGGTCGAAGGCGCGCCGCGACGTCGATTCGTCGGAAAGGGCGGCGCTGATGAGGACGTTGGTGTCAAAGACGAAGCGCAAGCTACGCTTCTTTCAAGAGGTTTTCCAGTATCTCCGGCGTGAGGCCACGGTCGCGGGCCTTTTTGCTGAGATCGGTCATCATTTGTTTTAAAGCTGCGGGTTCCGCCATGGCCACGTCCTTCAACCAAAGGCTGAGGAGCGCCCCCATCTTCCTCTGATCGGCAGCCGGCGCGGCCTTGTAGGCTCTTGCCGCTTCGCGGTCTACCTGAATGGTGATCGTTTCCGTCGCCATGCCTTTCACCTCCACCTGATTGTACCGGAGTAACCCGCAATCCACAACTTGAAGGGCGAAGGCGTCCGGAAAGCGCCGTGCGCGCCTACTTGACGGTGATCGATAGAAACCCGGAAGCAGTGGAGAAAGCCCTCATGAGCAAGTCGTGAGATGCGAAGGGTATCAGGCATGAGAAAAGTCCAGGGTCAGAACTGCGCTGGCCATGGCGACCCGCTAAGGCGCTTAGGTGTATATTAGTGGTCGGTCGAGAATTCAAAACCGAAATATGGGGTTAGCCGTTATGGCCGCAAAAATCGACGATTTTCTGCGCGCCCTTGGCACTGTCACCCTCCGCTTTTCAGAGCTGGAAGAGTTGCTGATGGTGCACACCGCCAAGCTGATTGACCAACATGACCACGGTGTGGGGCTCGCCACCTTGGCGAGCTTGGATTTTCTTAAGATCACGCTGATTTTCGAGACGCTCGTACTTGAGCGGACTTCCTGGCGTTACACCATTGTTGTTGGAGGCCTCCCCTATGCAAAGGCCAAGGAGATTCACGACCGGCTGAAACCCCTCATCAAGAAGCTTAACGACGTCCGCGAGCAGAGAAACCGAGTCATCCATGCCAATTGGAGCCCGAGCTACAGGCTCGAGGCTGCTTCCGGTGACTTTGTTCAGGTTGCGGGCATTGCGGAACACACCACGCACAAAAAGAAGGTTCATGAGGGGTATATCAGAAAGACGACAACCTGGACCGTGGTGGAACTCGAAGCGGTTATAGCGGGAATTGAGGACGCTGCACGGGAGCTGGACGAATTTGTCACCTGGGCCAACACGCTCACGCCCCTGTTTCCCCAGGAAGAATGATGCCCCCGCCGCAACGGGTGAGGGACAATGCACCTGCTAACTTATTCATATGACGGTACAAGTGCAAACGGTGATTGCGCTCCCAACGACATCCAATCCTGATTCAGACCTACATTGGGCAATAATTTACTTGGCGCATCCACCCAAAAATCGCAAGGTCAAGTCGGCGGGGCCTGTCATTCAGGTTCCACCTTGCAATAAACAATTTGATCCTTAATAGTGTTATAAAATCCTTCGGCGGTTGTGTCCCCTTCAAGATGTTTTGCGATGAAGTACGAGCAAAGATCGGCCATCTGAATTCCGATGGAATCCTTGGAATCACCAAAATACATACCATCGTGAACGTGCTGCAATTTACCACAGGAAAAATCGGGAGGCCGAACCTGGTTTCTAAGCTGGCGAAATGATTGTCTCAGTTCTGCCTTAATCTTTCCGTCAGCAAAGTCATCGGCGATCAATACGGCAAACTGTTGAGGATCGTTGGCATCAAGCCATCCATCAATGCCCTCAGCGCAGATGCGGAAGGCAATGTCAATCGGACTGGCGGAGCCGTACAGTTTTCCCCGTAGCTTTGGTACATCAACAGCACCATAAACAATGGGTAACTTCTTGTCGCGCACCTGCATGAGTAGTGAATGCATGGCGCGAAAGCGGATACTCTGATCTATTCCCTCAAATACACGACAGCCATTGAAAAGCTCGCTAGCATGGAACTCCTTAAAATTTTCCATATTTTCTTCCGGAACCAAATCGACGATGTGAATGCCAGCGATCACTTCAATTTCTTGGAAATGCTTATCATTGACAATAACCGCCGATAGGACTTGAAGCTTGGTTTTCTTATGCTCTATGGCGGAATCGTCGAGATATGCGAGATACATGAGTGGTCTCTCTCCGTAGGGATGAGCCTCCATCGCCCACCCCCATCATTCTGCGTCTTAATGGATGAGTCAAGTAATTCTTGCCGATCGACGAGGCAGGCATGCCAGGCATCAGCCTCACGGTTGTGGGTTCAGTCGCTTCACCAACTTTTCGTAATCGCCCCTTATGGCCGGAACCTGGGGGGCAAGTTCATAAGCTTTCCGGTACTCCTCCAAGGCGGGCTGAAGCTCGCCTTTTTGCTCAAGGGCCGCGCCGAGGACGTCGTGTGCCATCGCGTAATCAGCCTTCAGTCGGATTGCCATGCGACACTCGGAAATCGCGCCGTCCCAGTCCCCTTTGTCGCCCAGCGCAAGGCACAGGTTGAAGTGCGCATCCGCATTATCGGGCTTCAGTCGGATGGCCTCCCTCTCTTCCGTGATCTCACCATCCAAGTCCGCTTTAAAGCCGAGAGCTGCGCCGAGGACGACATGACCATGCGCATCGTTCGGCTTTAGCCGGATGCCCTCGCGATACTCGGCAATTGCACCGTCCAAGTCCCCTTTTTGCTCCAGGGCCAATCCAAGTAAGCCGTGTGCGTCAGCGAAATCGGGTTTCAGCCGCATTGCCTCACGAGACTCGGCGATTGCGCCATCGAAGTCATTATTAGAAAATAGCGTATATCCCCTGAGATAGTGTTTTTCGGCAAGTTGTGCCTTCGCATCTGGCCGCTGCGGAGGGGGTTCAGGCGGTTGCCGGCTTGCCGCTGTCGGCGACTGGCTGGCTGCGACTTTCTGCGCAGCGACTTCCACGACACAACGAACGCCGACCATGGCGCCACTGTACGCCGTGCCGCCCTCCCCGCGGCCCGACACATCCACGTCCCCGGGACTGGAGCCCCAGTCCCCTCCACGCGTAACCCGGTACTGACCGCCCGCAGGCCCCGCAGGGTCGTGGGTGGGGCTAATCTGATAGTACTTCTCGTCGTACCAGTCGTTCACCCACTCCGACACGTTCCCCAGCACGTCGTATAACCCGAATCCGTTGGCTTGCTTCTGACCGACTTCGTGCATTCCGTTACCGTTTTCACCCAAGCGCTTCCCGTTATTGCTTGGGTCTTCTTTCAAAATCCTATCGATGTCCAAGCGTTGACGCCCACTGTTGTTCGCGTACCACGCAATTTCATCGAGGTCGCCATAACGCGGTGCCGTGCTCCCAGCGCGCGCCGCATACTCCCACTCGGCTTCCGTCGGCAGTCGCCCCCGCGCCCAACTGCAATATGCTTGGGCGTCGTCCCATGTCACATCGACAATGGGCATCATGTCGTCACCCCACCTATGATTAAGCGGTCTGCCCCAATTCGGTTCAATGGGCATTTGCCTCCCTATGGCCGCTGCGAAGAGTTTGTAGGCGCCCACCGTTACTTCCGTCTGCCCCAGCCAAAAACCTTTCGTGATGGTCACCTGATGCGGCGGTTTCTCGGCATCGGGACATTTGGTATCCCCCGGCGAGCAACCCATCATGAAAGTCCCTGGTGGTATCCAGACATATTTGAGTCCATCCTTCGGGTTCACCTCCACTGTTCCAACAGCCATAGAGACGGCCGCCGGGGGCGTCTTTGGCGTCGCGGGTTGGGTTGGCGAGCCGCCACGCGGATGAATGGCCGAGGAGAGATACCAGCCAGCCAGTACCAGCAGCAAAACAGCGGCGGGAACGCCGACCCAGAGGGGTAGTCGTGATTTCGTCGCGCCCGTGCCAGTTGTGCCTGAAATGGGGTGGCGGGGAGTCGGCGGGGCCGGGGGCTGCAACATCGTGTCGCGATCACGTAGGGGCGGTTCGCCGACCGCCCCTAGCGTTCCTGTGGCGGGTTCTGTGGCTTCGGCGAAGGCGCGTGCAAATTCCATCACAGAGCCGTAACGCTGTTTGCGGTCTTTAGTGAGGGCCTTCATCACGACGCTTTCGAGTTGAGGTAGCGCGGGGAGGTCTGGCTTGACGGCGCCCAATGGCGGGGGGTCTTCCTGCACGTGCATGCGCAGGTAACCCACCGGCGTGTCGGAATGGAAGGGCGTGCGCCCGGTGAGCATTTCGTAGCTCACCACGCCCAGCGAGTAAATATCGGAGCGCGCGTCAAGCTCATCGCTCCTCGTGCCGGAAGCCTGCTCGAATGACATATACGCGGGCGTGCCGAGCACCATGCCGGTCTGCGTGTGGGTGGCGGACTCGCGCAGCTTGGCAATGCCGAAATCGACGACCTTGACGATCGTTTCGCCTTCGTCGCCGCGCGTCAGGAAGATGTTATCGGGTTTGAGGTCGCGATGAATGATGCCCAGCTTGTGCGCGGCGTTCAGTCCTCGCGCCGCTTGCTGGAGAATTTGCGCAACCTCAGGCACGGGAAGCGCACCCCGCCGCGTGAGGGCCTGGCGGAGAGATTCGCCTTCCAGAAACTCCATGGCGATGTAGGGTGTGCCGTCATCGGCCTGGCCGGATTCGTAAATGGTGACGACGTTCGGGTGATGAATGCGCCCCGTGGAAGCCGCTTCATTCTGAAAGCGCAGCAGGAAGTCGGGGTCATCCAGCAGCTTGCGATTCAGGACTTTGAGTGCTACCGCACGGTTGCCAACCGCGATTTGCTCGGCGAGGAAGACCGTGCCCATGGCGCCCGCGCCCAGGCGGCGGACAATGCGAAAACGGCGGGACAGTTGACCGGCAAGCTGCGTTTCGGTTTCCGTGGCTTGAGCGGTGAGGTGAGCGCCGTCGCGCACACAGAACTCAACATCATCGGAGTAGGTCTGCCGGCAAGTGGGACAGGTCTTCATGAGAGCTAGTGAAACCCTCCCATAGCGCGGATTCTAACAGAAGTATTGCCGCAAAGGGAATCGTCGGTTGCTCGGCCAGCGGCCGCGAATTTGAAGGAAAAGCCTCCCTCACGCTATACTGTGACCCAGTTCCGAAGAACACTATGAACCACCAAGACACGAAGACACCAAGAGAGCCCATCCCCAAGGAAACCGACGAAGTTGCTTCAAAGATCGTTGATGCTGCATTTGCCGTGCATAAGGCCCTCGGCCCGGGCCTGCTGGAGAGTGTCTATGAGGTCTGCCTATTGCACGAACTCAACAGGCGAGGGCTGAATGTGGAGCGGCAAGTGCTACTGCCCGTGGTGTACGATAACCTCCGCCTGGACGCCGGACTTCGGCTGGACCTTGTGGTGGAAAAGAGGGTGGTTGTAGAACTCAAGGCTGTCGAAGTGCTGCTGCCCGTTCACAAAGCGCAACTGCTGACCTACCTCAAACTTTCCGGTTATCGGCTCGGTTTACTAGTGAACTTTAATAGCGCACTCATAAAGCAAGGGATACAGCGAATTGCCCTTTGATTGCTTGGTGCCTTGGTGTCTTGGTGGTGAAAGCTCTCATTTGACTTCAGTGGGGCGCTCGGCTAACCTGAAATGTTGGGGTTAATCCATCCAGCGTGGGATGGGTGTCGGGGATACAAGCAGATTCCTCGCTTCGCTCGGAATGACAGGCGCCTCCAGGGGAAATATCCATTGTGAGAAGGGTATATCTGGACAACAACGCGACGACGCCGCTGGCGCCGGAAGTGTTTGAGGCGATGAAGCCTTACCTGCTCGAGGACTTCGGCAACGCCTCTTCCATCCATTGGTACGGCCAGCGGGCCAAGAACGCGGTAGAGAAGGCTCGCCAGCAGGTTGCCAAGCTGCTCAATGCCCGGCCCAGCGAGGTGATCTTCACGAGCGGCGGCACAGAATCGGATAACGCTTCGATCTTTGGGATTGTCCAGGCAGCCCGCGCGGCGGCCCCGCACATCATCACCACGGGCATCGAACACCACGCCGTTCTCAACACGGCGCAGGCCCTTGAAAAACGTGGCGTCAGTGTGACCTATGTGGGCGTGGGCGCAAGCGGGGTGGTTGATCCGGAGGACGTGAAGCGCGCCATTCGTCCTGAGACCGTGCTGATTTCCGTCATGCATGCCAACAACGAAATCGGAACCATCCAACCCCTCGAGGAAATCGGGGGCATCGCCCGCGAGCACGATGTCTACTTCCATACCGATGCTGTTCAGTCGGTGGGCAAGATCCCCGTGGACGTCAATAAGCTCGGCGTGGACCTGCTTTCACTTTCCGCGCACAAGTTCAACGGGCCGAAAGGCGCGGGCGCAACGTATATCCGCAAAGGCACAATCCTGAAGCCGCTGCTCTACGGAGGCCATCACGAACGCGACCGCCGTCCAGGCACCGAAAACGTGCCGGGGATTGTCGGGCTGGGAATGGCGGCGGAACTCGCCCTGGCTCGGCTCGAGGAGGCCGCGCAGCGGGTGGCGGGCCTGCGTGATCGATTGGAGCGCGGAATCCTGGAGCGGGTTCCTCAAGTCAGTGTGAATGGAGACCCAGGACGGCGCCTCCCCACCACCAGCAACCTCTGCTTCGATTATGTCGAGGGCGAAGGCTTCGTCATCGCCATGGACCTGAGGGGCATCGCCTGCTCGACGGGGGCGGCGTGTTCGTCCGGTTCGGTCGAGCCTTCGCACGTCCTCTCCGCCATCGGCCTTACGCCGGAGCAGGCGAGATCGAGCATCCGCTTGAGCCTGGGCCGTTACAACACCGCCGAAGATATCGATGCCACGCTCGAAACCCTCCCCGCCGTGGTCGAACGACTCCGTTCCGTGTCACCACGCTGGGGGCTAGGGACTCGGGGCTAGGGGCTAGCGCGATTTTGGATTTTAGATTTTGGATTTTGGATTGGGGTTTCGACTTTCCATTTTCGAGTTTCGAACTTCGAGTTTCCAGTTTCCATTTTCCAGTTTCTATTTTCGAGTTTCGGTTTTCCCGTGATGACCATTGCTGTAGCGATGAGCGGAGGCGTGGACAGTTCCACTGCGGCCGCCTTGCTCGTCGAAAACAATTCGGATTCCAAGCCCAGCACAGGGTCCGACCGCCACGCCTCGGTGATTGGGCTGACGATGCAGTTGTGGAACCAGCGCCGTTTGCCACGCTTGCAGGGCCCAGGGGACAGCATCAACGCGCCGGGCCACGCCAGCGGCCGCTGCTGTTCACTTGATGATGTTTATGATGCCCGAGCCGTGGCGAGTTTCCTGGGTATCCCCTACTACGTGATTAACCTCGAACAGGAGTTCGAGGCGACGGTGGTCCGGCCATTTGTCGCGCGCTACCTGGCAGGGCAAACACCCATTCCGTGTAGCCTCTGCAACACGGAAATCAAATTCGAGCGCTTTATCGCCCTCGCTCGCCAGATCGGGGCCGAGCGCGTCGCCACGGGGCATTACGCTCGCATCCGGCGCGATGAAAGGACGGGGCGTTCTCAACTTCTTCGCGGGGTGGACCGAAGCAAGGACCAGGCCTACTTCCTCTTTGGCCTCACGCAAGAGCAACTCGCGCGCGCCATTTTCCCGCTGGGAGAACTAAGCAAGGAGCAGGTACGCTCCATTGCCCGCGCTAAGCAGCTCCCCGTGGCCGAGAAACCTGAAAGCCAGGAGATCTGCTTCGTCCCCACGGGCAGTTACCGCGACTTTATCGAAGCCTATTTGGAGGAGCAGGGCAAGAAGCCGGACGCACAGCCGGGTGAGGTCGTCTCAACTGAAGGGCGGGTGCTCGCGGACCACCAGGGCATTCATAACTTCACCGTGGGACAAAGGAAAGGCCTGGGAGTTGCCGTGGGCTCGCCACTCTATGTCATCAAGCTCGAGCCTGAGAAGAACCGCGTCATTGTGGGGCCTGAGCAGGAGTTATTCCACCGGAAGTTCGTGGTTCGGGACCTCAATTGGATTCGCCCGATGCGGGATGGCGAAGGGGTCGAAGCCCACGCCAAGATTCGCCATAATCACCCGGGCGCGCCTGCCCAAGTCGAATCGCATGGGGCGAGCGAAGCCTTCGTCACCTTCCACCATCCTCAACGTGCCATCACTCCCGGGCAGGCGGCAGTTTTCTACGATGGCGACGAGGTCGTGGGCGGCGGCTGGATTGCCCGCGTCGTCGGTTAACAGGCTGTTGCGCGGGTGCTCCAACACGCTTCAACCGGAATTCGCAAGTTGAACGAGATTTTTGGCTTCCCGGAATGGAAAAACCCCTCACCCGCCCTCCTCCGTCGGGCACCCTCTCCCCAAGGGAGAGGGCTGCCATTTCTGATGCGAGTTTAAGTTAGGAAAAGCACCCTCTCCCCAAGGGAGAGGGCTGCCATTTCTGGTGCGAGTTTAAGTTAGGAAAAGCGCCCTCTCCCTTGGGGAGAGGGTGGCCCGCTGTCCCGATGCACTTCATCGGGAAGCGGGCCGGGTGAGGGGTTGCTTGAGAGGAGCTCGAAGCCCAGAGCGGAGCCATTGTGGGGCACACTGCTGTGTTGCTGCGCGGGTTTGGTCGAAGGGACTCCAGTCTAGCGAGTTGGGACGCAACCGTGGCTTTGAATTTGCGCATTCGAGTTCAGGAAGTTCCACGTAGCAGGCGCCAGGCGGCGCGCTTTCCAGTTTAGGAACAGGTCCTCTTTCAAGCGTTGGAGGTCACGGGGCGAGTCGACGTCAGCACAGGCCTCCAGGACTGAACATGAGAGGCCCTGTCGTAACAGGTTCCGAAGTGTATCGCTGAATGCAAAGGCTGTGCTCCAACGAACCCTGCGGAAGATGCTCCGTAATCTCCCGGGATCTGCGGGCCGTCGAAGGGCAATCAGATAATACCCGCCATCGGGGCAGGGGCCCAGCACCGACTCGCATGCACGCAACTCCCGAAGAGCTTGGCGCAGAATGCGCGCCGGAAACAAAGGAGAGTCAGTGCCAATAACCACACAGCTTGGATGGAAACGAAGGAGTCTGCGAAAGGCATTCTCCAGGCGTTCACCCAAGTCTCTTCCTTGTTGGCGAATAACGCTGAATTCGCAGATGCCGGCCGAGGCCAAAGGCTGCTCGTACAGAATAGCCTCGGCGTGGCTGCGCCTAAATGGGATTGGACTTGCCGCCAAGAACAAATAGGGCTGGACCCATCGTCTGAGCCCGGCAACTTTGCGGAGTGTATCTGAAATCAACGCGGCTTGAAAACGAGCGGCGCCTTGCGCGCCGAGCCGGGGGATCAAGCGAGTCTTGGCCTGCCCAGCAACCGGGGCGCGCGCAAAAACGGCCATTGCCGGAAGAGGCGTCCTTCGCAATCGTGATGTGGATTCGGGTGAGCGCGCGGTCAAGGGACTATGATGGGAAGCGGCGGGGACATGCGACATCGCGCGTCCCTGCAGCAGTTCACTGAGCGGCAAGCTTACCGCATATCACCCGCAGACGACACGCCGTCGCCTCGATGAGCAAGCTGCACTTGCCGCGACGAGCACGCGAAGGCGAGCCCGCTAGGTCAAATGAAAAGTTGCTCGTCCTGCGCTGCCTCGCTGACGCTGGTCGTCCGCCGGCGCGAGAACAGGAACTCCAAGCCAGCCCGCATCCCTGCAATGACGGCCGAAACCTCTTGCATGGGCGCCAGCACGCCGCGCTGCACGGCGTCCGAGGTGGTCTCGACCTTTTTAACGAGGTCGGAAACCATCTGGTCCACGCGAATGATCTGCGAGCGTGATTTATCCACGAGTTCGGCTACCAGCGTATCCACATCGGTAGTCCGTTCGCGGAGCATCTTGCTGATATCGGCAAGGTTCGAGGTAATTGTCCGCAAAGGCTCGCGGGCGTTGCTCACAATTTCCGTGACCGACTCGACCAGCGGATCCAGCCGTTGCTTGACGTCGGTGCGAACCGCCTCGACTTGGCCGGGAATCTTCCGGACTGCCAGCCAGATCCCTATCATCGCCCCGGCTTGCATCAGAACCGCCACGGCCACAAGGATTAGCGCGATGGTCAGCCCTGCGTTTTGCTCCATGGTTCGCTCACCAGTCCTTTTGCGACCCAGCCTCTTACTTCGCCTTGGCTTTTTCTTCCTGGTATGCTTGCTTGCCCGCTTCCAGCGCTGCTGACAGCAGTTCCTTCTGCTTGGTCACAAGATCCTTGCCTTTATCGACAGCCCCTTCTGCCTGGCGACGCAAGTCTTCCGTCTTGGCCTTTACGTAATCTCGGCCCTCTTCAGCTTTCCCCGCAATGTACTCCCGAGTCTCTTTCCCCGACCGGGGAGCAAACAGCAGGGCTAGAATCGCTCCCATGCCTAGACCCGCAAGAAAGAACCCAAGATTCGATCCGCCATTGCCCTCTTCGCTCATAAGCTACCTCCGCCTCACACTCTCGAAAGCGTGCTTCGCGCGGCTTCTTTGCCGGTCTCAAGTACCTCGGCAAGCCGCTCCTTTTGCTTGCTTACTAGTTCCTTGCCCTTTTCCACCAACTCGTCAGCCTGCCCCCTGAGTTCTTTCCCCCTTGAAACCACGTAATCCTTGCCTTCCCCGGCTTTCTTGGCAATGAGCTTCCGCGTTTGCTCCCCCGTCTTGGGCGCAAAAAGCAGGACCGCCACGGCGCCCATGCTGGCGCCAGCAAGAAAACAACCAACCTTCGTAGCTACGCTACACTTGGCCATAAGCTACCTCCACCTTTCAACATTGAATGTACCATAGAGACTCACCTCAAGCAAGGTAAAAATTCCGCAATTGGTTAGGGTTATAAATAGACGGTCCGGCCGGATTATTTTAGGAAGAGCCCTTCGTCGTCGCAAAGTACTCGGAAATCCGCTTGGCTTGGGATGGATTTACGACTTGACCAAGTTCCTCGGGTGAAAGGCTTTGCAAGGCGCTCAGGCTGCCGAAGTGCGAAAGAAGCTTGTTGGCCGTCTTTTCTCCGATGCCAGAGATGTTCAATAACTCGCTGGCCAACTCCCGATTTCCACGCCTGGTTCTGTGGAAGGTGACGGCGAAGCGGTGCGCCTCGTCACGGATTTGCTGGATCAAGTGCAGGGCTGGAGAGTGATGATCGAGAACTGCGGGGTCATCTTCACGCCCCAGGAGGTAGAGGATTTCCTCCCGCTTGGCAATACTCGCCAAAGGCTGGTTGATGATGCCCAGGCGCTCCAAAGCTTCTGCGGCCGCGTGGAGCTGGCCGATTCCTCCGTCGATCAGGACCAAGTCGGGCAGCGTTTTCTTTTCCTCCAGCAGCCTTTTGTATCGGCGTCCGACAACTTCCGTCATGCTGGCGAAGTCATCGTTTTGGGGAACAGTTTTGACGATGAACTTGCGGTAATCGGACTTCTTCATGCCTCCGCCTTCCCAGACCACCAGCGAGGCCACAATATCCGCGCCTTGAATGTGGGAAACGTCGAAAGCCTCGATACGGTTGGGTGGCTGGGGCAGGTCGAGCGCCTCGGCAAGGCTCTCCAGCACCTGGCGGGTCTTGGGCTTCAGAACTCGAAATCGTCTTTCGAAGGAGTGGCGCGCGTTGCGGGCGACCAGTTCAAGCAGGGCGCGTTTTCGCCCCGCCTGTGGGGTCAGGATCTTCACCGGATGTCCTCGCCTCTCGGCCAGCGATTCTTGCAGCAGTTCGCGGTCTTCAAAGTCCACGGGTACATGGATCTCGCCGGGTAGATACTGCTGGTCAAGATAAATCTGCTTGAGCAGCGAGGAGAACAACTCGCCGGCATGGAAGGGCTCAAGGTCTTCCCAAAAGAACTCGCGCCGGTCCAAAACGCGCCCGCCACGCAAGTGAAAAAGGTTTACGGCCAGCAGTGGACCCTCCTGATGGAAGCCAAGAATGTCGGCTTCCTGGCCGGACCAAGCGGCCATCTTCTGTCGCTCACGAAGCTGCTCCACGGTCATGATCTGGTCGCGGTAGCGCGCGGCGTCTTCAAAAAAGAGTTCTTGGGATGCCTCCGTCATGCGGTCGTGCAGGCTGCGGACCAAGTCGCTCTCCCGCCCCTCGAGCAACAGGCGCGCATCCCGCACCGCTTCCGCGTAACGTTCCGTCGTAGTCAGGCCTTCCACGCACGGACCAAGGCAGCGCTTGATGTGATACTGAAGGCAGGGCCGGGGATGGTACCGCGTCAAGTCGACGTTGCACGACGGGACAAGAAAATGGCGATGAATGAAATCCACAATGCGATAGGCGAGGTTGGCCGGAAAATACGGGCCGTAGTAGATTGAGCCATCTTTCTTTACTCGCCGCGTGACATATACACGCGGGAAGCGGTCCTGTAGCGTGAGCTTGATGAAGGGATACGACTTGTCATCTCGGAGCAAAATGTTATAGCGTGGCTTGAACTGTTTGATGAGGTTGTTCTCGAGCGCCATCGCCTCCCGCTCATTGTCCACGAGGATGGTCTCAAGGTCCTCTGCCACCTCGAGCATGCGATCCCGCTTTTCATCCCCCGGACGCGACTCCTGGAAATAGGAGCGCAGGCGGTGGCGAAGTGATTTCGCTTTGCCAACATAAATGGGCCGGCTCGTTTCATCCTTGAAGATATATACCCCGGGCTGGGCAGGCAGCATTTCGGCTTTTTCCACCAGCGCGGGATTCACCAGCTCCTCCTGAGTTTATTATCCGCCCGCGCCGAGCTTTGTCAAAGACCCAGTTCCGGTTTGGAGTGCTGATAATTCCGAGCTTCAAATGCCCGTGCCACGCTGCGGCGGTTGGTAGTGGGTCAATTTGATGTAGAGGCGGCTTTACGCCGCCATTTGGCGAGGTAAACTCGCCGCTACAGCATCAAATTGACCCACCACCCGGCGGTTTGGGGTATTGACACTTCTCGGTGTGAAGCGTGAGAATGCTTGTTATGCGATGGATAGTGGGTGTTGCACTGGCGCTAATCCTTGTATTCCAAACGGGCGGACCTGTCGTTTGCGCTCAAAAGCAGCCAGCGCGACCTCCTGCTAATAATGCTGAAGCCCCACGCCCCTATGTTTCACCCTCGGCATCGAAGTCCGTGGAGATTGGCGATTATTACTTGAGGAGGAAGAAGTTCAACGCCGCGCTGAGCCGATTCCAGGAGGCGCTGAAGACCGACCCGCATTATGCGCCCGCCTACCGGGAGCTGGGAAAGGTCTACGAAGGAATGGGACAGCCGCAGAAAGCGGTGGACGCATATCGGAAATACTTGGACGAACTTCCCTCCGCCCAAGACGCTCGGGAAGACAAACGCATCCACAAGGCTATCGCCCGCCTGGAGAACCAACTTCCCTCGAGAGGAAAATCGTCGGGCAGCCAATCGACTCGGCAGTAGCAACTCACTCGGCAGGGCTTGCAGCCTCGGAGTCCAGGTACTCCTGAAGTATACGGGCGGCCTGTTCCGCATCCTCTTCCCGCACCAGCAGCGAAACATCCAGCACCGGCAATACTCCCGCGGAGGTTTCACCGGGCACCAGGGAAGGAATGCCCTGGGATTGCAAGATGTTCCTGGCCACATCGGCGTCCAGCAAGGCGGTGGGGCCGGTGAAGACACGGACGGTCACGAGCTTGGAGTCCCCAGAGCCGGCACTTTGTGTTTGGGGCGGCGTGTCAGGGGGCGAGCCGGGCGCGAGTTGCACGCCACAGTCTTCGCACGTGGTTGTTCCTTCCACGTATTCCGTCAAGCACCTTGGGCAATAGGGCATGGCTGGAAGAATCCCTCCAAGGCTAGTATAGACCCTCCTTTCAATTTGACCTGGGGATTTGCATGGGTGAACTTTCGAGCCGGCCAGCAAGGCGCTGTGTGCGCCCGCGTCCCTGAAAAATACGCCGACGAGTTAACAGCCGGCGCAATCATCACCGCCGAGCCTGGCAGCCTCAGAATCCGTCAACCTCACGCCCCGTCGAGCTAACAGCGAACCCGCAGGCAAGAGAGGAGCCCCGCTTTGGAGTGCGGCAGCTTGCTGCCGCTTTTCTCCCGCGAGCTTGCTCGCGCCTCACCTGCGCCACAGTGCACGGCCAGCAAGCTGGCCTGAGTGAAGGCGGCAGCAAGCTGCCGCACTCCAAAGCGATCTACGGCAGAGGGGAAAAAATCACCGCCAATCCGCCGCCAGGCGCTAAGTGGACATTGAGCTTGTCGTTCGATTTCACCCGCTTTGTGCTGATGGCCAAGCTGGTGCCCACGGTATCTGCATCCGGGCCATCGGAGAAAATCTGCGCCTCGTATTCACCTTTGCCAAGGAAATCCAGGGGCAACTCCAAGTCACGTGCCTCCCAGTTGGTCATGCTTCCCAGAAACCACGCGTCGCCATGCTGGCGGGCCACGGTGATGTACTTGGCCGGTTCGCCGTTCAAGACCTTGGTATCATCCCAAACGGTCGGGACCTTATCCAGGAACTCCATGCCAGGGTTGTGGTCATAGGCCTCGGGATAATCGGCGAGCATGACCAGCGGGCTCTCATAAACCACGTACATGGCCAACTGATGGGTACGCGTTCCTTGCGACATGGGCTCGAGGTTGCGCGCCACGAAATGGCCGCGCGCCGCGTTGTTGAAGGCGCCGGGAGTAAAGTCCATCGGCCCGGCAAGCATTCGCGTGAAGGGAATGGTTACGTCGTGCTCGGGCGTGACGCGGTCGCTCCACTTGCTGTACTCCATGCCCATCACCCCCTCGCGGGTGAGAAGATTGGGATAAGTTCGCCGCAAGCCGGTGGGCTTGTAGGCGCCGTGGAGATCCACCACCAAGTGATGTTCGGCGGCCTTTCGGACGCACCGCTCATAGAAGTTCACCATCTCCTGATCGTCGTGGTCCATGAAATCGACTTTGATTCCAGCGGCGCCCCATTTCTCATAGAGCGACATTGCCTCGTCCATCTGTTTGTCCAGCGCGCTCCAGAATAGCCAGAGCAAAACTTTCACACCCTTCTGCTTGCCGTAAGCAATGATGTCGGGGACATCGACTTCCGGGACGTGATGCAGGATGTCCAGCGCGTGCGTGTAATCGTGCGCCGGGTACCATCCGGCATCAACCAGCATATATTCCAGGTGGTGCTCTGCCGCAAAGTCAATGTAATGCTTCATGGTGGCCGTGTTCATGCCGGGCTTGAAATCCACCTTCTTGGCAAAGCTTCCTGACCACCAATCCCACGCAGACTTACCGGGCTGGATCCAGGAAGTGTCTGTGAGTGCGCAAGGTGCACTCAAATCGAGAACGATATAGTTACTCTCAATCAGTCCCCCAGGCCGCGAATTGATCAAAAGGACTCGCCACGGTGTGGTCTTGGGTGTGGAACCAATCACCACCTGATCCATGCGATCGCGCGTGGGCGAAAGTTTGCTGAGCAGCGCGTTCTCCACAGCCGGCACGCCGCCCACATACATTCCTGAATAGTCCGTCAAGTCCGCTTCGAGCAGGCCAACCCAGGGGCCACCTGGAATCTCCACCAACAAAGGCAAGTTGATGATGGAGGAAGGCCTGATCTCATTGAGGCTGATGTGCCGGAACTCACCCTCATTGGAGGTATTGAATTTCCCCATATTGAGCGCGAAGGCGGAGGAATCTTGGGCGAAATAGAAACCCGTGTTCTCCGCCGCCAGCACGAACTTGCCGAGGGCCGCCTGCTGCGGAAGGAAGTAACGGAAAGCCACGCCTTCGTTGAAAACCCTGAAGATCAGGTCAACTCGGCGATTCGGCGCCTGGCGTTCCTCGAGTGAAATCGTGAGCTGGTTGTAATTGTCGGGAATCCGGCGTTTCACTCCGAAGACATTTTCCCAGGCGCCGTTGTGAGACTGTCGATTCGACCCGGAAATCTCGAAATCGCGATCCAAGGGCCGCGATCCTACAAAGTCGAGTCCCAGGGGAGAATCTTTAAGAACCTGAGTCCCCTTGTAAGAAACCCGATAATAGGCGCGCTCACCGGGCAGATAGGGCTGCGGATTGGCCTTCAGTTCAACTTCAACCTTGATGCTGCCATCCGGAGACGTCACGGCGAGCGGTTCCGACCCGAAATTCAAACTGGGAGCAATCATCGACAGACCTAACACCAGAAAAGTCATGGGAGCAGTCACTATTCTTGTTCGCATCAGTCAGACCTCCTTCAGGTACTGAAAGTGCTTCAAGTTCCTTCGAGCCTCTTCGTATTTTGGAAACTCTCTCTCTGCCTCACGAAACGCGCGGGAATGCACCACGCGGCGGTGCCCGTTGCGCTCCACCGGGAATCGCATATGGAGCATCTCGTGGAACACCAGGTATTCAACCAGGTGGGCCGGAGCTGTGGAAGAGTCCAACGCTCGGTTGATGACAATCATCCCATGGCCGGCGTCGTAATGGCCAAGGATGGTCCGCGAATTCTTAAGGCTCCAGCCCAGGCAAGTAACGGAAAGCTCGCTGTTGAAGAACTTCTGGTTCAGACGCTGAAATATCTCCTCCAGATTATGCCAACGGCCACGGGCGGGACGTAAGCGTTTTGTGCCACGTTCGCGCCGCGCTTGGTCAATGCGGTGGCGAATGGCAGGGCTTAAAACGTAAGCCAGATAGCATTCGCGCGCCTCACGCGAAGCGCGTCGGCGATAAATTTTGCACAGCAAGATCTCCGCCAGCGCTTCCAGAACCAGGAGTGGCGCGTCCTGTAATACGTCGGAAATGCAGACTTCCGGATGGTCTTTGCGCAGACAAATGGTGCTGCGCAAACCTGCAAAGGGACGGAATTCAACCCGCAGGCTCGGCAGGGCCGCGGCGATGCGGAGCCACCGAAAGACCCTTAGGAAGATCTCCACCGGCTCTGATGAAAAGGCTAGGGGCAGCGGCATCTGTTCAAGTCGCATGGGTAGGACAGTAAACGTCGCGCACTCTCTCAGTCTTCGTCGCGATCGGGAGGCGGGGCCTGTTTGCGCTCCTTCTTGCGAAGTTTCTCCTCTTCTCTTGTACGCTTCTTCTCTTCTTTCAACCGTTCCTTTTCGGATTGGGCCTCCACCTTCTCGGACTTCAGTTCTCCAAATCTTTTCACCTGATCAGCGAGGGCCTTGGTGGCGCCGTCCAGGGCATCCGTGAGGTCGTCCTTGGCGTCACGGAGGGACTTCGCGTAATCGGCGGCATAGGCATCCGGCGACTCTTGGATTCGCCCCAAGTCATGAAGTTGTTTGGGGCCCATCTCAAGAACTTTCCGGAGTCCCTTGCGCATGTCGCCCTGGCGATCATACTGGTCCTGGATCCAGTTCTTCAGATCGTCCGTGAGTGAGATGTATTCGTCCAGCAAGTGGTCGATATACGCGCCGTTATCGTATTGGGGGTCCATGGGCTTGCTGCGAAACCCCTCGATTCGATCCAGGCGGCTTTGAGCCAGAGTGAGGTAAACCTCGATGCGCTCGGAGGGCTCTTGTGCCTCGCGAATCTTGTCTTCTTCTTCATCTGAAATGTAATCCGGTTTTTGCGCCAGAGCCGTCATCGCCGGCGCGGCCAAGGGCATAAGGAGCGCCAAAACCAGAGTGGCTTGTGATTTCACCGTCAAGGCCTCCGGTGAACCTTTCAATCAGTTTTGCGCAAAGGCTTTGCAGCCTCCGGCACCCGAGCCGCAGGAAACAGTGCCTGAAGGACTTCTGCCCTCACCTGCTCGACTTCCTTCGCGGCTTTCTCGATGGGGTCACGCTCAAAATAGGAGACTCGCCGCTTCAGGTCATCGAGCAACCGCTCATCCTCGCGCAACTCAATGTCCAGTTCCTTGAAACCCTGGGAGGCGCGCGCGGCGTTGCGCCCGGAACTCCTGAGTATTTGCCACGAGTCTTTGATCCTGCCCAGGTAAGCGCTGACAAGCTGTGCACCCTGCTCGATATTCCCTTGCCCGCAGGCTTGGATTGCTTGCCGCAGCTTGATCCGCGCCAGACGAGTTTCTTGCTTGGATTTTCTTACGGGGTCGTGCTCCATCTGCATGCGCGCCAGCAGTTGCGCTTCGGTTTCGGAAGACGGTGCAGAGGAAGCGCCGGCAAGGAACACCGGCACGCCGATGAGCAAGAATGCGATCGAGAGAAGCGCTCGCCAGATCATAACCGATAATTCTATTATAGCTATTTCTCCAATTGGTGTCGGAGTAGCTTGGCGCGCTGGGTGGCCTGCCATTCGTGGTCCGGGCTCTGGCCTTTTGAGAGCTGCAGAAAACGCTCGTAGTTGTCGAGGGCCTTCTTAAGGACATGGAGGTTGTCGTAACAGGTGGCGAGGGCAAAGAAGAGTATGGCAGGAGGATTGGGAGCGCGCACCAGAGCTTCGAGCAATGGGATGGCCTCCGGGTAGCGCTTTTGAAGATAGAGACTGGTGGCCAGTCCCTGCCCAGCATCGTGATTCCTGGGGTCGCTCTTCAGAGCCGTCCGAAACTCGACTTCAGCCTCCGATAACTTCTCTTCCTCCAGCAAGGTCTGTCCCAAAGCCCGGTGCAGGTCCGGGTCAGCCGGGATGGCGAGGAGAGCCTGACGGTAAAACTTCTCAGACTCAGAGAATTTCTTCAGGAGCGCGCAGACATCCCCCAGCGCCGCAGCCAAGCCGGGGATCCCCGGTTTGGCGCGGTAGACGCTCTGGAGACCCTCGTAAGCCTGCTGGTTCTTTCCCTGCTCGAGGTACAAGCGTGCCAAATGAAAACGAGTTTCCAGGTCGTCAGGACGAGCGGCCAAGTATTGCTCGAAATGACCGGCGGCATTGACCTCGTCTTTCAATCCTTCCATGGCGAGGGCCATGCCCAGTTGAGCCTGGGATAGCGTAGGGTCCCGTTCGGAAGCTTTTTGAAAAGAGCCGAGCGCCTCCTGGTAGCGCTTCTGTTGCAAGTAAAGTTGACCCAGGTCGTAATGCGCGCTGGCCAGCCTTGGATCAAGTCGCAGCACCGTCTGGTACTGCTTTTCCGCGCGCTCCGTTTGGCCCGTGAGAGCGAGCGCCCGCCCATAGTACAACTGGGCACGGAGATGGTCCGGCTTAAGCGTCGCGGCTTTTTCCAAGTGTTCCAAAGCAGCCTGGGGATTGTTCAGTTGGATGAGTAGAATCCCCAGGTTCAGGCGGGCTTCAAACAGGTTTGGATCAAGGGCCAGGGCTTTTCGGTAGGAGGCGACGGCTTCCTCGTGCTTATGCAATCCGGTGTATGCATAGGCCAGGTTAAACCAGGCCGCGGTCAGGGTCGGCTGCACTTCCACCACCTGTTTCAGGGCGTCAGCGGCGGCGGCAAAGTCGTTCCGGCCTAGCGCGTCTTGCGCAGTGCGGAGGAGCGTGGATACGTCCGCGTCATGATGGGTTCGGGAAGGGCTTTCTTGGCCCGGTCCGATCGCAACCAGCACGCGCCCTGGAACGACCCAGAAGAGGCAAAGAATAAGGCTGCCGAGCAAGAGGGGCGCTGCCCGCTTGGGCGGGCTTTGGAGTGCGGCAGCTTGCTGCCGCTTTCCCTCGCCGGAAGCTTGCTTCCGGCAGCGGCTCGAGCAAGCTCGAGACGCAAAAGCGGCAGCAAGCTGCCGCACTCCAAAGCCAGCGCTACGCTTCATGGCGAGCAACTCGACCCACCCCCTTGAAATTTCGCAGGTACTTGGCGAGGAACTTTCCTGTGAAGGAGAGAGGGTTCTTGACGAGGTTTTCCGGAGGGCCGGCGACCACCACGTAACCCCCTGAGTCGCCGCCCTCCGGCCCCAGGTCGATGATCCAGTCAGCGGTCTTCAGGACGTCCATGTTGTGCTCGATGATCAGAACGCTCGCGCCGGCGTCGATCAGCCTGCGAAACGCTGCCAGTAATTTGCTGATGTCGTCGAAATGCAAGCCCGTGGTGGGTTCATCGAAGATAAAAAGCGTGTTTTCGCCCGCCTGATGAGCAAGATGCGCCGCCAACCGCACCCGCTGGGCCTCGCCACCCGAGAGAGTCGTGGCGGATTGCCCCAGGCGCAAATAGCCGAGCCCAACCTCCTCCAGGACGCGTATCTTACGGGTCACCTTCGGAAAGCCTGAAAAGAAGCCCAGGGCCTCTTTCACAGTCATTTGCAGCACTTCGTAAATGTTCTTGCCCTTGTAACGCACTTCCAGGACACTGGGTTTGAAACGGCGGCCGCCGCATTCCTCGCACACCAGCTCGACATCGGCCAGAAACTGCATCTCCAGCGTCACCGTGCCATCCCCCTGGCAGGTCTCACAACGGCCACCGGGGATATTGAAGGAAAAGTAGCCGGGCGAATACCCACGCTTGCGCGCTTCAGGCGTGGCAGCAAAAACATCTCGTATGGCGTCGAAGGCCTTGATGTAAGTGATGGGATTGGAACGAGGCGTCCGCCCCAGTGGTGACTGGTCCACGAGCACCACATCCGCAAGCTGCTGATCACCTTCGATTGCCTCGTACTGGGCACGTGGAGCCCGCAGGCCGCGGCGGGAAATCAGGGCGTTATAAAGAACGTCATGAACCAGCGTGGATTTTCCCGAACCGGAAACCCCGCTCACGCACACCATGAGCCCCAGCGGAATGTCCACGTCTATCGATTTCAGATTGTGTTGACGCGCGCCACGAATGCGCAGCCAGGACTTCCCGGGCTTCCGTCGTTCCGAGGGCACTGGAATCTCCAGCCCGCCGGACAGGTAACGGCCGGTGAGCGACTGCGGATTGGCGCAGAGACCTGCCAGATCGCCTTCGTACACCAGGCGGCCACCATGCTCCCCCGCTCCCGGACCTAAGTCCAGGATCTTGTCCGACTCTCGCATCATCTCCGGGTCATGCTCGACGACCAGGACCGTGTTGCCCAAGTCGCGCAGGGTCTTCAGGATTTCAATGAGCCTGCCAGTGTCGCGAGGATGTAGCCCAATGGAGGGCTCGTCCAGCACATAGAGCGCACCCACCAGGCTCGAGCCGAGCGCCGTCGCCAACTGAATTCGCTGCGACTCACCTCCGGAGAGCGTGGACGCCAACCGGTCGAGCGTCAGGTATTCCAGGCCGACCTTGTAAAGGAATTTCAGTCGCGAGCGGATTTCGTCGAGCACCTTGTCCGCCACCGCCTGCTGTTCCGGCGACAGCCGGAGCTCATTGAAGAAAGGGTAGGCATCCTGGATCGACATGCGGCAGACTTCCGTGATGTTTTTTCCGTCCAGGAGAACGTGCAGGGCTTCGCGACGCAGCCGGCCGCCCTGGCACTCCGGGCAAAGCGTGTATCCACGGTATCGGCTGAGGAAAACGCGCACGTGCAGCTTATACTTCTTCCTCTCCAGATAATTGAAGAAGCCACGAATTCCCGAAAAATCTTCGTCACCCTCGATCAACCACCGCCGCTGCTCCGAAGCCAGCCGATAATAAGGAACATCCAGAGGAATACCCTTGGCCCGAGCCGCCCGCTTCATCTCGTTGTAAAGCGTCCGGTAACGGGGCTTGGTCCAAGGCTCCACTGCCCCTTGAGCAAGACTTTTATTCTTGTCCGGAATAACCAAGTCCAGGTCGAAATCAATGGTGTTGCCAAATCCCTGGCAGCGGGGGCAGGCGCCGTAAGGATTATTGAACGAAAAGAAGCCGGGCTCGGGCGCTTGAAATGCGATCTTGCACCGCTTGCACTCAAACCGCTCGCTAAAGACCAGGCGTTCCGGCGGAGAAGCAGGTTCCGGCGAAACAAACTCCAGGGCTGCCTCCCCGGCTTCTCGGAAGCAGAGTTCAAGGGAATCAATCAGCCGCTGGCGGATCTCCCGCCCCACCGCCAGACGGTCCACAAGGATATAAACGGGCTCTGCGAAATCGACCTCGAGTAGCGACTCTGGTGTCGAGAATTCGAAGACGCGCCCGTCCTGGTACAGCCGGTTGAACCCATGCTGGCGAAGCGAGAACAGCCGTGGTTTGAGTGATTCGTCCGGCGGTGCAGGCGGGCGCAGTGAAGAAGGCTCTCCCCTTTCCTCCAAAGAACCCGCATGAGCGCGAGCCGCTCCTTTATCGCGCGTCGCTCGCCCGCTCGCTCTTGCCTCGAGGGAAGGTGGCGAGTCTGTCCCGGACGCATCCCCGTGGCCTTCTGCCACGGCTGGCGATGCGCCCGAATTCACCTGGAAGAGAACGTAAAAGCGCCGGCCAGCTTCCATGGCAACCACCTGGTCAGCGACTTCATCCACATGATCTCTGCGCACCACCTGGCCGCATTGATAGCAGGTGGTGACGCCGACGCGCGCAAATAAAAGTCTAAGATAATCGTAGATTTCGGTGGCCGTGGCCACGGTCGAGCGGGGATTACGAGTGGTGTTCTTCTGGCGGATCGCCACGGGAGGAGCAATCCCCACCACTTCGTCAACGTCCGGCTTTTCCATGCGTTCCAGAAACTGCCGGGCGTAAGCGGAGAGCGATTCGATGTAACGACGCTGCCCCTCGGCATAGAGCGTGTCAAAAGCCAAGCTGGACTTGCCCGAGCCCGAAAGGCCTGTCACCACCGTCAATCGGTTGTGAGGTATGGAGCAATCAATATTCTTCAGATTGTGTACGCGCGCCCCGCGCACCACAATGGAATCCGCTTCCCCGTTCTTGCCGGAAGAATCTGTCGCCCCGTTGGTTCTGGTGACCGGCAAAACGGAAGCCGCTGCTTCCCCCGCAACCGCAGAGCTCCCGGGGCCGGAGCGCTGGACGCCAGATGCGCCTCCCCCGCCGGCAGCGGTCACGGAGGGCAAGAGATTATCGCTTGTTTGATCGCGGCTTGGTGCCATGGATTTCGGGATTGGGTGTTTCCCCTCTCCCGAGGGGAGAGGGTGGCCCGCGACCGGCGTTTTCACCAGCCGGAGCGGGCCGGGTCAGGGGTCACTTGCACGGCAACTCATCCTCCAACCTGCAGCCAGCCCTCTGACCCTCAGCCCAAACTTACCATTATAAGCCCGTACGACTTCGGAAGCAAAGCTGAGTTGGCTAGGCCAGGTGCCGCGAGAACTTCGGAGGTCGTTGACAAGTGTTGGAAGGGCTTGATATGGTTTGACACCAGTTTGAGGGGGGCAGAGAGCGGATGCTGCCGCGTGGAACTCTCGACCTCGATTCTTCGGTTCGAGTTAGAGATGGCAGAGTGAGTTCTGAGCATGCATAGCCGAAAATGGCTATCCATGATGTCATGACGTCGGCGCGAGGCTGGCCCAACCGAAACGTCGAAAGTGAGGGGCCTGCGCTACGACATTCGCAAGAGCGCCCACTGCCTGTCATGCTGAGTCCGCCGAGGCGGACGAAGCGTCTGGCCCTGCTCTTTCTCGGCGGAAAAGTCCAGAGCGCGATTCTTCGCTCCGCTCCGCTGCGCTCAGAATGACAGCATGCCAAGCGAGCGCACCTATGCCACGCTGGGCAGCGCAATCGATCCGGAAAGGATTTGTCATGGGAGGTGTTCCTTATGAGACCTAACGGAGGAATAACACGAAGGCAGTTTGTATCGACGGCCGCGACGGTGGCGGGTGGAGTGCTCCTTCCGAAGTCGGTATTCAGCAGCGCTCCTCGCACCACCATGGTGAAAAAAGCTCACCGGGAAGAGCGCCTGCTGAGCTTAGAGAAGAGCGCATGGAAAGTTCGGCCTTTCCCGATGACGCAAGTTCGGCTGAAAAATGGGGTATTCAAAGAGGCCATGGAAGCCAATCGTCGCTACCTGTTGTCGCTGCCTCCTGACAGGCTCCTTCACACCTTCCGCCTCAATGCCGGCCTGCCCTCTTCGGCAGAGCCTTTGGGCGGATGGGAAAAGCCCGATTGCGAGCTTCGGGGGCACTTCGCGGGTGGCCATTACCTTTCAGCGTGCGCGCTGATGTACGCCAGCGCCGGCGACGATGAATTAAAAGCCAAAGCAAACGGCATGGTGGCAGAACTCGCCAAGTGCCAGCGGGCACATGGAGATGGTTACCTGAGCGCGTTTCCGGAAGAGTTTTTCGCGCGGCTACGCGAGGGCAAGAAGGTGTGGGCCCCCTTTTACACCCTGCACAAAATCATGGCAGGCCTACTGGACGTACACGTCCATTGTGGAAATGAACAAGCCCTCGAAGTCGCCGAAGGAATGGCCAACTGGATCGGGCGCTGGGCCCAACCGCTGAGCGACGAGCAGATGCAGCGGGTGATGGAAACGGAATTCGGCGGCACCAACGAGGTGCTCTATAACCTCTACGCCTTGACGGGCAACTCGCACTACCTCGAGCTGGGTGACCGTTTCTACCACAAGAGAGTGTTTGAACCCCTGGCGGGACACCGGGATGAGCTGAAAGGCCTGCATGCGAACACGAACATCCCCAAGATGACAGGGGCCGCCCGCCGTTATGAACTCACAGAGGAACCTCGCTTCCGTGAAATCGCTTCTTTCTTCTGGCAGGAAGTTGCCGGCGCGCGCGCCTATTGCACGGGCGGCACGAGCTTTGAAGAGCACTGGCGCACCGAGCCCGGCAAGCTGGCGAGCGAACTCGGCCAGAATACGGAGGAATGTTGTTGCAGTTATAACATGTTGAAATTAACCCGGCACATCTTCGGCTGGACCGCTGATCCCCGCGCCATGGACTACTACGAACGAACCCTCTTCAACAGCCGTCTGGGGACGCAAGACGCGGACGGGCTGAAGAGCTATTTCCTACCGCTGGGTGGCGGCTACTGGAAGTATTTTGACTCGCCCTTTGATTCTTTCTGGTGCTGCACGGGGACTGGCGTGGAAGAATTTGCCAAGCTCGGCGATACGATTTACTTTCACGATGAGCATGGGTTGTTTGTCAACCTCTTCATTGCTTCCGAGTTGAGCTGGCCTGAAAAGGGGGTGCGGCTGGAACAGGAGACGAACTTTCCGGAGCAAGAAAAGACCCGCCTCGTCATTCGCACGGAAAGAGCGGTGAAGATGGACTTGAACATCCGTATCCCTTACTGGGCTACCCGTGGCGGAAGGATTATGTTGAACGGCGAAGCGCTGCCGGTGTTTTCGAGTCCCAGCAGCTATCTGACGCTGGACCGAACCTGGAAGGACGGGGACCGGGTGGAAGTCAGCCTGCCGATGGATTTGCACATTGACGCCCTTGCTGACGATCCGACGCTCCAGGCCGTGATGTACGGCCCGCTGGTGCTGGCCGGCCGATTGGGGAGCGAGAACCTGACCAAGGCTATGGTTTATATCGGTTACGACACCAGCCCTGGCGGCAAGCCGGTCCCTGTCCCCGTCATCGCATCCAACTCCAAAGACCCGCTGGGTTGGGTGAAGCCAATCTCCAGTCAGCCCTTGACCTTTCGCACCTGGGGACAGGGCCAGCAGATTGCTCTAATCCCGCTCTACAAGTTGTTTGACGAAAGGTACGCGGTTTATTGGAAGGTGCAAACCCGCGCGGCCTGACAGGGGACTGTAATGTAGGTGGTCCATGTCATGCTGATTGCTCTCTCTTGCCTGGGTTTCTGTCAAAAGAGGAGTTCTGTTTCGGGCTAAGGCTTTACATCGAGGCGCCTTTGATTGGAGGTGGGCATGGACGGTGTGAGACGACACCCGCGTGCGGGAATGCCGGCTGAACCTTCGGACCTGGTCAACATACCGCGATTGATTGCAGCCTATTACACCGGGCGTCCGGATCCCGCCGTGCCGGAGCAACGCGTGGTGTTTGGGACGTCGGGGCATCGCGGGTGCGCCTTTTCGGACTCGTTCAACGAGGGGCACATCCTGGCGATCACCCAGGCCATTTGCGGTTGTCGCCGGCAGCAGGGAATCAACGGGCCACTGTTCCTGGCCATGGACACACACGCGCTTTCGGAGCCCGCTTTCGCCTCGGCGCTGGAGGTGCTCGCGGCGAATGGCGTCGAAGTGATGATCGACCAGGACCGCGGGTACACGCCCACTCCCGTTTTGTCTCACGCCATCCTCACGTACAACCGCGTGCGAAGGACGGGGCTTGCAGACGGCGTTGTTATGACACCTTCGCACAACCCTCCTGAAGACGGCGGCTTCAAATACAACCCTCCCAGCGGTGGTCCAGCGGATACCACCATCACTCGCTGGGTCGAAGACCGCGCCAATGCTTTATTGGCCGACGGTTTGCGCGAGGTTTCTCGAATTCCTTATGGGAGCGCGCTCAAGGCGTCCACTACCCACAAGTACGATTACGTCTCCGTGTATGTGAACGATCTTGGGAACGTGGTGGACATGGACGCGATTCGAGCCGCGCACTTGGCGATAGGCGTGGACCCCCTGGGCGGCGCAGGCGTGGCCTACTGGGGACGCATTGCTGAGCGTTACGGCTTCGCACTCTCGGTGTTGAACACTTGCGTTGATCCGACCTTCCGCTTCATGACCCTGGATTGGGACGGGAAGATCCGCATGGACTGCTCCTCCCCCTACGCCATGGCTGGATTGATTGCGCTGAAAGACCGGTTTGACGTGGCGCTCGCTTGCGACACCGACCATGACCGCCACGGAATCGTGACGCGTAGCGCCGGGCTGCTGAATCCCAACCACTATCTGGCGGTGGCGATTTCTTACCTGTTTCGTCATCGCGACGGCTGGCGACCCGATGCCGGCGTGGGAAAGACCCTCGTCAGCAGCAGCTTGATTGACCGCGTCGCCGCAAGCCTGGGGCGACGGCTGTTCGAAGTGCCCGTCGGTTTCAAGTGGTTTGTGGAAGGATTGCTGGAAGGGTCGCTCGGATTCGCGGGCGAGGAAAGCGCCGGCGCTTCCTTCCTCCGCCGCGCTGGCGTCGTGTGGACGACGGACAAGGACGGGATCATCCTTGGGCTGCTTGCTGCGGAAATGACGGCGCGCGCCGGCCACGACCCGGGAGAGCTTTATCGCGAGCTGACGCGGCAGTTTGGCGACCCGGCGTACGAGCGCATCGACGCCCCTGCCACCGCTGAGCAGAAAACTGTTCTGGAAAGTCTAGCGCCTGAGCAGGTGAACGCCACTGAACTGGCTGGAGAGAAAATCGCGGCGATGCTCACCACGGCTCCCGGCGATGGTAGTCCTATCGGCGGTCTGAAGGTCGTGACGGCCAATGGATGGTTTGCGGCACGTCCCTCAGGCACCGAGGAGGTGTACAAACTCTATGCGGAGAGTTTTCTCGGTGAAGATCACCTGCGGAGAATTCAACAGGAAGCGCAGAAGATTATTGCGCAGGCTTTCGCGTCGGCAAAGAACCAAGAAGAACAATGAATAGTGTCGCGGTGTTTCCTGGGCTGGAGCATTGTACGCGGAGGTGGTCAGGTGTACATTAGCAGCCGGACGTGAAATCAAAATGGAAGTCCAACCTCGATAACATGGCCCCGCTACGTTCAGCCCAAGCCGGTCAGCAACGCCACGGCCGCGGCGAGTCCGGGAGAAGAAGTGGAGGTTCTTCCCGGGCGCCCCTGAGCGCTGGGCTGAATCCGCAGCCGCCCAATCTGCTGTCCGAGGTGAGTGAGCGGCAGAGCTTCTCACGCTTTTCGGACCTCACCCTGATTGCCTTTTTGGTGGTCGGCGCGGCTTTGCCCTATTTGAACACCCTGCGCAACGGCTTCGTTTCTGACGACGGCATGCAGGTGTTCGATAACCCCTACATCCGCAGTTTCCACCATTGGGCGAAAATCTTTACGACTCCGGTCTCGTCTTACGTCGGTGTGGAGACCCCGAAATATTATCGGCCCTTAATGAATGTGGGGTACCTGCTTTGCTATCAAGTTTTCGGGCCTCACGCTTTCGGCTTTCATCTAGTCAACATCGTCCTGCACGTCCTGGTCGTGGGTGCTGTCTTTCTACTTACGAAGCGGATGTTCCAGGACCGCAATTTGGCCTTAATGGCAGCCGTATTGTTCGCAATCCATCCTATCCACATCGAAGCAGTCGCCTGGATCGCGGCCGTCCCCGATTTGCAGTTGAGCTTATTTTACCTGCTCACTTTCTGGCTTTTTTTGGCAGTGGCGCGGCCCGGAGGGAGATTTTCGTACTTCGCGCAGCTTGCCATGGCGGGGAGCTTCGTGCTGGCCTTACTCTCCAAGGAGCAGGCGGTGACACTCCCGTTGCTGGCCACCGTCTACGAGCACTTCTACCGCGCCGACCGTGCGGAAACGCGACCAGCTCAAAAGGTTCTGCGCTACGCGGTGCTGTGGCTCCTGACCGTTCTGTACCTTCTGTTCCGCGTTCGCGTTCTGGGGGCGCTGAGCTCGGGTTGGGGCAATTACGGTCTCACTTGGTACCAAGCATTTGTGTCCGCTATCGCCCTCGTAGGTCAATATCTTTGGAAGGTCCTTTGGCCCGTGGACCTGCGCGTGTTCTGCCCTTTCCACCCGTCTGGCGGCTTGTTCGATCCGGCAGTCGTTGGGGGGGTGGCTGCCTTGGCAGTGAGTTGTGCCCTTTTCTTTTTTTTGTGGCGCCGCGCCCGGTCCCTATCGTTCGGGCTCCTATGGATACTGGTACCGCTGGTTCCGGTCCTGAACGCTCGTTGGATGCCGAGCGTTGTTTTCGCCGAGCGGTATCTTTACCTGCCGTCTGTAGGCTTTTGTTGGTTACTGGGTTGGGGATTCCTGGGATTGTGGGCTCGAGCCTCAGCCCGCGGCGCTGTCTGGAGCAGGGCACTTGCCACCGCGTTCGTCCTCCTGGTGGCGCTTTGTTCGATCCGCATCGTCACGCGGAATCGCAATTGGCAGAATAACCTCGTGCTCTACGCGAACACCTTGGCCGTCTGTCCTGACGCCTCCTATATCAGAAGGGACCTGGGGGCAGTCTATTGGCAGATGGGGGACGTGGAGTCTGCCGAGCGAGAGTTTCGTGAAGTGCTCAAAGTGGCGCCGCAATTCTCGAACGCCTGGAGCAGCCTGGCGCTAGTTTATCTGAAAAAGCAGCATTACTCAGAAGCCATCGAGTATTATAAAAAGGCCATTGAGTTCGATCGATATAATGCCGAGGCCCACCTGTACCTTGGCATCGCCTACATGGAAACGCATTCGCTCGAACTCGCGGAGACTGAATTGCGCACGGCCGTCTCCCTTTTTCCTTTGAATTCCAACGCTCGAAATGCGTTGGGAAAACTCTATCTGGATGAGGGGCGGAGTGCTGAGGCCAAAGAACAGTTTCGCCAGTCCGTCGAGATCGAGCCGAATATGATGGGTTACGGCAGGCTCGGACTGATCCATTGGCGCGAGGGAGACGTGAAGCTTGCCGAGCAGGAGTGGCGTGAGGCGCTGCGGTTGGCCCCTAACGACTCATCCATTTCGAACAACCTGGGGCTGGTGTGCACCAATCAGGGACGTTACACGGAGGCTGTCTCCTTCTTCCATAAAGCCATTGAACTGAAACCCGACGACCCAAGCCCTCACTTAAACCTGGGAATCGCTTATGGTAGGACGGGCCAGAATGCATCTGCGGAGACAGAATTTCGCACTGCGCTGTCCCTTTCACCACAGAAATTCGAGGCGCGAAATCGGCTGGGGATGATCTACTTGAATGCGGGACGGCTGGACGAAGCGGAAGAGCAATTTCGCCTCTCGGTTAAAACGCAGCCGAACGACTCGGGCTACAGCGGCCTTGGTGAAACCTACCTGCGACGGGGTGATATCGGTTCGGCGGAACGCGCTTTCCACAGTGCTACGTCCTTAAATCCCGAGAACAGCCAAGCCCACTTCAAACTAGGCGCCCTCTGTCTCTCCCAGGGCCGAGGGGCGGAGGCGATGAGGGAGTATCAAGCGGGCCTGAAGATCGACCCGGAGAACCGCGACGCTCTCGCCGCGGTGGGAAAACTGAGTTCTCGTGTGCGCGCCCAGTGACGCTCAAAGTGTCCGCCGTCTGCGACGGACTTCTGCGGGAATCAACATCCGCCTTGATAGGGAAGATTCTCGACTTCGGGCCGCAAAGAACGCGCGACTGCCAGCGTTGCCGGTGCTGCGAAGAAGCTTGCCCTTGCAGCAAAGAAGATTTTGATTTGCATGAAGAAAACGTGAGATAATAAAAACTTTAAATCCCCCTTTGACTAGGCGGTACGGGTCTGGTATGTTAGACTCAAGAGAGGAAACCCTATGAGAACATTGCGTCGAGTGCTGTTAGGCTTTGTGTTGTGCCTTGCGGTTCTACTGCTGGGAGCCACACCTCTCCTGGCAAAATGTGGACATCTCAAGTTACAAGTAACTCCCAAGCAAGCGTACGTTTTTATTGATGACGTGCCGCTTGGATGGGGAAGCGGCCTTTTCTGGGCCGACCCAGGCGAGCATACGCTAGCTGTTTACAACTATGGTTACAAACCGTATACGTCGAAGTTCACGGCGGAGGACGGAAAAACCAGCAGCCTGTCTGTGGCGCTGGAGGCTATTCCCGGGACCGTACCAGGCCCTTGGGGGCGGATAGAGCTTAAGGGCCCGCAGGGGGCCGCAGTGCTCTTGAACGGGGATACGCCGGACTTCTTTGTCGGCAACGTGGGTGAGTCCAGCGGCGGGAAGCGACGACTGCTGGTGACCCCCGGAGATTATCAGCTCACCGTTCTGGGCTGTTGCTGGGGGACAGTCTATTCCGGGCCGATTACCGTGGGCGGAAACCAGGGAACGATTATCCCCCTGGTCAACCCAGGAGAGAAAAAGACCGTTGACTGGTCAGAGGGCAAGTCTCTGGGTTCCCTGCCACGCTTTCAGGCGGGAGCTGGCGGCATCACCGTGGCCGTGGCCAAGCCCACCGCGCAGTTATCGAGCGCCTCAGCCCAAGTTGAATGTGGGGGCTCGACTCAACTCACGTGGTCCTCGACCGACGCCCCGCGCGTCGAGCTCAGCGGAGTCGGACCCGTGGCCGCCTCCGGTGGGCAAACGGTCCAACCCAAGCAGACCACCGACTACAAGTTAACCGCCACCGGGCCGGGCGGCGTGGTGACTTCTGACGCCACGGTCACCGTGAACACGAACATTCAAGGTTCGCTGAGCGTGACACCGGCGGAGATTCGTTACCACAAGGTAGGTGACAAAGTCGACCAGCAAGGGAGCGCTTCGCTCTCCTGGTCGGCCCCCGGGGCTGACACCGCTTCGCTTGATCCGTTCGGTTCCGTATCGCCCACAGGTAACCGCACTGTTCAACCTACGCCCAGCAAAACCGACGTGGGACCGATCGACGAAACCATCACCTACACGCTCCACAGTTCCAATGCCTGCGGGGGTTCGGACACGCGGAC
>Ga0208188_1000323_pt1 | contig 37001 bp, 26 predicted proteins | sample June2015DPH_8_50_FD_184698 | JGI IMG/M metagenome (GOLD analysis project Ga0208188, IMG submission 184698) | Peatland microbial communities from SPRUCE experiment site at the Marcell Experimental Forest, Minnesota, USA - June2015DPH_8_40... | ecosystem: Environmental > Terrestrial > Soil >...
AAAAGCATAATAATCACCGTCTTTTTAGATGCAATTTTTCCCAAGACTTGCTCGCCCCAAGCACCCACGCGACCGAACTCCGCCACCGCTGCGCTCGCCCCGGTTATCGCTCCATTCCGGCGGCTCGTTTCGTCACGATTGAGAACAACCGACCGTCACTCGCAAAAGCCGATTGACCGTCGGGACCGCTTCCTGCCTTTCTCGTGACAATTAGTTATCCAAGGTGGGTGCTTTCGTAACGGCCTCCACAACCTCGCGGCCCATGATCTGGCGTTTCATGTATGCATCCTCGGCATTCCGCCGGTTGAACGCGGGCACGACATTGGATTCAGTGTCCAGTTGGCCGGCTTCCCGTTACGTTGGCTTCTTCAAGCGCATGCGCGACAGCCGCTTCGCAAGATTCGACACGCTGGTCTATTCCCCTCTGTGCCTGTTTCTCGCCTGTCTCATCATTATTTCCGTGAGTTCCTGAAAGAATGTCGGGAAAAGGATGGTAAAGATTACAAGTATCTTTCCACAGATCTCGTCATTCTTCAATGGCTCTCGCCAGGCATCCGCTTTGCTAAAAACTATCCCTTTGGCTAGCTGGGCACGATCAAGAACTCTGGCAGAATTGTTCCATTCACACTGTGTCTCCCAAATCCCGTTAAAAAAGCGATGGGGCATAAACCGCCACGACCCAAGTCGCAGCATGTTTCTCTCAAGGGCGCATTGTAATCGCCATGCTCCACGTGCTATGCTTGAAACATTCCATGAGGCGCTTGTGTAATGATGTTTTGCCGGTTTTCTGCCTGTGCGTGGCGACTGTGATGGTGATTTTGAGCGTCACCCCGGTCTTCGGAAATGTTGCCGAATCGCCTCCAGCATTCTCGCTGCAAATTACCAATGTGATGCAATTGCGCCAGTTGGCTGATTCAAATCAACGGTTTGTTGCTTCGGTGGACGTGGAAGGGGTGGTATGGTGGTCAAGCGATGCTGAAGGCCGGCTGATTTTGCACGATGACACCGGTACAGCACAGTTGGAACTGGATCTCCCCTGCCGATTGCCACGCCAAGGCGAGCGATTGAGATTGCAGGGGACCTGTACGGTGGTTAAGACGACGGATGCAATCAAATTGGCATGCCTTCCGGTTGTGGAAAATGATGGCCTTCATCTGGCGACCGAGCAATCGGGGCGTGTTTATCTTAAGGCGGGGCGGTATCCGATCCGGGTTGATTGGTTCAATCGGACGGCCGAATATGAGCTGGAAGTTTTTTACGAGGGGCCGAACCTACCGCGACAGGAGATTCCTGACTCGGCGCTTTTTCGAGCCTCGGTTGACCCTACAGACGGGGCCACGAACTTTGTCAATGGGTTGAATTATCACTGCTGTGAAGGCACGTGGTGGACCTTGCTCCCCAACCTATGTCATCTGCCTGCTGTCCGGACTGGTGTGGTGCGCAATTTCACCCTCGAGGTGATGAGCCGGAAAGAGCACGTGGGGTTGCAATTCAATGGCTTCATCCAAGTAACGAACGACGGCTTCTACACATTTCACACCCGGTCTGACGATGGCAGCCGTCTGTTTATCGGAGATTCCTCCCTCCAGGTGAAAACCGTCGGCCGGGTTACTTTGCCGGAAGCGCAACCGGTTGCGAACGGTTCACTCCCGGTCGAAAAGCAGGAATACCGGTGGTCGGAAATTGAAGGGATCGTCTCTTCTGTCAACCATCTGCAGAATGCCTTGGATCTCGAACTGATCACCGAATCGGGGCACGTGTGGCTGAAGGTGGCTGAGAATTCCGGTTGCTCTTTTACCCTTGTGCCTCAAAACCGCATCCGAGCCGTAGGAGTTTGCCGCAATATTCGCAGCCTGGATGGGCGCACCGTGCCCGGCGAGTTTTTCGTGCAGAGCTGGAATGACATCAACCAAAGTTATGTCACGCCGGACTTGTGGGCCATGTATCCGCTGGTGACGATCAGCAACGTTGTGACAATGCCACTCCAGAGTGGATCGCAACCGGTCGTTCATGTCCGGGGAAAAATACTGTCTGCGGGGCCGGGACAGCCGGCATACTTGGACGATGGTTCGGGCCGCATTCTTTTGGAGACAGTCGAGCCGGATTATGTCGGGGGCCGGATTTCCGAAGTGCTGGGGCGGTTTGCCGTGGAGGACACCAATCCGGTGTTGCGTTGTGATTTCTTCCGGCGTGTCGGAGAGGGCACCAGCAAGCCGGGTGCGATTCCGGTTCTCACCACGGCTGAACAGGTCAACCAGTTGAGTCGCGAAGAACTGAAACAAGGCTACCCGGTAAAGCTGCGCGGTGTGATCACCACCGTCTTGGAAGGTGATGCCCTTGTCCTCCAAGATACAACGCGGGGACTCTACGTGGCCATCGGGAGGACAATGCCGCTGCGAGTGGGAGATTTCTGCGAGTTGGAGGGCGTCGCGGCTGCCGGAGAGTTTTCGCCCTATATCCTTGCCTCCCGGATTGAAAGATTGGGCTCCGGCACCCTGCCGAATCCGGTCCGTCCAACTTGGGATCAACTCCTGAACGGGAGCATGCACTGCCAATACGTCGAACTGGAAGGCGTGGTAACCATGATGGACGGCGACACGATCGCGTTGCTCACGCGTGACGGCCGTATCAAGGTGCAACTGGATGCCATGGCTCCGCTGCTGACCAAGACAGATGAGAACGCGCTGGTGCGATTGCGCGGCTGTCTGTTCGCTGACTGGGACAAGCAGGCCCAACGGGTGATGGTGGGCAATATCCGCATTAATCAGCAGTGGGTGGACATGGTTCAGCCGGCACCGATGGATCCGTTTGCCATTCCCACCAAGCATGTCGGAGAGTTGTTGCAGTTTGATCCCCAGGCGGGATCGCTCCAGCGCGTGAAGATTCACGGGCAGATCGTTTACCTAGGCGATGCGGAAGGCTTCCTCATGGATGGCAACAACGGTCTGCGCTTCATCCCCGTCGGAACGTTGAACGCCCACGTCTGTGATCTTGTGGATGTGGTGGGGTTCCCGGACTTGAGCGGCCCGTCTCCCTTGTTGCGGGAAGCCGTGGTTCGTCGGCTGGGGTTGGCCGAGTTGCCCAAGGCGCATAAGTTAGAAGCTGACAACTTGCTCCGTGATGACTACGACTCGACGCTGGTGCAAGTGGATGGCGTGCTGTTGGGGATCAACAGCAAACCGGAGGGGGAGGTGCTCGAGATGCAGAGCGGCTTGCGCCGGTTTACGGCGATGGTGAAGGACAAGGCGGGTCTCAACGAACCCTTGACGCCCGGCAGCAGGCTTGAACTTACCGGGGTCTATTGGGGACAGCGTGGCAACCGGGTTTTGGGCCGGCCGATCGATTCTTTCCAACTCCTGCTGAACTCCGGCTTTGATGTAAGGATACTGTCCCGACCGCCTTGGTGGACGTTGAGACGCTTGCTGTCCGTGGTGGGCGTGCTGCTTGGAGTTTTGATAGCCGCCCTGATTTGGATCAAACTGCTACACCGGCAAGTGGCTGAACGCACTCTCCAGCTCGAAACGCAAATTCAGAAGCGCCAGCGAGCGGAACGCCAGCGCGCGGTCGAGCAGGAACGCGCCCGCGTCGCTCAAGACTTGCATGATGATCTGGGGGCGGGGTTGAGCGAGGTCAATATGCTCACGTCGCTGGTCAAAAGTCCCGCCACGTCCGCGGAGGAAAAGGCCCGCTATGTGGATGAATTGAATGAAACGGCGCGACGCATGGTGACTTCGCTTGATGAAATTGTCTGGGCGATTAACCCGCGCAACGACACCATCGCCTCGCTCGCCAGTTATTTTGGGGCGTATGCCCAGCGGTTGACGGAGCTGGCTTCGGTGGCGTGTGGTCTGGATGTGGCGGAAGACCTGCCCGATTATCCGCTTGATCCCAAGTTTCGGCAGGCATTGTTTCTGGCCTTCAAGGAAGCCCTCACCAATGTTGTCCGCCACGCGCGTGCGAACAAGATCTGGCTGCGGATGTCCGTCCAGCACAATTCGCTCATTGTCACCGTGGCCGACGACGGCTGCGGCATCAACCCTGGCAAACGGGATGCCGGTGCCGATGGGCTTGCCAACATGCAGGAACGATTGAGCACGTTGGGCGGGAGTTGCGATATCCAAAGCGAACCGGGAAAGGGAACGGCTGTGCGGTTCGAAGCTCCTTTGCCCAAAACATTGCTATGATTAAAGTTGGTATTGTAGAGGACAACAAGACGCTGCGGGAAGGGTTTGAGACATTCATCAACCGGACGCCCGGGCTTCAGTGCGTCTGCACCTGCACCACGGTCGCCGAGGCGCTGCGGAAAATTCCGAAAGCCCAACCGGATGTCGTGCTCATGGACATTCAACTACCAGACAAGTCAGGCGTGGAATGCACCGCGCAGGTTAAGGAACTGCTGCCCTCCGTTAAGATTATTATCGTCACGGTCTATGAAGATTCCGACCGCATTTTTCAGGCGTTGCGCGCCGGCGCGTGTGGTTACCTGCTCAAACGAGCCAAGCCTGAACGCGTTATCGCGGCCATCCAAGAAGCACAGGAAGGGGGTGTGCCCATGACGCCGGAAATTGCGCGAAAAGTGATCGGGCATTTTCGGGAGCAGGCCGAGGCATCGTCAGAAGCGGGAAGCCTCTCTCCGCGTGAGAAAGAAGTGCTACAATTGGTAATGCATGCGTTGGGAAACAAGGGGATTGCAGAACGATTGGGCGTAACTGTTGCGGCAGTCAAGTGGCACCTCCAACACATCTACGAAAAATTGCGCGTGCATTCCCGGACTGAAGCAGCCATGAAATTCAAGAGCGGGAAATCTTCTAAAAACTAACCGTTCGGCTAGCTAGTCAAAAAGGGAAAAGCCAGAAATAATAGAAACATGATCCCGAGAAAACATTTTTAACCAAACTTAAACCTGACCAACACCAACCTTATTATGAATAAAATCATGTTAAAAGCCGCCCTTTGCATTGCTGCAACGGGCATTTTTGCGACTCAAGCAGTTGCGATGACCGGCTCGGACAGTTCCAGCAACTACGTTTCTTGGACCTCAACCGGCGGGAGCGGTTTTGGCCCATGGGATTTCTATGTTAATAGTCACGGCGCAGCCAACGCCTACACAGGATACGAGAGGGATGATAACGGCACAGGCGATCCAAACATCCAAGCAGCGGATGGCTCCGTATGGAAACTCTACGCCATCGGGTTCGGTGGCACCCCGTCCCCGTGGGAGGAAGCGATTGCCTATCGCACATTCGTCACCCCATTGGAGCAGGCGGGTGACAGTTTTGCGCTATCTCTTGAATTGCAAAACGGCAATAACGGGATTGGCAATCCTGGACAACAGGGTTTTGCGCTCCGCAACGGCAACACCACCGGATCGGGTAACCAAGGCGCAGGCGCCCGGCTCCAGGTTTACCTGGCGGCAGTCACCAACTACGCTTTCGGCGGCGTCAACTACGTTGTGGTGGAAGACGCTTCAGGTCCGCACGCGACGACGGTTACGAATATTGGGGCCGGCGCTTGTTTCAATTTCGCGGTGACACTGACAGGCCCAAACACTTATAGCCTTTCGATCACTCTATACACCGGCATAGGGGTGACCGCACCTCCCGTTGTCGTGACGGGAACCTTAGCGGGGAGCGGCACGATTGATTCCTTCTCAATGTTCAGTTGGACTAAAGACCCCGACTCAGGCGTAAACAGTGACGTCTATTTTAACTCTTTGTATTACACAAATCAGGCTGCTTTTACCTGTCCGACGATCCTCTTAGGGAGTCTGGAGAGTCCTTTGCAAGGGACGGCTTATAGTCAAGCTATCACAGCGAGTACCGGTTTGGCCCCCTATTCCTTTGCGTTGACCGGCGGTTCACTGCCGCCGGGTATGAGCTTGTCAACCGAGGGCACCCTTTCCGGCACGGCCCCGAATACCGGTGATTATACTTTCATCGTGACCGCCACCGATGCCGACAGTTGCACCGGGAGTAGGAGTTACAGCCTCACGGTTTACGGAACTGGCGAAGACAACTCCGCAAACTACAGCCTTAATTGGAATGATGGATCGAATGAAGGGATCGGCTTCGGCGCTTGGAGCCTCTATGACAACTATCACGGTGAAGGCTTCAGCGGTTCCGGTGTCGTGGTCGATGGTGTCAACGTTTTAGCCACAGACGGTTCCGTTTTTAAACTCTATGCCATTGACTTCAATGGCAACCTGCAGCAAGAAGAATCGACCGCCTTTCGCCGGCTCAACAATCCGTTGAGCGTGGCCGGGGATTTATTCTCGATGTCCTTCGAGAACAGCGGCGGTATTGGCAATCCTGGTCAGGTCGGATTCACGCTCAGAAATGGAAACGTCACCGGATCAAATAGCTCCATCCAAAACGGATCGAATAACCGGAATGCTCGTGCTCGGCTGCAGGTTTACTCCGATGGCGGCGCAGCCAACCTCACGGTGGTAGACGCCTCCGGCACTAATCAGATCCCGGGAGTCGGATTCACCACCTACGGATATGATGCCCAGGTCATGCTGACCAGCGGAAACACCTACAGCTTGTCCATCACTCGTTACAATGGCGTGGGAACGTTCGATACGCCTGTGATTGTGACCGGAACGTTAGCCAGCAGTGGCCCGATTGACTCATTCGCGATGTACAGTTGGAAGAACTCCACCGACAACGGCGACAACGGTGACGCCTATTTCAATAATCTGGCCTATACGGCCACCACGCCCCCGTTTACCAACAACGTCACATTCCGGGTGGACATGACGGTGCAAATCAGCATTGGCCATTTCAATCCGGCAACTGACAGCGTCGAGGTGCAGGGCAGTTTCGACGACTGGACTTCCGGCGCATACGTGCTGACAAACAACCCATCGCTCTCCGGGAACGCTTCTAACATCTACAGCGGGGTGGTTCCCATTGTGGGCGCAGCACAAAGCGGGGAATCCTACAAATTCGTCCTTAACAGCAGTTCTTTAGGAACGGTTTTTGAAAGCAGCACTCCAAAGGTGAGCACGCTGGATGACGGCCCGGATGCCTACAACCGGTTCTTTCAGTTGACGAATGCAACCGCTAGGGTGTTGCCTGCGGTGTTATTTGATGACAAAGAGGCGGATGACTATTTGCCCGGGGCCATAGCCGTGAGCTTCACGGTGAATATGAATGGCGCCGTTGGGACCGATGGGCATGCGTTCAGCGCGGGTGACACCGTTTGGGTCAATGGAGATTTCGTTCCTTGGTATCCTTGGTTTAATCCTCAAGCTCCCATCGCTGCTCCACCGCAATATCAATTGACCGAAACTCCGCCAGGAAGTGGAATATTTTCGAACACCGTAGTTATTCCCCTGGGCACAACTGTGGCATTTGCATACAAATATGGCATAGGCGTAGCCACAAATGGAGATTTGGGACCTGAGGACATCGAGGCGCCCGATGGACAGAACCATTACCGCGTGGTACGTTCCACCGCGACTGGCTCGTATGCGATGCCGCAAGACACGTTCGGTAACCAGTATCACGAACCGTTCTTTAATGCGCTCGCGCGAAATGGCGGTCAACTGACGATAGGCAAACCATCGGGCGGCATCGTGCCGGTAACCTGGCTGGGGCGGCCAGGGGCGCGTCTACAGGTGAGCACCAATCTTGTCGGCAACTGGCAGGATCTGATCCAGACGGATGGCACCAATTGGACGGTTGGATCGCATTCGACCAACGGTTTCGTGAGTCAGACCAACTGGCCGGCCGTTGGGAAAACGTTCTTCCAACTGGTCAAGCCATGATTGGAGTTGAGTGGTGAATTTTGGCCCTGCCGTGCCAGAGCGCGGCAGGGCATATGAAATCTTTAAAATGAAGAGAATGAATGAAAGTGTTGTGAAAGTTCACCGTGAAGGGTTTACGTTGATCGAGTTGCTGGTGGTCATAGCGATCATTGCGATTCTGGCTGCCTTGCTATTACCGGTGCTGAACAGGGCCAAACAAAGGGCATATGCAACTCAGTGCATGAGCAATGAAAAGCAACTAGTGCTGGTTTGGACCATGTATGCAGACGACAATCAAGATCTCTTCCCCATCAACAGCGATCCGCACGTCAACAACATATTTGTCAAGTCTTGGGTTACCGGCACATTAGATTGGACCACTTCACCATCTAACACAAACACTGACTATCTTGTTAATGACAGTTATTCCTTATTGGGGAATTATCTGGGAAGAAATTACCAAGTTTTTGCCTGCCCGGCGGCAAATTTTGCCAGTCCAGCCGAAGTTAAGGTGGGATGGGATCATCGTAGCCGAAGTGTCGCCATGAACGCCGCTATCGGCGATGGGCTTAAGTATAACATATTCAAGAACTTTTATGTGGCAAAGAAGATGAGCGATTTTCATGCCCCAATGCCAAGCGACGTCTGGGTATTTACCGATGAACATCCGGACAGTATTGATGATGGTCTTTTATACGACGCCAATTATGCCACGACGTCATTTACCGAATTGCCTGGCAGCCAGCATGCCGGCGCGTGCGGAATGGATTTTGCGGACGGACATGCGGAAATTCACAAATGGATGGGGCCGATAGTCAACGAACCGGTGCAGTATAATTCAAAGCGTGCTGTAGCTTGCAGCCTCAGTGATCCCGACATGATTTATATCTCGCAACACATACCTTGTAATTAAGGTGTCATATCTCATTGGAATCCGGCCGATTATGGGGACACGGTCTTTAATAACTGTGGCGCTCATTCTTTTCACCAGCGTTGTCGGGCTGGAGATAGAAGCAGGACCATTTATTGCCGATGTGAACACCGACAAGGCAATGTATTACCCCAGCAATGGCGCCACAATATATGTGGATCTCACAAACAGCACGGCTTCCACGTTTAACGGTTCCGTCAACGTGGTGATTTCGCATCTCGGTTATGTCAGCACGAATCTTCCGGCCCAAACAGTGTCGAATCTGGGTGCGAATGCCACTGCCACCGCCGTGTTTTCCTGGGTGCCACCGGTCACCAACTATCAAGGCTATCTTGTTTCGGTGAGCGTAACTGATTTAACAAACAATGTCCTGGACAGCGGTTCGTCGGCCGTTGATGTGTCAAGTGATTGGTCAAAATTCCCGCGTTACGGGTATGTCGCCCAATACGGCTCCGGGCTGGATGCGTATCATACCATGTGGCTCCTGAAGAATTATCATCTCAATGGAATAGAGTTCTACGACTGGCAGTGGAAACACCACATTCCCTATAACCCAAACTCCATTTGGCCGGATGTTGCCAACAGGACTATTTACGAAAGCACGGTCACTAATTATATCGCTGCCGCTCACGGCTACGACATGATGACTATGAATTACAATTCATATGGCATGGCTTACGCGAACTACCAGACGGACGGCAGCGGCGTTACTCTTTCGATGGGGATTTTCTCCGGTTCGCCAGCCTCCAATGGAAATCAATACGGTTATCAACTGCCGGCCACTTGGGCGACAACAAATCTTTACGGATTTAACAATCGGGATACCAACTGGCAAAACTATATTTACGGCAGGGAACAGGATGTGTTCAACAACTTTGCCTTCGATGGTTGGCACATTGACACCGTGGGCCAGCACACGGCGTATGATTACAGCGGAACCTTCTTCAGTCTTGACGATTACAACCCACAGTTCATCAACAATGCGAAAACGGCTTTGGGCAAGCGGATGACTTTCAATACCGTGGACGCGGGCGGCGAGAATCAGGTGGCGCAGAGTGCAAACGTGGATTTTGTTTACTCGGAGTTGTGGAGCGCCAATGCGAATTACAATGATTTCAACAATCGTGTGAACAACGTGCGCACCTATTGCAGCAAAGCACTGGTGATGCCCGCTTACATGGATACCGGGTTAAGTTCAGGGTATTTTAACGAGCCGGGAGTACTGTTGGCGGACGCAGCGATGTTTGCCTGTGGTGGCGCGCATCTTGAGTTGGGAGATGGCAATGAAATGTTGAACAATGATTATTTCCCCAATGACAGCAATGTGCTGATGACCAGTTCTTTGACGGCCGCGATGCATGCCTACTACGATTTTCTAGTTGGGTATGAGAACCTGCTGCGCGGTGATACCGTCAGCGCGAACAATACCGTGACCATTACTGGGGTGGCGACCAGTACCAACGGCAGCGCGGGCACAGTATGGGCCATTTCAAAGAAGACGCTTGGGTATAACATCATTCACCTTGTCAACTTGCTCAACAGTACCAACGCTGCATGGAACGATTATAATGGAGCTTGCCCAGTGCCGCCGACGCTCGGCAATCTGGCCATAAAGATGTATTACACTGGCTCGATTGGTGGGGGTAATTTGTGGTATGCGACGCCGGACACCAATTATGGTTCGGCTACGCAGTTAAGCTACACCACCGGCAGTGACGGTGGGGGTAATTTCATCAATTTCACTGTGCCGCAGCTTCAGTATTGGGACATGATCTGGCTGGAGATCAATGGCACGACCGGTGCCACGAACCAGATTCAGGCGGAGAATTACGATTCCATGTCGGGCATCGGGACGGAAACGACATCAGACACGGGTGGTGGACTCGATATCTGTGATGTCAATAATACAAACGGCGACAGCTATGTGGCCTTCAACAACATTGATTTTGGCAACGGATCGACAAATGTCTCGGCGCGCGTCGCCTCCGCCGTCGCCAATGGCACGGTGGAGTTTCATTTGGACAGCCCTACCGGAACGCTGGTTGCAACGGTGACTGTCGGCAACACCGGCGGCTGGCAAAGTTGGCAGACAATTTCCGCGCCTGTTTCTGGCGCCTTGGGAGTTCACCAACTATTTGTCGTCTTCAAAAATGCGGCGTCCAATCTCAATTGGTTCAACTTCAATGACCTTAATAATGCACTGCCCAGTCCATGGGTGACGCAGGACATTGGATCGGTTGGTCTGACCGGCCGTGCCAGTTACAGCAGCGGCACGTTCACAGTGACCGGCTCCGGCGCGGACATCGAAAGCACGGCGGATGCGTTTCGGTATGTGTATCAAACATCCAGCACTAATTGCGAGGTGCGGGCCTGGGTGGTGAGCGTGCAGAACACCGACCCGTGGGCCAAGGCCGGGGTGATGATCCGGGAGAGCACGGCGGCTGGAGCGGTGAATGCAATGGTGGAAATCACCTCGGGCAACGGTGTGGAGTTCCAGCAACGGACGAGCACTGGCGGCGAGACCACCAGCACAGTTATTTCAAGTGTGACGGCGCCGGAGTGGGTGAGGCTCGTGCGAAGCGGCAATAATTTCAGCGCTTACTATGGTCCCGACGGGACGAAGTGGACGCAAATCGGCGCGACCATCAGCATCACGATGAGCAATAGCGCCTCTGTTGGCCTGGCTGTGACCGCGCATAACAACACAACGATCTGCACCGCCAGTTTCTATAATGTGTCTGTCAATCAAGCTCCGGTGTTGGCCGCAATTCCCAACCAAACCATCCTGGCTGGCCGGACGCTGGTGGTCACCAATTCGGCCAGCGATGCCGATATTCCTCCGCAAACCCTGACTTACAGCTTGTTCAGCGCGCCTGCCGGTGCCTCCATCAACACCAACAGCGGCGTGTTCATCTGGCGGCCGGTTATTGCGCAATCGCCTTCCACGCAGACCGTCGCTGTGGTTGTCTCCGACAACGGCGTACCCACCATGAGCGACACCCAAAGCTTCACGGTGACGGTGACCCAGCCAGTCCGGCCCACCCTCAACTTTGTTTCAATCACCAATGACCAATTTGGGTTTTGGATCAACGGCGACACGGGCCCGGACTACACGATACAGTTTTCAACAAACCTGGTGTCTTGGGCCATCATCGCCGCGGCAAGTTCGCCGACTTTGCCCTGCTTTTGGGTGGATACAAATTCCGCCATATCGCGTTTTCGATTCTACCGCGCCCTGCTTGGGCCTTAACGTTGGTTGCCAAATTTTATTGTGAAATTATTGAAGAACACGCTTTCAGCGGGAGCATTCATTGCCGGTGGGTGGTTGGGGGTTGCCTGCGTCATGGCACAAAGCAGCGTCAGCTTGACCGAAGGCCAGACGCAGGCAACGATGTCCCTCAAGCAAGCAGGGGATCTCCGCACCTATGAACTGGCAAGCAACGCAGAGTTGCGTGATAACAAGCCGGCGGAAAAGCAGGTCACGTTTTCTGAAGCGAAAGGCCATGCCAGTATTCGGACGGGCAATGTGCTTTTCGATGGACTCTATGCCATGGCGGTTCATGAGGCGTTGCAAAATTCGGTCTCGCAAATCAAGGACGGCGCTTACGGTAAAGACGAGCCCGTCAAACTTGAAGCCTATCAAACTGGGGAGTTCTGGACCTATGTTTGGACACGTGATTTGTCTTATTCCGTCAATCTCGCCCTGGCTGGTTTCGATCCCGAACGCGCGGTCAATTCACTGCTCTTTAAAACTTCAACGCTTAAACCTTCCGTGCTCAGCGGGGTTACCAACCAGATAATTCAAGACACTGGTTCCGGTGGAAGTTACCCGGTTTCCAGTGACCGCGTCGTGTGGGCGCTGGGAGCAAATGAGACGCTTAAATATCTCCCGGAACCGGACCGGCAGATTTTTCTCAACAAGGTTTATCCGATCCTCTGTGACACCATCGAGCAGGACCGCCGGCTGGTCTATGACCCGCAAGATGGCCTTTATCGCGGCGAGCAGTCCTTCCTCGATTGGCGCGAACAGACCTATCCAGGCTGGACCAAGGAAAATGTTCTGCCCATAGCGATGTCCAAGGCTCTCTCGGTGAATGTGGCCAATTATTTCCTGTTGAAGACCACCGCCGACTATTCAAACTTGCTGGGACGAAAAGCCGACGCGTCCCGCTATGCAACGTGGGCTGAGAGTCTGAAAGCGTCCATCAATGAGCATTTCTTCGATCCTGAAGCCGGCCTTTATAGCACCTATCTGCTTTCAGATGGGGTTGATAACATCCGCGTTCACCGTTATGACCTGCTTGGGGAATCCCTTGCCATCTTGTTTGGCGTCGCCGACCAGTCCAAGGCCGAGTCGGTCCTAAAAAACTATCCGATAGGGCCGCATGGTCCATCGGTCGTTTGGCCTCAGGAACGGACAGTGCCGATTTATCACAATCAGTGCATCTGGCCCTTTGTTACCGCTTACTGGATCAAGGCGGCCCGGCAGGCCAACAACTCCGAGGCTGTTGATCAGGGCATCCGTTCGTTGGAGCACCTCGCCGCCTTCAACCTCTCCAACATGGAAAATTTTGACTTCGTTACCGGCCAGTCGGAAGTAAAAGGCAGTGGGCTAAAAGGACCCGTCATCAACTCCCGTCGCCAGCTTTGGTCCGTGGCCGGCTACCTTTCGATGGTCCAGGATGTTGTATTTGGGTTGGAGACTTCTTGGGAGGGAATTCGTTTCCGACCGTTTATCACGGCGCAGTTGCGAAATGAGACCTTTGCTTCCAGTGCGGTCATTGAGCTTCGCGATTTCGCCTATCGGAATACCCGAAATCAAGTGCGCATCCACCTTCCGCCCGCCAATCCGCAGGCGCACGGCGTCTGCATTATTCAGCGCGTGGAGCTTAATGCGAAGAAAATCGGCGACGAGTTTGCAACCGCGGATTCGTTACGACCCTCCAACCAATGGGATATTTACCTCCAATCGCCGGATCCTACAGAAGACCCCGCGCCTCTGAAGATGGTGGATGTCTCGAACAAACGTGCATTATATGGCCCCGTTCAGCCGACTTGGGATGACACTTACCAAGGCGGAATCACCGTCCAGGATGGCCACGTGGTGCTTCATTATCGTCAGGATGATGCCGCAGATGTCGTCTTCAACATCTATCGTGATGGACACCTTTGTGCCAAGGGCATAACGCAGATGAAATGGAGTGATCCCTTGTCTGCCGATTACCGGGACACAGTGCATTACTACGCGGTTGAAGCTGTGGACGCTCAAACCGGCAATGCCTCGCACCTGACCCTGACCCGCTGCTTTCGAACCGATGGTAAGGAACAGGTGATTCCAGCAAACAATATGCATAATCGTGGGGGAAAGTTGGTGGCCGGCGACCATTTTGAGGACTGGGGAAAATCTGCTGATGAACTGCTGACGAAGAGCTTTAAGGTGAATAACAGCGGGCGTTATCTCCTCCGCGCGGAATTCTCAAACGGTTCCGGGCCGGTCAATACCGGCATTACCTGCGCTGTGAAAAAACTGGAAGTACGGAACGCTGGCACGGGGAGGGTGATTGCCTCCGGTTATCTGATTATGCCGCAATCCGGTGACTGGAAACGTTGGGACATGTCATCACCGGTGAGCATGGATTTGAGCGTGGGAGAGGAATATGAGATTTGCATTTGTGAAGATGAGTATTGCCGAAACATGAGCTATCTGAAGAACAACGAACGCTACACGGCATGGCCAGGAGGGGGCGTGGACGATTACAATTATGTGAACATAACCGCACTGCATTTGCTTCAAATTCAGGCCAGTTCATATCTTTCCCAGGCAAAGGCAATATTGCAACTGCATTAACATCGCTTTCGCAAGATGGTCTGGATTTCTGGTTCGAGCAGGCAATTGATTTTTTGGCCGGGCGACAGTCCTGCTTTCTTATTGCCTCGGTCTCCTTTTCCAAGTCAAAGCACAGCCTTCAGGCGCACCGGCAGCGAATCTGCCGGCGGCCTGGCGTAGCCCTGTAAACGGCGGTTGAAAAGTGTAGCGGGTGAGGCATCGAGCTGCGAAATCCGAACATCCGGGTTGCCGACGCTGTTATCCGAAGCGGAAGGCAATATGCAGGTGAGCGCCAAGGCGAGTTAACCGGCAGACCCGCGCGGTCGCAGACCCTCGACACGCATCGAAGCTTCCAGCGCAGGAACTGGGAGACCCCACACCTCTCCAAGCGAAGAAAAGCCCTTTTACTTGTGTTGAACGTGGCAGGCATAAAAAAACAAGCCGGTCCAGCGACCGGCCTGACGTGTAAAGGTAAAGGACCGAAATACAGAACTGTCAGGCGGTGCGGCTTTTGCGCAGGATCCGCAGGGTGCTTGCGCCAATGGGAAGGAGCAACAGAGCGCCTGCCAGAACAGTACCGGCCTCGGGAACGGGAACTGGTATGACGGAACTGGACGTAATAGTTGTTTCTGCTGAAGTGCCATACCTGAACTGTACATCGCTAATGGAATCCAAGCTGGTATAGTTGAACAGGAAGACCAAGGCGTTTTGAAAATACGGGTCATGGGCTGACAACCCATCACTACTAGGTGGTGCGCTGAACCCTGCTGAGAGTACACCGTCTACTGGCTGGCCACTGCCAATAGCAGAAACACCTGTCAGATTGCCAAGCCAACTGACACTCAGAGGTGAAGTCACGGCCGAGCTTGAAGCGCTACTGTGGCTCTGAATATTCCACTCTGTGTCTCCAACCGGGGCAACTGCCGATACCAAACTCAAGCCGCTCGCGCCATTGAAAGATAAGCCGTACAGAGTTTCAGCGACCCCGAAGGTGTCACCGGAAAAAGTATTCTTGAGAGTAACTTGGAGCTGTCCTCCGACAATTTGGAAATCGACGCTTGCTGATATCGTCTGTCCGTCAGCCCCTGTACCGCTTGCGGTAGCGGTACCAAGGTCAATGTTGGCGAATGCGCTCGTGCCTCCCGCCGCGATCCCCATCGCAGCTAAAAGAACTGCCATCTTTGCAATTTCTTGTATTCTCATGATTCTTTCTTCTCCTTTGGGCCGTGTTTGTCTGGCGTTGTATTCTGACTTTGTTGTCGCTCGCTTTTATAAATCGCCAAGCCGAGCCTCGTGCGATCCGCACTTTTCAATTCATTTACGGGCTTTAGTATACTCTTTAGTTAGTCAACAATCTATCGCTTGATGGGACATCGTTTGTCACATTTTGGACTTGATTCGAATTTCTGGCGGGCACAAAAAAAACAGGCCGGTTTGATGACCGGCCTGCTGAGTAAAGGGAAAGCGACAAACCGCAGGGCTGTCAAGCGGCTTTTGCGCAGCATCGGCAGGGTGCTTACTTGTGTGCGTCCTCGCGGAGCTGGCGCACGTCGGCCGGCTGGTTCGCGTCGAGCGGAGACTTCTCGTCCTTTTTGGCGACGTTTCACCCGTCACTGATTCCCCGTCCCAGCGGCCGGTCAAACGTATCCTGACGGGCCAGGTCTAGTTTTCAGCATCGGGTCATGAAATCATGTCGGCATGGATACATCAAAAACTGGATCAGGACGGCGGCGTTGGACCTCTAACCAGCGGCAACGATTTCTGGCGCGGTTTCATCAAAGCCAATTAACCCAGCACGATTTCGCCACTCGTCACGGCGTCGGGTTGTCCACCCTGAGCAAGTGGTTGCGCTTGGAACGTGACGCCGTTCCCGCGAAGATAAAGTTTCAAGAAGTCCGATTGCCCAGCCCAGCCTCGCGCTGGCCGGTTGAAGTCGTCAGCCCGCAAGGTTGGATCGTGCGGCTGCAACACAGCTCAGATGTGCAGTCCTTGCCCAAACTCTGTATACGGCTGACGCGGCACGCATTTCGCAGCGTCGTGCCCCAGCCGCATACACTCAAAAGGACGGCCAAGTTTCTGGTTCGCCTTCCACTCGGACATTTTGGTTGCGAAAAAAGCTTGCCAACGCTGCCGGTTCGGGAATATGATCTCGTCTAATCTGCCAAAGTTATGCAAAAGGCTGCCTCCAGAAGGCTCGGCGAAGTTTCGTTCCTGATTCTCTTAAACGTGTTCTGCTTTTTATCGGCCATCTGCGCGAGTGGCCAGGTCGTAACGTGGGGACAAACTAATTCCTCCGGTCTGGCAAACATTCCGGCGAACTTGACGAATGCGGTCGCGCTGGCCGTGGGTAATTTGCACAGTGTCGTATTGACTGCCAATGGCCGCGTCGTTGTTTGGGGCGACAACACTTATGGCCAAACCAATGTGCCGTCGGGCTTAAGTAACGTCGTGGCGATTACCGCCGCTTCGTATCACACCTTGGCGCTGAAATCGAACGGTATCGTGGTTTCATGGGGCGACATGACCAGCGTTCCCGCCGGCCTGACGAATGTGGCGGCGGTGGCGGCGGGCGACAATTTCAATCTCGCATTACAATCGGACGGCACGGTCGTCGCCTGGGGAGCCAGTGGCAGCGCGACCAACGTTCCCGCCGGTCTCGCTAATGTGGTGGCCATCGGCGCGGGTGGAAGCTTTGGCGCGGCGGCGCACGGCGATGGAACATTCACGGACTGGGCCTATTCTTCAGCGCCCTCAACTGCCGGCATGACGAACGTGGTGGCGATCGGCGCGTGCGAATTTCCCCTGGTGGCGCTCAAAGCCGACGGAACGGTGGCGGCTTCCGGCGTTGGCGCGCCGCCGGCGAGTTTGACCAACGCCGTGGCCGTGTCTGCGAACCGATATAATGCCATGGCATTGAGGGCCGATGGAACGGTAACCAATTGGCCCACCGGAGGACCCATCACGCCGGCGAATCTCACTAACGTATCGGCCATCGCCTCCGGCCAGTCTGTTTGCCTCGCCATCACCGGCGGCGGCGCACCGTTTGTCGCGGTTGCCCTCGTCAACCGCACCGTCGCTCCGGGCGCAACCGCATTTTTTTACGCCCCGGCAACCGGTGCCTGGCCGATGGCTTATCAATGGCAATGCAACGGCACGAATGTTCCCGGCGCGATCAATTTGATTTTCGCTTTGACCAACGCGCTGCCCGTTAACGCGGGAAATTACGCCGTCGTGGTGACCAATAGTTTTGGCGCCATCACCAGCGCCGTCGCCGTTCTAACCGTTCCGGATTTTTCGAGCGCGCTGGACACGACCGGGCTGGTCTGGACGACAACCGGCAACGCGCCATGGTTCATGGAGACAAACGTGTCGGAATACGGCCTGTCTGCGCTGCAAAGCGGTGCCATCACCAACAACCAGACCACCACTGTGCAGACGACTGTGACCGGGCCGGGCACGTTGACGTTCTGGTGGAAGTTGGTGTCGTCGTCGTCGGACGCGTCGCTGCTTTTCAAGATTGGAAATTCCGTGCAGGCGAGCCTCTATGGCTCCAGCAATCCGAACGCGAATACAAACTGGCAGCAGCAAACGTTCTATCTTGCCGCCGGCACGCAGACGTTGCAGTGGATTTTTTCAAAAGGCGGCAACAATTCCGCCGCTGGTTCCGCCTTTCTGGACGAGGTGTCTTTTACTTCCGGGGCGACCATGCCGTTTTTCACCTCGCTGCCTGTCAGCCAGTCACAGGCGCCAAATTTTAGCGTGACACTTTCCGGCACAGTCGCCGGCACGCCGCCATTGAGTTATCAGTGGCTGGGGAACGGCACGAACATTTCCGGCGCAACCGGAACCTCCCTGACCATCACGGACCTTCAGACGTCCAACACCGGCACTTACAGCCTGGTCGTGAGCAACGTTGCGGGAACCACGAATGCCGACACCACGGTTGAACTTGGACAGGTCGCCGCCTGGGCCAACCCTTACTCGGGACAAACAGTAATTCCAACCGGCATGACCAACGTGATCGCCATTGCCCAGGGCGACCAGCACAGCCTCGTGTTGAAGGCTGATGGTACGGTCGTCGGCTGGGACAACATCACCGTGCCCGCCGGCTTGACGAACATCATCGCCATCTCCAGCAGCGCCGGCGCTTACTACGATCTTGCGTTGAAGGCGGACGGAACCGTCGTGGCCTGGGGCGACAACACGTGGGGTCAAACTAATGTTCCATCCGACCTGACCAATGTGGTGGCGATTGCCGCCGGCTGGTATCACGGCCTGGCGTTGAAAGCCGATGGCACGGTGGTCGCGTGGGGTTACAACTGGGACGGCGAGACCAACGTGCCGTCGGGATTGACCAATGTGGTGGCCATTGGCGGCGGAAGTTTCCACAGCCTCGCCGTGACAGCGGATGGAAACGTCGTTGTCTGGGGCAGGGCGGGCAATGTCCCCGCGAGCCTGACCAACGCCGTTGCGGTTGGCTCGGGCGAATTTTATTGCACCGCCGTGAAAGCCGATGGCACGGTGGTCACTTGGGGGGACAATTCCTACGGCGAGACAAACGTTCCCGCGAACCTGACCAACGCAACCCGCATCGTCGCCGGTTGGTATCACGCCATCGCCGCGAAATCGGACGGAACTGTTGCCGCCTGCGACACCTCGTCAACCGTACCAGCGGGCTTCACAAACGTGATCGCCGTTGCCGCAGGCTACTTCAATAATCTCGCGCTGGAGGGAAATTCCCCACCGCCGGCCCAAGTACCGCTCACGAATCCAAGAATGGATGCTGGCGGTTTCAGCGTCTCCCTGCCGACTCAAAGCGGCAGGGTCTATGCGCTGGAATACAAAAACTCTCTTTCCGACGCCAACTGGATGCCCCTGCCGTTGGTGGCGGGAAACAGCGGCACGCTGACACTGATGGACACCACCGCGACCAATGCGCAGCGGTTTTATCGTGTGCGGCAATGGTAAAATTCAATCCTTCGAGGAAATTCAACGCGGCAACCTTGCTGGATCAAAACGGCCTGGTGTACAAGTTGAAAACAGGGCGGTGAACCGACCAATGGCCGGTTTGCTCAAGCTGCCTGCGCGACCAATTGCTCCTTCGCCTTGGCCTTGGTTGCATTGGCGGTTTGCAGATAAGCCCTCTCTGAACAAGGAAAACCCTCTGAAATCAGAGCCTAAAATATCAGGAAAGTTACGCGCCCGCCTTTGCTTCACCTATAAAAAAGAAATCGGGTAACCCAAAATCACACATCATGAACTACTGGATCACAACCCACTGGCCACCTCGCGTCGACGATGATGGGTCTCATCGTCACCGTAAACGAAGGTGGCGTACGGCCAAGGATGGCGGTTGGAAGTTCCACCGCATGGATGAAATCTGTGTGCTTGCCATTCTCGGCTTTCGCATCGGTCATTCCATCAATCACTTTAGCCGTAATAATATTAAACCCGAATCATAGGCTGGTTTGAGTATAGAGTTTGAACACTTTAGCCACTATTTGCCCGGCTGCCAGTTGGATTGCTTCATCCGTAGTGCCGGCGAAGGCTGATTTACCGGACTTCCCTTCAGCTTCAAATACCTCAATTTGATTTCCAGAACTTAAATCAGAAACAGTCACATGAACCAAAATGCGCGCCTGGCCAGCCAAGGCCCCAGCCCATAATCGCACATTGTCGGAAACCTTGTTGATCTCCTTTATGTCAGCAGCAACCTTTATTCCGCTGCCTGAATTGACGTCCGCTTTATTCCCGCTCACGCTCGTGAACCATTGTTTTTCCTTCAAACCAGAAACGATCAAGTCGCCAAGCAGATGTTTTTCAGTTTCCAAATCACCCAAAGAACTGGTGGATTCCACGAAGATAAAGTCCAGTGAGACCAGCTTGCTGATCAAAACCGAGCTATCATTCTTTACCACACCCGACGGCGACGCGCAGCCAACAAGGTTCAATAGCACGAACAGAATTGCTGCAAGATTAAATACACATTTCATTACGCTTGCCAGTGGTTTTGAGTTGAATCCGTTTCATAATAAAGCTTCCACGAATCATTCCAAGGTGTCAAAAGCATAAACTTTGGGCCGCTTTTTGATATGGTTCAGGTTTGCGCGAGGCCGAGGATGATTAAGGCACTTGTCGAAGTATTTCGGTGCGCAGTTTAGTTTTTTGGTTGGACAGGAAATGTCCCTGTCATGTGATAATGTGGTGGCATGTGCGGGCGATATTCGGCGGCAAAAGATTTCAGCGAGCTGATCAAACTGGTCGGCGTCGTCATGGCGCGGGTGCCATTCTTTGCGCCGCGTTATAATATCGCGCCGACACAACTGGCGCCGGTGATTTACAAGGAGCGGCACCAACCGGCGGCGAAACTGATGCGCTGGGGTTTGATTCCGTCCTGGGCGAAGGATGAAAGCGTCGGCAATGCGCTCATCAATGCACGGTCGGAAACGATTGAAAGCCGGACGGCCTTTCGCGAGGCGTTCAAGCATCGGCGGTGCCTGATTCCGGCGGACAGTTTTTTCGAGTGGCAGGAACGCGACGAGAAACGACAACCGTTCCGGGTGATGCTGAAAAGCGGCGAGCCGTTTTGCTTTGCCGGTTTGTGGGACCGGTGGATCAAGCCGCCTGCCGCCGGCAACTTTGACACCGATCTGGACGAAGCGCCGGAGAGCGAGACGATTGATTCGTTCACCATCATTACACGTCCGGCGAACGCGGCTATTGCGCCGCTGCATGACCGGATGCCGGTCATCATGGCGCCGAATCATTATGGCTGGTGGTTGAAGGACGACGATGGGCGCAGTGAATCGCACAAGATGGCGCTGGGGCATCCGCTGGAGGGTATGCGGCTGACGGACCACACCGTGAAATACATGCCGCCTCAGCCGCATACATTCAAACAGCGGGCGAGAGTCGAAGGCTGATGATCGAGAGCCAGAAACCGGAAGTTGGATGGGGAAATTACCATACGAACGTAACGATGCTGTGTCCGGGCGCGGGGTAATCGAAGAATTTGCCGTCCGCCTCGACCTGGAATGACTGTTCCGTTTGCTTCTTGTTGTAAACGACCAGCGAGGTTTGGCCGTTGGGCAGGGCGAAGGCGATGATGTCCATGCCGCCGGGAACAGCGCCTTTGAAGGAAGCCGCGATGTGCTTCGAGCCGGGGCGGGCGGCACGAGACATCTGGCCCATGGCATAGAACTCCCGTTCGAACCTCACTCCCTGGAAATTGTCGGTTTCAATATTCACCAATCCTGCGGCCTCGGAATCGGTGCGCGGCGTTGGCCCGAACTTACAGTTGAGCGCGAGGTTCCATTCCAAACACGCCTGACACCAGTTCTGCGGATCACCCATCCAGTTGTAGGCCATGCCATAGTCCACATCACCCCACCAGCTGCCCCGTTTCCAGCCACTAAGCTCGGTACAGAGGATATCCTTGTCGGGAAACCTCTGATGGATGGTGTTGTAGGTCTTGGCCATGAGGGCGGGATCGCCGTAGTAACAATGCCAGGCGCTGCCGGCGATATATTTGTTCACCGTGGGATCCGAGAAGATTTTGGTCACGCTTTCCACCGGATCCATTTTGGCGTCACCGTGAACGGCCTTCTGGTCGTCCGGGTTCGTTCCCCAGTTGTGGTCGTGGATGAAGATTTTCGTTTTGAGCCCCTTGGCGGCGAGTTTGGGACCCAGTAGGCTGGTGAGTCTGATTTGATCGTCCTCATCCATGCGCATGCCGGGCCACCAGACCATATCGTTCTGTGGTTCGTTCTGCAGCGTGATGCCCCAGATGTCGATGCCTTCCGCTTGGTATTGTTCGATGAATTTCACGAGGTAGTCGGCATACACCTCGAAGCAGTCGGACTTGAGTTTGCAGGTGACGCCGGCGGCCTTTTCTGGCGGCGTGATGCCCTTCAACCTTCCATTGGTCTTCATCCACGCCGGAGGGCTCCACGGCGTGCCGAGAATCCGGATCTCGGGGTTCAGCCGTAGCGCATCCTTGAGCATGGGAATGATGTACGTCCGGTCGTGAGCTATCGAAAAGCGGCTCAGATCCGGCGACCGCACATCGCAGTAAGTATAGTAAGTGGCGCTGGCCGTGAAGTCGGAGGCGCCGATGGGCAGCCGCAGGATGCTGAAACCCGCGCCTTCGGTTGGCGAGAACAGCTTCTTCATGGTGTACTCGTATAATTGCGGGTTCTTCCGCTTCAGATTCATGAGCATCCATGCGGACGAATCCGTCATGGCCGCCCCATAGCCGTACATTGTCTGGAAAGTCCTGGTCCCATCCACGGCAATCTTCACCGGGCGGCCCGGGTCCACCGCCGTCAAAGGGATAGAACCCTCCCGAAACAATGTGAAGTTGTCATCTTGGTGCACGTCGTTCGGGACATGCTTGGCTTCGCCATCATCCACTTTGGTCAGGATGACCGTTACTTCGCCAGCCCGCAGCGGTGTGGTGCACAGGACCAATGCCCCCGTAGCGACGGCACAAGCGGCTTGAAGTAGTCGGTTGCTACGCATCAGCGAACTGTTATTTCGGAGGAGTCTCGGCTCTGGGTGAATCCCCGCCTCTTTCAGGCGGTTTGCAGGTGTATGCCGGTTGCCACCTTCAGAAGTTGCGCAATTGTCGGAGAATTGCTTCTCGTTGGACTTCATGCGGGAAGCTTGCGCCTGACCATTTCCGGGGTCAAGGCCCGGCTTTTTGGTTTATCGCGTGTGGACCCAAAGCCAGCTTCAGAGTATCCGACCAACGGCACGGTGCCGACACCCAGGCTGTGAAGGAAGGAGCGCTTGAGTTTGATTTTTTCTGCAAACCAAAAGTTTCAAGCGGCGCGATCGACTGGATTCTGTTTGGCTGTGGTCGCAGCCCATACTGCTGGCGTGAACTCCTTGATCTGCGTAATCTTAGCCGCAGGCAAGCGTGTGAACAAATCCTTCAAATAATCGAATGGGTTGATGCCATGCCGGCGGCAACTGCCCAGCAAAGTGTAAATCACGGCGCTGCGTTCCGAGCTTGTGGCCGTCCCGGTCCATGACGCAGACGTACATTTGGCGGGCATGGAGATCAATTCCGCAGTTGAATTGGGTGGTGGAAGTGTAGTATTTCATGGCTGTAGTACTTCATGGTTGATTGGCGTCCAGTGGACGCCGGTTAACGTGATGTTTCGCGGGGAGTGTTTGTATCACTCCCCGCCCGTCGCCCAGATGATAACAAAAATCCAAAAGGGCTTAACTGGGAGTATCAAAGCACTGCAGCCAACGCCGGTTGGCCGTCTCAGTTCCGCATTCGCGGTTGACATCACAGCCCCGGCGTGGCTGAGCTCTGGACGTTAGGCCACTACATCAAACACTACTATGAAAACCACACAAAAGATTCTCGGCATACTTTGGATGGCGATATGCGGCTATTTTTTCGCCAGCCTCGTTCAGGGACTTTACGAAAGGCATCCTGACCGACTCTATATGTTGTGCATTGACCTGTTTTTTGTGCTCTTGTATCTCACGGGGGTCGTGGCAGGTTTCTTTCTGCTTATCCGGGCGGGATGGGCGCGCATCGTCGTCAGCGCCGTCGCGCTTCTTACCGTGACTGCGAGTGTGATGGGACTTTTCGCGTTTTTCAACTCGCCACCTATTTCCTTCGTCGGCATCGCGTTCGACATTTTCGCGCTCGCTTCTGCCGGCGTTTTGTTATTTTCTCGTAAGTATGCCGTGGTCTAACAAATCGCTGCAGGCAACGCGGGATGGGGTCTTCAGTTCCGCTTCGCGGTTCATGTCATTTGGTCCCGCGTGCCTGAGCTCTGGACGTTGGCGGCTGAATGTGACAGCAAATATTGCCCCAATGAAATTTATCTTCACCAGCTTTCTCATCCTCGCAGCCACAACCTTCGTGGCCGACGCTCGTGCCATAGACGCACGCCCGTTCGAAGAGATGGAAAAATCAGCGGACACAATTGTCGTCGCCAAGCCCGTCTCAACCAAAGACACGGACGAGCAAACAAATCTTTCCTCCTTCAAACCGCCCGTTCCTGTCGTCGGGTTGTCGTCGGAGTTTGAAGTTGGTCTCGTTTTGAAAGGTGACAGTAGTCTGAAGAAGCTGGTGGTGCATCACTATCGGCGCGCGGACCATACGGGGTGGAACGAGTTCAATCTTGCCTCTTTCGATCCAAAGGATTCCGCGAATTATTTGCTGTTCTTGAAGCGCGAGCCTGACGGTCGCTATGCGCCGCTCGACCAGGTTGACCCGGCTTGGACCTCGATCCTGAAGCTGGGTGGTGCTGGATGGGACAAAATGAAACTCCAGGACTACAAGGAATGGCTGGATGCCAAGAAGTGGTTGAGGGAAAGCCCGTGGCCGCCAAGAGTCCTGTCGCCGGAGATTACACCGGAAGGCAGGGGCGAGGGCAGTCTTCATGAGGCGGCCATGAATGGCAAGTTGGAGAAGGCCAAGGCGCTGATCAAAGCCAACCCTGACTTGGTCAACAGCCAGGCAAGCTATGGCAAAGTGACGCCTTTGCAGTTGGCAGCACAGTATGGCCACAGGGATGTGGCCGAATTACTCCTAGCCAACAAGGCCGACGTCGAAGCCAAGTCCTCCGGTGGCTGGACAGCTTTGCTCAATGCGGTGTATGGGGGCCACAAGGATATGGTGGAATTGCTCCTGACGAACAAGGCCGGTGTCAACTACAAGGAAGATGCCGGACGGACACCGTTGCAGGTGGCGGCGGAGAATGGCTATACGGAGATCGCGGCTTTTCTAATCGCCAATAACGCCGATGTCAATGCCAAGGACCGAGACGGTATTACGCCTTTGCATACTGCGGTGGCTCTCGGTCACAAGGACTTCGTGCAGTTGCTGCTCGCCAACAAAGCCGAAATCAACGCCAAGGACAACAGGGGCAGAACACCTTTGGGCTTTGCCGTGTTACATAACAACAATGACATTGCGGAGTTGCTGCTCCAGCACGGCGGCCACGAATAAACTTAAAATGGTCAGCGGTTACACATCCCATTTTCTGTTCTCACGCATATTTCTCAAATCTTCTTGCGTCATAAAATTTGGCATCGAACCATGCAATCGTTCGCTCAATGCATTTAACCACTTGAGCAAAATGCCTTTTTGATCACCCCTCCCTGCCTCCCAGATTTCTCAATTAGAGTGGGATAATAACTAGGCAGCGGATTAGCCAAAACCGATCCGCTCCATCCCCCTGCCTTTTCAAGTGCAGGGGATTTTCCATTTCAACCCTCAACGCAAAGGAATTCTATGTCCCCTCAAGCAGGTTTTGTATTGCAGGAAGAAATTATCCCTCGTCTCAGATCAGCAATTCCCAAGTCAGTTCTGTGCGTAGGCTGTGAAGATCCGCAAGAACTCGTTTCAGACGCAATCACCATGGCAGCTCGAATGTTGGACCGGGTAGAGCGGCAGGGAAAACTTGGCAAGGTCAGTCCATCAAATATCAGCTACTACACGATTCAACATCTCAAAAGCGGCCGGCGTTCAACAGGCAGTTCGAATTCAGATGTTTTGGGATCAGCTACACAATTGAATGGCCGAAGCACCACCACCAGTTTCGACGAGCCAGTGCATGAAGAGAGCGAATTGGGTGAAGAGTTTACGGTCAATGATGTTTTGAGTTTGGACGATGAAGACCCAGGACAGAAAGCATGTCGAAAAATCGATTGGGAAGAACTCCTTGGCTCATTGACAGAAAGACAACAGTTGCTGGTGGAGTGTATGCTGGCTGGGAAAAATCGTGTTCAAGCAGCCCGGTCAATTGGCGTGAGTACTTGGACCATTACGCACGACAAAATGAGATTGGCTGAGAAGATTGTTGAATTCATGGGCGCTGATATTCTGGTCACGATCGCCAAACTACCTGGCTGGAAAGATAACCTGAATGCCGAACGTGAACTTCTAGCCTGTAAATATGATCGGAGGAATTGAATTGATGTTTGAAAATCGAATCGCACTTCCTGCACCTGCTTCCATGACCTCGGGTTGTGGAAGTGGTGTGGGGTGGGGTGTTTTGATGCGGCATGAACGAGGAAACTAACCAGCAATCCGGAGAAGCGAGTCGTTCAATTCCTGCATGTTTGGCGGTTTGCCAACCACGGCGTCCACTTCTGAAGCGGTTTCTCCCTCTTCCTTCATCATCGTGCCCCAGCCGGTCATCATGATGATGGGTGTATTGGGGGACTCCGCTTTGATGGTTCGGGCCACTTCGTAGCCATTAACATCCGGCATGCCCCAATCGGTGATGACGACTTCGTAGGGTTGGTTTTTCAGCATGGCTGTGCGGAACAATTCCATTCCGTGCTCCCCGCCGGAGGCAACCGTCACCCGATGATTGAAGTGAGTGAGACAATCGTCCAGGAGTTGCCGGACCTGCGCGTCGTCATCAATACAGAGGATGTGAAGGGAGCGCTTCGGTTTGACTTGTGGCGAGGTGCCCCGCACGGTTTGCGGGGGGTTTTCCTGAACGGGGAAAATAAGCCGGACACAGGTGCCGCGGCCGGGAGCGCTGTCAATCTCAATAATGCCGTCGTGGCGTTGGATCATTCCATAGACCATCGCCAGACCGAGTCCGGTGCCGCCGCGCTGGGCCTTGGTGGAAAAGAATGGTTCCAGACAATGTTGCCGTGTTTTCTCATCCATGCCGATGCCGTTGTCCTTCACTTCGACCTGAAGCTGCCGCTCGGAGGCCCCACTCACTTCCGAAACGGGACCATGGAGGGAACGAGTGACAAAGGTGATGGTGCCGCCTTGCGGCATGGCGTCCACCGCATTGAAGACCAGGTTGATCAACGCTTCCCGGAGTTCACCGGCATCGCTGTGCAGCAAGAATGGCTCCGGTTCCAGTTCACATTGGACGTTAATGGAGACCCCTTGGCGTTGCGAAAGGTCACGCCAACGAGGGCGGGTGAGTTCGATCACCTCCTCAATGACTTTATTGATGTTCACTTGGGTCAATTGCTCCGTGTCAGAGCGGCGGCGATAGAACTCCCGCATGCGGGCGACGATTTGAGCTATGTCCCCGCCCGCCTGGTTGATGGTTTGCAGGTAATGTTTTGAGACCTCCGGCAAATCCGGCAGCGTACTTAGCAGCAGTTCCGAATAGGCGACAATGGGAGACAGCGCGTTGTTGACATCGTGTGCAACACCGCTGGCCATTTGTCCCAAGGCACGGAGGCGCTCCTGCTGCACCACCACATGCTGGGTCCGGCGCAACTCTTCATAAGCTCTCTGAAGTCCCTCGGTAACGCGCACTTGATCATAAAGGCTGCGGCATTGTTCCTCGGTGGAGAGAACTTTGACCTGCAAGGCTTCCTTCTCCGAGCGAACCGTCGCGATTTCGGCAATCGTCCGCTCATTTTTGTACCGGACCTCCTCCAGGACGAGCACAATCATGCTGACAGCAATGAAGAGTTGCAACACTGCGGCCACAAAAAACCCGGGGCTGAACAGGTTGTCGTATTGCTGCGAAAGCGGATAACTCCACAGGTAGAATCCCCACAGAACGAATCCCAGCGTCAGCATGCCCGCCCCCACAAATGGAATCTTCTTTCGCAGCTGGAAGAAACAAACCCCGGCAAACACGCTGCCCAGGCCGAGCAGCATAAATACCGGCACTTGCATTTCCAGCATTCTTACTTTGGGGGCCAGCGCTGTGGAAAGCATGTGCGGGCCGACGAAAGTCCACACCAGCAAGAACAGCATGAACAGACCAAACAATCTCTGCGGGACCGGGAGGCCCAGAAAACGCAAGCTGCCCCACAAAAGAAACACCGCCGAAATGGCCACACAGCACTGCTTGAGTTTAAAGATGATGCTGTCGGCGTTCTCGACGGAAACGTCCTGGACATTGAAACCGAGTGTCAGCCACAGGGCGTAAAACAACCAGGCGGCGGTCCAGACGGTGAAATACTCCCGCTTGGTGTAATAATTAAGATAGCAGAAAAGCCCCACCAGCAACCACACGCTCAGCAACGACACCATCAGCGCCGCCCGCAGGTATTGCTGTGTGAAATCCGAAAAATCCATGCCCAAGAAACTCATGTTTTCAACTCCAGTTACATTCGGTTAACGCGAAAACCTGACAGCCTCCATTCGAACAAGCCTTTTCCTGGCCGGGATGGCTGGGCCCGGTTGGCGGCATGATCTTAATACGATCAAGGAAAAATATTGGTGTGTCGGCATGAACGGAGAAACTAACCAGCCATCCGGAGAAGCAAATCGTTCAGTTCCTGCATACGCGGCGGTTTGGTGGACACGGCGTCCACTTCTGAAGCGGTTTCTCCGTCTTCCTTCATCATCGTGCCCCAGCCGGTCATCATGATGATGCCCCCGCGCCGACACGGCCGAACTGCCGGCCGTCAACAGGCCACCGGCGCAAAACCGAATCCATAGCAATTTCATAGTTTGCTCCTTTCAACCCCCAAAACTTCGCACCAAGTCAACCAACGGATTGATTTGCTAAACCGTGTAAATTATTTAACACAACGGGCTAAAACTTTAGGAAAAAGGGATAAGTTGCGTGATTTGAGGGGTGAATTCTGCCCCGTGAGGGGCAGAATTACCAAGACAAATAAGGCCAATCGGCCAATACCGCCAGGCCGCCATACGATCCGCTTCACCCTGAAGAACACGCTACAGGAAATTCAAACGCTGATGTCCTCGGATCAGCTACGCAATTGACTGGCCGAAGCACTACCACAAGTTTCGACGAGCCATTGCATGAAGAGAGCGAATTGGGCGAAGAGTTTACGGTCAATGATGTTTTGAGTTTAGACGATGAAGACCCAGGACAGAAGGCGGCAAGGAAGATGGACTGGGAAACGTTTTTGGCTGGATTGAATACGCGAGAAAAAAGTGTCGTCGAGTCTCTGTTAGCTGGTCGGAATATGAGCGAATTGGCCAGGAACCTCGGTTTGGACAGGTCAACCATTCAATACTTCAAAAACCGACTGGCCGACAAGATTCTGGATTATATGGGGCACGACATCTTGCTGGAAATCCGGAAAATGCCTGGTTGGAAGAATAATCTGAATGCGAGCAGGGAGAGGCTGGCGTGTCGGTGTGAAAGACAGCATTAAGATTGTGCTAGGCCGGCTCAAATTACATTCCCCACCATCCATCCCCGTTGCTCATTTTTTGAGTGATAGGGATGGGTGGTGGGGGATTGGTGAAGATGGAATTCCCTGTTTTAGCTGTGTGTTCGTCTTTGATCACGGTGGGCTGCTTTTAATGGGGTCACGGAATGGCAGGATCACAGGAAGACTCGCCAGAACTCAAATCAAAGGCTCAACTCCGTCTGGTTTGGTGAATCTGCTCGTATCAAATCCAGGGCTTATACCGTCGCCCAGGATAAAATGGCGGTCTGGAATTGAAGCGGTGTGGTCCCTGCATCTGCCTGCTTCTCTCATTTGGAGGGAAGCAGGTGGATGTGGGTAATCAGTTGGGGCGGGATTTCCTTTTGTTTAGCTATGGGGTGAAGACCCCATAGGAACCGTGCAGCAGTGTGTTAACCTTACGGTCATGAATCGATTCTCGCAAAAAGTTATGAAAAACGCTCACTGGTTGGTCTGGAGTTTAATCGTGATGGCCTTGGCGACCAGCGCACAGGGGCAATCGGCGGTCACCAGCGTTCCCGCCGGGCGTTCGCTCGAAACGCCGGCGAACGATATCCTGGTTTTGTCAAATGTCACCGGCAAGGTGCGGGTGCTGGATTCCAAGGGCTTGCTGTTGGAAACAAATTTGGTCTATCTGCCACGCATCAAGTTATCGGATTTGTCCCAGGCTGAACTCCAAGCACTGCTGGAAACCAAAACGGCCTATGCCGCCTTGACGGCCTACGGGTCGCTCCAATGGACGAATGCGCAAAGCGCGGTCATTGAAAATCAGCTTCAACAAGTCTGGCTGCAAGGGAAGTCCTTGGCGGAAAAAATGCAAACACGTCTGGAAATTCTGGCGGACCTGCGCGAATATAATTACAACCTTACCTTCCTGCCGGGGAGCATGGCCGCTGCCAGCCAGTATGATGCTCAAGCCGCCGCAGTCAACGACCGGCTGAGGAAACGAGCCGCAATGGTGGTTACGTCCGCCGCGCAGGTGGATATAACCGAGCAAGAACGTGCTTCCGGCGTTGCAGACGCAAGATTGGCAGAGCGTCAAGCCAAGGATACTTACCGAGAAATGTCGAACCGGGTGGAAAAAGTCAACGACCAGGCAATTATCGCAAACGGCCAAGCCGCCAACGCCAATCAACAGGTCACGGATTATCTGGCCAATTGCGCCGCGCTTTCGACCCGTCTGGCCGGCCACGGCATCAATGTCCCCGGTGCCCCCCCGTTTTACCCGATCCCGCCGCTGACGATGAAAGCTGAAGTGGATGCGGAGAGGATGGCAAATTAAACCTCAGCGGTCGAACGGGCCGAGGCTGTTAAAAAACGCCGCGAGGCGCAAGATGTCCTTTTAAAGATAGAGGCTTAAGGTTTTTATGCCACTGATAAATCTTCATTCCTTCTCAAGCACGGCTTTCAAATTTGACTCCGAACCGTCCATGACTTTGATTTCCTTTTTGTGATCCTTGAATCCGGCTTTCTTGACCTCGATAACGTGCGAGCCTTCTGAAAGTTTCAGTTTTGCGGGGGAATTGCCCACAAAAGCTCCGTCAGCAAAAACGTCGAATTACGCATCGTCGGCAGTTATATCCACAACACCACCTCCGCCCTGGATATTGTCGGGAATTTGATCGGCGGCATTGAGGTTTACAGTATGCCGGCTCAAATTACATTCCCCGCCATCCATCCCGTTGCTCATTTTTTGAGTGATGGGATGGGTGGTGTGGTTTGATAGCGAAAATGGAATGCCCTGTGTTTAGCTGTGAGGTGCCGGTGAAATTTGGTTGGCGTAAAGGCTCACCAATTGGAGAGACTTTTTGTTTCCCGACAAATCCGACTCTTTTTTGATCAAGCAACAACAGATTCTCGCCCTTTTTCTTCGCGTAAATCAAAATCCTGACGTTGCAACCGCCCAAACAACTTGAAACGCTGGATGACCTGCACGCCAGCCGTTACCCGAACCTAGAACCTGCCCAACTGGAATTAAATAATTGTGGTTGGGTGGGTTATGAATTCTCGCGTTATACATCGCGTAGGCAACAACCTGAAATGTGGCGGATAGGGCAACGAGTCCAAAAGCGGTAATCGCCAGACGCAGCCGATTTTCGATCAGCAGCGTCAGTTTGGAAAATTGCTGAATCATTTTTCCCGACCCCAGCAATACAACGATGATCAAGGGGATCAAAATTGATAATAAAAATACGATTTGTGGCGCCATTATCCGATCAAGAAAACTCCCACCCCTGACCGGCATCAGAGCAAAGCCATACCTGCAAGCATTCTAATTTTCATAAACATTTCTGATTCGAGTTTTATTTTTCTGATTTGTTTTTTGCGGCGACCGTACTTAAATCCTGGTTACGCGCCACAATTCGGGCGATAAAAACTGAAAAGAGTGCCAGCGCGTAAATTACGCACCAAAACAGTGTCAGCGGATTGAATGTGTTCATTGGAATACGCATAATACGGTGGGTTTTAATGGTTATCTGCCTGGTTTCGGTTGTTCCGGATTTTGAATCTTCCTCTATTTCTGATTTTTTTGCATGGGACGACCTGCTTGAATCCTGGTTACACGCCAGATTCCTGCACGAATAAATGAATGTTGTTGCATTTTGAATGTTACGCTGGACCAGGAACGTCGCTTTTGGGTAAAGCGCTGGCAACAAGCCCAACGCACACAAACCAAGCAAAAAGCAGCCGCCGTGCCACCATGCCAGAGCACGTCCAACGGAATGCAGATTTTGCCACTCTTTTGGCAATAAATCGTGGACCAGCGCGGAAAATCCCTTCATCGGTACGACCCGCCGAGCGCGAGGTTCAGCGGCGTCTGCCCGCCGAACTGAGCGATGGCACCCCAACAGCCGCTGCCCCTGTCAGTTACGGTTGACTTATGAAATTTGATTGTCATCATTCCATTCAACGTCCAGAGCTCAGGCACGCGGGGCTGATGGCTTCTTCCTCTTTTGGTTGTTGTCGCTGTACTGCTCATGAAGCCCACGTTGAGTTTGTATGACAGTTTGCGTTTGGCAAGATTCGCGCATCGGATTGCTGATGCTGACCGCATTGTCGGGACTTATGCGCAGAGTTCCGTCAGTTTGACGCTCACAGGGAGATGAAGCACGGAAGCTAGTCCGAACGGTATCTTCAGCCAAGCCAGCTAGGCCACCGTTCGGGATGGACTGGGCGTGCATGTACATGGTCAAGGCCACCTTTTTCAAAGGTACGAATGTTTTGGATGATATTGAGACGTGCGGCGAACTATTTTTGCTACACCATAGCGAGCCCCCGTTTCGAGAGGATACTGTCCTTCTCAATTACAAGATCAATGCCACCATCAGGATTCGCCCCGCCTCTTCGATTTACAGAATAACCGAGTTTTTTGTAGGTCAGTGCAACGATCTTCTCAAACTGGTATACGGATAAGAACGGAAAATATTTTGGACCAGCTTTACCCTGTTCTTGTCTAAAGTAAATATGCCGTCTTTCATTCCGATGATCCAGCTAGGTTTTTGAATACCAAACCAAACCATTTCACCTTTCTTAACCCGTTCAATCTTTGACTGAATAACGGATTTAACCCGTTTGCTCTTGGCTTCGCTTTCATTGTTTGCTCTGGCGAATTCCACAAGCACCAGCATTAATTCCATCGGGTTTGCCGTTATGCTTGTTTGATCTAAAATCTTGTTCTGTGATATGACACCAACCGAAACGCCCTGATTTATAATGTCAATGAACTTTGAGAGGCAGGGGAGAATGCTTTGCCTGCTTAACCTGTCCATATTTTCCACGACCAGTACAGAGCCTTTTTCAATCGTTCCATTTTCGACAAGCTTTAAAAAATGGCCTAATGCGGACACATTGGAAAAGTTCTTTCCCTTGAATCCTGAAATCCCTTCGTCCTTGAATGTGGACACAAGTTGCAAGCCGAATTGTTTGCAAAAGACTTCTGCCGCATCTGTCTGGCGTTTAAGACTGTCACCTTCGCGTTGTTTGCTGGACGAAAACCTTTGGTAGGAATATGCTTTTTTCATATGGCTTTGGTGCGTATTCTGGTTGACGGGTATAATTTAATTTATGCTTTGTGTGAGCAAGCCAAACCTGGGGGTAATCAAACATCCAGCCTGCTGCACAACTGGCCGGAACCGGCTCCCGGCCGGCCGCGTCATTCGGCTCGCGTGCGCGAGGAATTGGTTCATGTGCTCACGCGCTATCACGACGCGACGGGCACGCCGGTCACGATTTTCTTCGACGGTTCAGGCGCACCGGCGGGAACGCCGCCGCAGGAATCGAATCCGGCGGTTGAGGTTTTGTTTTCGTGCGCCGGGCAGACCGCCGATGACATGATCGAGCGCGCGGCGCACCGGTTCAGCGCCTACGGTGAAGTGCTGGCCGTCACGGACGATGTTGCCGAGCGCGACACGGTCACGGGCATGGGTGGCCTGGCGTCGAGTTGTGCGAATTTCATTCGCATCGTTGAAAATGCGCTGACGGAATTGCAGGATGAATTGCAAAATTACAATCGTGCGGAACGGAACCGTTTTAACCGAAGTCACAAGCGCGATTTGAAATGAAGACACCAACGCACCAAAATCAAATTGTTCACCGCCCGTTCATTTTCGCGGTGCTGCTTGCTGGAATTTTTTTGGTTCCGGCGGTGCGTGCACAACCGGCGGTGCGGAATGGGGACAACCGTTTTCTGCTCATTTTTGACACTTCGTCGGACATGAAGCGGCGTTTGCCGGCGGTGCAAAAGGCGCTCAACGACATCCTGGCAGCCGGCATGAACGGGCAGTTACATCCAGGCGACAGCATTGGCGTATGGACATTCGACCAGGATTTGCACACGGGGCAGTTTCCACTGCAACACTGGGAGCCGGACAACGCGGCAATGATTACGTCGAACATCACCGCATTCGTCGGCAAACAGCGTTACATAAAAACAACGAGATTTGATGCGTTTCTGCCGTTGCTGAACCGGGTCGTGGGGGGGTCTGAGCGGTTGACGGTGCTGATTTTTTGCGACGGCAAAGGAGAAATCCACGGAACACCCTACGACGTTGGGATCAATCAAATTTTCCAGCAACGTCAGAGCGAACGGCAGAAGGCGCGGTTGCCAATCGTCATCGGGTTGCGCTCGCAACGCGGCCAATACACCGGTTGCATGGTGAGTTTTCCACCCCAGCTTGTGAGTCTTCCGGCGTTTCCTCCCTTGCCCGAAGCCGTCCATGCGCCACCAAAGGTTACGAATGCGCCCGCACCGCCAAGTCCGCCACGATCCAGCGTCCCATCGCTTATTATTGTTGGCACAACCATCACCAATCGTGTGCCGCCGCCCGCGCCGGAACCGGCGCTGACCAATCCGCCGCCGAAGGTCATAACATCAACGCCCGCACCCGCGGTTACCAACGAGGTGAAACCACCGGCCGTTGTGCCATAGAAGTAAACCAGCGCCGTTCCCGCTCAACCCAAAATCGCCGCTGTGCCACTGACAACGACGAATGCCATCGCCCCGCCGCCGGAAAGTTCCAAGACCGGCCATAAAGGTGCTTTGGCCGTTGGCGCGGCATTTCTGGCGGCGGCGGCGACAACCCCAACAACTGTTCGATGAAAAAGGATTGATTCCGCCCGTGACTTTTGACCGCGTGTCTGGAAAATTCCCGCCCATGAAAGCATGGATTTACATTTACGCCATCGTCTTTGCCTCTGGAATGGTGACGGTTTTGGCTGACGAAACCAACACGCAAACCGGCGCAACCATGAGCATTCCCGCCAACACCAACGAAGTTGCCGTCCCGGCGCCGATGACCGCAACGTCGGCGCCCGCACCCGCGGTTGTCCACAAGGTGAAACCACCGGTCGTTGTGCCATTGACGCAAACCAGCGCCGTTCCCGCTCAATCCAACATCACCGCTGCGCCCCTCACAACGACAAATGCCATCACCCCGCCGCCGATGATCACATCAACGTCCACACCAGCGGTTACCGGCGAAGTGTCATTGATGCAAACCAATGCCGTTCCCGCTGAATCCAATATCACTGCTGCGCCACCACCCGAAAGTTCCGGGATCGGCCGGAAAGGTGTTTTGGCCATAAGCGTGGCATTTCTGGCGGTGGTGGGCGGTCTGACGGTTTTCGTGCTGCGTCGCTCGCGCACAGCCGACCACGCCAGCCTCATCACGCGCGCGATGAACGAGAACAAAGACGAGGACAAAGACACGGGCAAGCACGAGGAAAAGCACGAGGAAAAGCATGAGGAACAGCGCGGGGATAAGAGCGAGGGCAAAAAATTCCCGCCGCCGATGACTTGAAATGTCCAATTCCGCGCGTGACTTTTGGCCGCGGGTCTGGAAAATTTTACGCCCATGAAAACATTTAACCTGATTTGCGCCATCGTCTTTGCCGCTGGAATGGTGACGGCTTTGGCTGACGAAACCAAAACTAACGTACCTGCCCCGGCCGCCACCGTCAATACCAACGAAGTGGCCGTCATCAAGACCAGCGAAGGAACGATGGTCATTGAATTCTGGCCGGATGTCGCGCCCAAGACCGTCGAAAATTTCAAGACGCTCGCCAACAAGGGCTTTTACGACGGCACCTGTTTCCATCGCATCATGAAAGGTTTCATGATTCAAGGCGGCGACCCCTTGTCGAAAGACCCAAGCCAGGAAGCAAATTGGGGTGGTGGTGGTCCGGGTTATACCATCAAAGCTGAATTCAACAATCGCCCTCATCAATCCGGAGTCATTTCGATGGCGCGTTCCAGAGATCCCGATTCCGCTGGCAGCCAGTTTTTCATCTGCGACGCTCCGGCGGACAGTCCGAACATGCAATATCTTAACGGCAAATATACCGCGTTTGGCAAATTGATTAAAGGTGACGATGTGCTGGAAAAAATCGCCAGCACGCCCGTCGGTCCGAATGCGTTGGGCGAACCGAGCAAACCGCAAAAACGCGTCCGTCTCGACAGCGTAAAAATTGTTCCCGCCGATTCCGTGAAATAAATCAAACCATCATTCTGATATGAACGAAGCTGCTCAAATCACCACCACCGAAGGCGAAATAGTCATCGAATTCTGGCCCGATGTCGCGCCCAAGACCGTCGAAAATTTCAAAACGCTCGCCAAAAAAGGCTTTTATGACGGCACCTGTTTTCACCGCGTCATCAAAGATTTCATGATTCAAGGCGGCGATCCGCTCACGAAAGATGCGAGCAAGGAGGATATGTGGGGCACAGGCGGGCCAGGCTACCAGATCAAGGCCGAGTTCAATGACCGCTCGCACGTTCGCGGCGTCATTTCCATGGCGCGTTCGAACAATCCCGATTCCGCCGGCAGCCAGTTTTTCATCTGTCATGGCAGCCCGGCGTTCCTCGA
>Ga0208188_1000325_pt1 | contig 36579 bp, 27 predicted proteins | sample June2015DPH_8_50_FD_184698 | JGI IMG/M metagenome (GOLD analysis project Ga0208188, IMG submission 184698) | Peatland microbial communities from SPRUCE experiment site at the Marcell Experimental Forest, Minnesota, USA - June2015DPH_8_40... | ecosystem: Environmental > Terrestrial > Soil >...
ACCGCCTGGCCTGCGGATTAATCTCGGCCCGGGTAAATCCATGTCCCGCGTATGGAACTCGGACGTTCCAATGGTTTTCCCGTCGTGCTGCTTCTGCAGCACCAAATCCGCCTCACTGGTATGATCCACGAACGGCAGCAAATTGTTGGTTGCAACCCCGGGGCTGTTGTTGTTCTGCGCCGGTGACGCGTAGGGGTTTTCCCAAAACGCGCGTTCGTCGTCCGCGCTCACGGTCACGGCAATGTCGGGCTGCAAACCGCCGGATGGAATCGCCGGGCCATTGCCTGATTTGACCGGCGGCGTCGCGATGCGCAGCCGTTCGCCGTTGCGCAGGGGGAATTCCTTGAAAGCCGCCGCCGCGCCCGCCGTCGGGTTGCCGATGATCAAGGCCACACCCGCTTTGCGCAAGGCCGCCGCCAGCGTTTCCGCCGCGCCGCGCGTTTCGCCGTTCACCAGCACGACCAGCGATCCGGCGACGATCTTTTTTGACGCGAACAAATTCGCCGTGGCCTGCGCCGATGCGGAATCGTCGCCGACGACGAACCGCAAATCCAAAACGACGCCGGCAACTTTATTCGTGGTTGTCAACGCGCGATACGCCGCGCTCAATTCGTTCGCGAGGTTTCCCGCGACACGACCGATGCGCAGATATACAACGTCATTTTCCAAGACCGCCGATTTTCTCAATGCCGTCCCGCCCGGCGGGAACGCAGCCCCATTTGCCGTGTCGCCGACCAATGAAACTTTGCCGGGGAACCGGGACAGCAAGCCTTCGATCGCCGCGCGGTTCAAATTATCGTCCGTTGCGCCCGTGAGATTCGTGCGCAGCAAATCATAGACTTCCTTGAAATCCGGCGCCGGATTTGTCGGGTCCGCATACAAGGAGCAGCGCGTTGCCAGCAAACCTGCCAAAGCAAAGGCGAAAAGACTTAAAAAATGTCGTGTCATGTTGCGCTTAAAATGCGGGACAAAACCACGAAAGTAAAGCAGCGAGCATGTTCCACTGTAGCGGCGGGTGCCGTTGGACACTGTATCTGCCTTGGGAACACGCGGCTGGAAGCCGCATTGACTGGCAGCCAGGATGGCCGCCTCCACGGGGTGGCGGCACGCTTCCCAGCGTGCCAGTCAGGGCGGCATCCTGCCGCCAACAGATACAGTGTTCCTTTGCACCCCGTAGCCGCCGACGTGAGTTGGCTCATTCTTCAGAGTTTTATTGAAGTTGGAGCGGACTGATCCCGCATGACGGGACTGCTACGGTCAAAACGCAAAGAAATTTTGTCGGATTCCGGGCGGCGGCGGCGATATAATTGAAAACGATGACGAGTGATTTGGATTTGCTGGGGCAATTCACCCGCGACCACTCGCAGGACGCCTTCACCGCGCTGGTGAACCGCCATGTGAATTTGGTCTATTCCGCCGCGCTGCGCCAGGTGCGTTCGCCGCAACTGGCCGAGGAGGTGTCGCAATCCGTCTTCAGCGACCTCGCGCGCAATGCCGGCAAATTGAAACCCGACACCATTTTGACCGCGTGGCTTTACCAAGTTGCGCGCCGCACGGCGATTGACGTGGTCCGCCGCGAAGCTCGCCGCCAGTCGCGCGAACAAATCGCCACCGAGATGAATGCCATGAACGCCACGACCGCAGATTGGACGCACATCGAACCTTTCCTCGACGAAGCCATGCACACGCTTGATGAAACCGACCGCGCCGCCGTCCTGCTCCGCTATTTTGAGAACAAATCCCTGCGTGAAGTCGGCGAAAGTTTGGGCGCGTCCGAAGATGCCGCACAAAAGCGCGTCAGCCGCGCCGTGGAGCGCCTGCGCGAATTCCTTTCGAAACGCGGCGTCGCCATCGGCGCGAGCGGACTCGTCGTCGTCATCTCCGCCAACGCCGTCCAGGCCGCGCCTGCCGGTTTGGCCGCCACCATTTCCACCGCCGCCGTTCTGGCTGGAACTGCCGTTCAAACTTCAACCGTAATTGCCGCCACCAAAACCATTGCCATGACCACACTGCAAAAAACCCTCATTACTACGGCGCTCGCCGTGGTTGCCGGAACCGGAATTTACGAAGCGCATCAAGCTTCAAGTCTGCGCAGCCAAAATGAACTGCTTCAGCAACAACAAGCGCCATTGGCCGAACAAATCCGGCAACTGCAGCACGAGCGCGACGGCACAAAGCTCCAGTTGGCGGCATTGCAGGCGGAAAATGAACAATTGAAATCAAACCAAAACACGGCGGAGCTTCTAAAATTACGCGGCGAAACGACGCGATTGCGGAACAACGCAAATGATCCGGCGGAATCTGCGGTAAAAGCCAGTTTGGCCAAAGTGAATTTGCTCAAGCAGCGGCTGGAGCAAACGCCCGGCGCAAAAATTCCGGAGTTTCAGTTTCTCACCGAAGAAGATTGGCTGAATGCCGTCAAGGGCGGTCTCAATACAGATGAAGATTATCGCCAGGCTTTTAGCGCGTTGCGGAACGCCGCAGAACAAAACTTTAGGCCCATGATACAATCGGCGCTGAGGCAATACATTCAAGCTAACAACGGGCAATTCCCTACCGACTTGTCTCAACTTCAGTCATACTTTAATCTGCCGGTGGATGCTGCCATCCTACAGCGGTGGCAAATCCTGCCTGCGGCGGATTTTCCGAATACGAGTGTTGGTGCAGATTGGGTTGTGACTCAGAAGGCGGCGGTGGACGATAAATATGACGAGTGTTTAGTCCTCGGTCCAGATGGAGGTGGCGGATTTAATTCTGGGTTTGAAGAATCTTTGCGCACGTTAGTTCCCGCACTTCAGGCGTATTCCGCTGCGAATAACGGACAAACATTTAGTCTAGTTAACCAAACCGGACTGGTTGATCTTTCTCCATTGACGCCCTACCTTCAAACACCCGAACAGCAAGCTGCGGTTCAGAAACTATTACAGCTTAAGAAGCGTTATATTGAAGGAAAATGATGCGTTTGTAATTCGGAAATCACCATTCGCAATTTATTTGGCCGCTGCCGACGCGATGCCGCGGCGGAAGTGTGCGCCGTCCGCTTCCAAAGCGCCGTAGGCGCGGAATCTTTGTAGAATCGCATTACAAATAAATCACAAGCTCCGTCGGAGCGGCATATTCCTAGACGATGCCGCTTCGACGGAGCTTGGTTGGCTCTGAGACGTGGCGGCTACAAAGATTTCGCGCCTATGGCACCAAAACCTTTTCGCAGCGTTCATGTGTTTCGCGGTCAAAATGTCTTTGCCGCGATGTCGCGGCGGAACTGCGCGCCGTCGAAACGTACTTCTTCTCCTTTCCCTGTCCGATTTGAGCGGCGGCGGTTACTATTCTGTGAGTGAACAGTCTGACCGATCAACAGCTTTTGCGCGATTACACCGGGCGCCAGTCGGAAGCGGCGTTTGCCGAATTGGTGCGACGGCACGTTGACTTCGTCTATTCCGCCGCATTGCGAATGGTTCGCGACGCGCACCTTGCTGAAGATGTGACGCAAAGTGCGTTTGTGGCCTTGGCGCGGAATGCCGCGCAACTCACGAACCGTTCCGTCTTGTCCGGTTGGCTGCATCGCACGGCGCAAAACCTCGCGGCCAACACCGTCCGCTCCGAGGTGCGCCGACACGCCCGCGAACAGGAGGCCGCCGCCATGAACGAATTGCTTGCCACCGAACCCGACGCCATCTGGGAACACATCGCTCCGCAGCTCGATGCCGCGCTCGGCGAGTTGAGCGATGCGGATCGAGACGCGCTGTTACTGCGTTACTTTGAGCGCAAATCCGCGAGCGAGATGGCGCAAACCCTCGGCACGAGCGAGGACGCCGCGCAGAAACGTGTCAGCCGCGCCGTTGAGCGCCTGCGCGAATTCTTCACCAAACGCGATGTCACCGTAGGCGCAAGCGGGCTCGTCGTCGTCATCTCCGCCAACGCAGTCCAGGCCGCGCCCGTTGGACTTGCAGCCGCGATTTCCACCGCCGCCATTCTGGCCGGAACTGCCGTTCAAACTTCAACCGTAATTGCCGTAACCAAAGCCATTGCCATGACCACGCTCCAAAAAACGCTCATCACCGCCGCGATTGCCGCCGCCGTGGGAACGGGAATCTACGAAGCACGCCAAGCTTCGACGCTGCGAACCCAAATCCAAACGCTCCAACAACAGCAAGCACCGTTGGCCGCGCAAATCCAGCAGTTGCAGCGCGAGCGGGACGAGGCGACGAACCGGCTGACGGCGTTGATCGCGGAGAATGAGCAGTTGAAGGCCAGCCAGAAAGCGGCCGAGCTTCTGAAATTACGCGGCGAGGTGGGAGCGCTCCGGCAGTCTCTTGCAAACATGGCCGCAACCAACCGGCCTTCGGCGGGTCTCTCAGCATTGATGCGCGATCCGGCCATGAAGGAATACATTCACCAGAAGCAGTTGAAAGCAATCAAGGAACGGTATGCCCCGTTAGTCCAGCAGTTGAACCTCACACCAGAGGATACGGAAAAGTTCATCCAATTGGTCGGCGACGCATTGCTGAAGGGCACCGACCTGGCTTCATCGCTAACACAAGGAGACGGGGATCGGGTCCAAACACTGAAAGCGATGGCCGATACAAGGACTGAAATGCAGAACCAGTTGCAAGCGCTGCTGGGCGAGGCAGGGTATGCCCAATACACGCAATTTAATCAGGCCATACCGGCTCAAACCACGGTCAAGCTGCTGAATCAGCAATTGGGAGACAATGGCCTGAGCGATGATCAAAGTGCTCATCTAGCGCAGATTGTGGCAGCCGAACCGTATGCCGCGATGCACGGCATCGATGGGGAATTGGACCCGGCCTTTTTCAGCTCGCAGGAAGATATTGATGCGCATCTACAGCAGGTGGTGGCGAGCAACCAGCGCATCCTGGATCAGGCCTCCAGCTTCCTGACCTCGCAACAATTGGCCGCCTTGGAGATTGTGCAGAGCAACAGCATCAACGCGCAAATAACCAAGGCTGCGGCATTGACGCAGAAACATTGAAAATGCAGCGAGCCATCAACCAGTTGGAAATATAAAAACAAGCACGTCGCTGCTACGGTCTGTCGGCGCACTACAAAACACTCCGTCAGCGCCCCAGATGCCAAAACTATTTCGTGTCGTTCTTGTGTTTCGTGTTTTAACAATCAAGTCTCGTTACCTCGACTCCTACAAAGCTTTGGCTACTATGTCGCGGCGGAAGTGCGCGCCGTCGAATTGGATTTTCTCCACGGCGGCATAGGCGGCAGCTTGCGCGGATTTCAAATCCTTCGCCCAAGCGGTCACACCGAGAACGCGTCCGCCATTCGTAACGATTTCGTTCCCGCGGGCAACCGTGCCGGCATGAAAAACTTTCGTGTTCGGCAATTCCGCCGCCTCGGCCAGGCCAAGGATTGGCTTGCCCTTCGCGTAACTGCCGGGATAACCACCACTCGCCATCACCACACACACCGAGGCCATCGGACTCCATTTCAATTCGATGTTGCTCAACGTGCCGCTCACGCTGGCGTCCAGCAGTTCGACAAGGTCGTTTTCCAATCGCGTGAGATAGACCTGCGTCTCCGGGTCGCCGAAGCGTGCGTTGAACTCCAGCACCTTCGGGCCGGTTTTCGTGATTATGATGCCGGGATAAATAATGCCGCGGAAATCAATCCCCTCCGCCGCGCAGCCGCGCATGAACGGCTCCAAAATCTTGCGGCCCGTTTCCGCCAATGCTGTCTCGCTCAGAAACGGCGTTGGACAGTAAGTTCCCATGCCGCCGGTGTTCAGACCCTGGTCGCCTTCCAGCGCGCGTTTGTGATCCTGCGAGGTCGGAAAGAGTTTGGCGGTTTTGCCGTCACACAGCGCGTGCAGCGAGATTTCCATGCCTTCCAGAAATTCCTGAATCACGATTTTGGCGCCCGCCGGACCGAAGGCTTTGCCGACCAGAATTTCGTCAATCGCCTTGCTTGCTTCGGCTTCGTTTGAACAAATCAAAACACCCTTGCCGAGCGCGAGACCGTCGGCTTTCACCGCGCATTTGCCGCCGAGTGATTTGGCAAAGGCCTTTGCAGGCCCTGCCACCGAAAATGTTCCAGCGCGCGCCGTGGGGATGCCGTATTTCTCCATGAACCGCTGTGAGAAAACTTTTGACGACTCAAATTGCGCCGCTTTTTGGTTCGGCCCCCAAATCCCCAGACCATTTTTTTGGAACAAATCCACGATGCCCAGCGCGAGCGGATTGTCCGGTCCCACGACAGTCAGCGCGATTTTCTTCTCCTGCGCGAACGCGAGCAGTTTCGGCAAATCCTCCGCGCCGAGATCAACGCATTCGATAAGCGCAGAATTTTTAGCGAGCCGTTCCTGCGCGATGCCGGCATTGCCCGGCGCGCACCACAGTCGCGTGACGTGCGGCGACTGCGCCAGTTTCCACACCAGCGCGTGTTCGCGCCCGCCCGAACCGATGACGAGAATTTTCATTGCCGGGCAAATTGAATCAGGAAATCAGGAAATCAGGAAAATGTTTTTTTGATTTCGTCTTTTGCTCCCTTGACCGTTTGGCGTTATGGCCGCAACCTCAGCGCGTTATGGATGTCCTGACATTATCCCGCATCCAGTTCGGAGCGACCATTGCGTTTCACTACATTTACCCGCCATTGAGCATCGGTCTCGGCGTCCTGCTCGTCTGCATGGAGGGATTGTGGCTGAAAACCAAAAACCCGGTTTACCATCAGATGGCGCGCTTCTGGACAAAAGTGTTCGCGCTTACGTTCGCCATCGGCGTGGCGACGGGCATCGTGATGGAGTTTGAATTCGGCACAAATTGGGCGACGTATTCGCGTTATGTCGGCGACGTGTTTGGCAGCGCGCTGGCGGCGGAAGGCATCTTCGCGTTTTTCCTGGAATCCGGCTTTCTCGCCGTGCTGTTGTTTGGCTGGAACAAGGTGAGTCGTAAAATGCACTTTTTTTCGACGTGCATGGTCTGTTTGGGCGCGCATTTCAGCGCCATCTGGATCGTCGTTGCCAATTCCTGGATGCAGACGCCCGCCGGCTATCACATTGTCGGCGAAGGCATGAAGGCACGGGCAGAAATCACCGATTTCTGGCAACTGGTCTTTAATCCGTCCTCGATGGATCGTTTGTTCCACACGTTGTGCGGCGCGTGGCAGGCGGGCGCGTTTCTCGTGGTGAGCGTGAGCGCGTGGTATCTGCTGAAGAAACGGCATCTGGATTTTGCGCGCGCATCGTTGCGGGTTGGTTTGACCGTCGCGCTGGCGGCTTCGCTGCTGCAACTGGTCAGCGGCGACTTCAGCGCGCGCGGCGTGGCAAAAAATCAGCCGGAGAAGCTTGCCGCGTTTGAGGGACTTTACAACACAACCTCGAACGCGCCGCTGACGCTCATCGGCTGGGTGGATGAACAAAACGAAAAAATCACCGGCATCCAGGTGCCGGGAATGCTGAGTTATCTGGCGTTCAGCGACACGCACGCGACCGTGAAAGGCCTGAACAATTTTGCACCGGAAGACCGCCCGCCCGTCCAAGCCTCGTTCCTGTTTTTCCATGGCATGGTGGGCATTGGTTTTGCGATGATTGCCATCGCCGCACTGGGATTTCTTTATTTTCGTCATGGTTCACTGCCCGAAAGGCGCTGGCTGCTGTGGATCCTGGTTTTTTCCGTGCTCGGCCCACAAATCGCCAATCAACTCGGCTGGTTCGCGGCGGAAGTCGGCCGGCAGCCCTGGATTGTCTATCATCTGATGCGCACGCCGGCGGGGTTGTCGGAGGTTGTGAAAGCCAATGTGGTGCTGACGTCGCTGATTCTGTTCACGTTCATTTATTTTCTGCTGTTCGCAGTGTTTATCTACCTGCTCAACGACAAAATCCAGCACGGCCCGGATGACGCCGACCTCATCCCGTCCGGCAAACTGGCGCTGCCTGTGAGAAATGACTAATGACTAAATCCGAATGACTAAAGAATATCCAAATGTTTTAATGACGAACGATTCTGGCCTGGTTATTCGGCCATTCGTCATTATTTCGTCATTAGGGTTTAGGAATTCGTCATTTGCCATACAAGAATTCCATTTCACGCTATGAATTTAGATTTGAACACCATCTGGTTCATCCTCGTCGGCGTGCTGTTCACCGGCTACGCGATGCTTGACGGCTTCGACCTCGGCATCGGCGCGCTGCATTTGTTCACCAAAGACGACGCGGAGCGCCGCACTCTGCTCAACGCCATCGGCCCGGTCTGGGATGGCAATGAAGTCTGGCTCGTCACCGGCGGCGGCGCGTTGTTCGCCGCGTTTCCGAATGTGTATGCGACGGTGTTTTCCGGTTTTTATCTTGCGTTCATACTGTTGCTCGTCGCGCTGATTTTCCGCGCAGTGGCCATTGAATTCCGCAGCAAACAGCCGATGCGTTGGTGGCGGCAAATGTGGGATGTGGGTTTTTCTGCCGGCAGCATCCTTTCGAGTCTGCTCATCGGCGTGGCGCTGGGCAACATCGCCTGGGGCGTCCCAATTGATGACCGCGGTGAATTTGCGGGGACATTCCTCGGCCTGCTGAAACCGTATCCGGTGCTGGTCGGCGTCACGACCATGGCGCTGTTCATGATGCACGGCGCGATTTACGGCGTGATGAAAACCGAGGGCGCGCTGCACGACAAACTGCGTGTCTGGGCCATGCGCAGCATCATCTTTTTCGTGATTTGCGCCGTGACGCTCACGATGGCCACGCTGCTTTACGTGCCGCACCTGTCCGCGCGCGTGCGCGAAAATCCGTGGCTCTTCAGCATCGCGCTGGCGAACATGCTGTCCATCGCCAACATCCCGCGCGAATTCCATCACGGCCGCGACTGGCGCGCGTTTTTGTCGTCGTGCGCAGCGATGATCACGCTGATGGCCCTGTTCGCCGTGGACATTTTCCCAAACCTGGTTTACAGCCTGCCCAATCCCGGCAACAGCCTGACGATTTACACCGCCTCCTCCTCCCCGAAGACATTGGGCATCATGCTCGTCATTGCGGGCATCGGCGTGCCGGTGGTGATTGCCTACACCGTCTGCATCTACTGGATCTTCCGCGGCAAGGTGAAGCTGGACCGGATGAGCTACTGAGGATTTACGATTTGCGATTGACGATTGACGCGTCCGCTTCAAACCTTGCATGGTGTAAATCGTATATCGAGACCTCTGAAAAACGCCCTTTCATCGTAGCGGCGGTCGGCAGACCGCCGCATTTCTCCAGCAAATTGAAGAGTGCGGCTCTCTGCCGAGAAGCCGCTACGCCGGTTTTGCAGAGGTTTCATATCGTAAATAACGAGCCTCCTCACGTCGGCTGCTACAACTTCGGAGAACGATCAAACGACCTTCGCTTCGCCATTCCCTTTTACGACTTCACCAATCAGCCACGCCTTGTGCTTCTGGGCGCGGATAAATTTCAAAACTGCGTCCGCCTTGTCTGTCGCTACAATCGCCACCATGCCGATGCCCATGTTGAAGACCTGGTAAAGCTCAGTGTCCGGCACGCCGCTTTTGGCCTCGATCATCTTGAATATCGGCAGCATGTCCCAGGAGCCTTTGCGGATGACGACGTCGCAAGTCTTCGGCAGCACGCGCGGGATGTTGTCCACAAACCCGCCGCCAGTGATGTGGGCGAACGCCTTGACCACTTGTAGCCGCGTTCGTGAGAACGCGGACGAATGGTCCGCACTCTTACGAGATGCGGCTACGAGGGCAGCGTTAAATTTCTTCAACAGCTTTTGCACCAGCGGGCCGTAGCTGACGTGGACCTTCAACAACTCGGCGCCGATGGTGTTTTTCAACTCCAGCACGCGGCTCTTCGGTTTGAGCTTCAGTTGCTCGAAGAAAATTTTGCGCGCGAGCGAATAGCCGTTCGTGTGCAGGCCGCTCGATGCGATGCCGATGACCACGTCCCCTGCCCTGATGGTTTTCTGGCCGTTGAGCATTTTCGATTTTTCGACCACGCCGACAATCGTGCCGCTCACGTCGTATTCGCCCTTCTGGTAAAAGCCGGGCATTTGCGCGGTTTCGCCGCCGATGAGTGCGCATCGGTTTTCCGCGCAGGCGCGCGCAAAGCCCTTGATGATGTCGGTGAAAACGTGCGGCTCGAGTTTGCTCGTGCCGAGGTAATCAAGAAAGAACAGCGGTTCGGCACCGAGCACGGCGATGTCGTTGACGCAATGGTTGACGAGGTCGGCACCGATGGTGTCGTGCCGGTCCATCGCGAAGGCGATCTTGAGCTTGGTGCCGACGCCGTCCACGGACGACACGAGCACCGGCTCGAGATATTTTTTCACGTCGAGCGCGAAGAGGCCGCCGAAGCCGCCGACCTTGCCGAGCACCTCGTGGCGATGGGTGGACGCGAGCAGTTGCGGCAGGGTGGATTTGACCTTGTTGCCCAAATCGATGTCCACGCCGGCGGCGGCGTAAGCTTTTTGTTTCATGCGGCGGAAAGTAAATCTGTAAAATGCGATGCGGGCGAGAAAAATTGACTTTTATTGACTACCTGTTCGTGTAAATTTGACGTGCAAATCGAAAAACAACAGGTTAAGTAAGACATCGTGCAAAAAACACCCAACTGGCAGAATCATCCTTTTTTCTTTTGGCTCGGCATAGGCGGAACAGTTACCACTATCTTTAGCGTTGCTCTGAACGTATACCTTTATCGGGCGTCACAGATAAAGCCGATGCTAACCTTCGGTGTTCTTCCATTAAAAACGGAGTTGCAACGCCCAGATTATGATAAAGAACTCGGCTTCGTTTACCAAGGCAAGCTGGTTGACTCCGCGAGCATTACAGCAGTTCAAGTAGCAATTTGGAATGCCGGAACGAAGAGCATCCGGGAAACAGATGTCCTCGAACCGTTTCATCTGGTGATGCCAGATGCGGCAGCGATTCTCAGCGTCCGAGTTAAGAAAATGTCGCGCCCGATCTGTGGCTTCGAGTTTGTCAATAACCAGACTGATTACGTGTCGGGCAAATGTCTCCTCAAGTGGCGAATTTTAGAACCAGATGATGGTGTTGTCCTTCAGGTAATCTACGCAGGTAGTGCACGTCACGACCCCACATTAGAAGGGGTTGTAGAAGGACAAAAAACCGGCATCGTAGTCGAGCACTACGATATCGGTCAGGATAAACAAACCGTAACGTCGCAAATTTCGTCGTACCGCGTCGGAGGGATTTTTCTCATAGTGATAGTTGTTGCATTGTTAATGGCGTTCGCCAAAAGTCTCCAAACAAAGACGCCAGTCGGAAAACAAATGGCCGTAGAAATTGCAGTAGCCGAGAAAGAGTTGGCCCGACTAAAAAAAATGGCTGGGCCTATGCCACCGGTTTCTTGGTTGATCATGTTTATTGCCGTTGTTTTGCTTGTAGGTGGACTTGGGGCATTGCTTTACGGTTTGCCAAAAGGACCGCCCTTCGGCTGGTAGTCAAGGCGAGAAGGATTCTGCCTTAAACAAACGGCAACTCCACAATTGTCGTCAACGTCCACTCCGAGAGCGCCAGAGGGCTGGCGCACTCCAAGACGCTCCGCGTTATTCGTGTGCCAGCGAAATTCGCGCCAGCGTCCTAGACTGCGGCGGCCCTCCGCCGCTTTTCCACGGAGCGCGGCTTGTCCCAAGCCGCAGCATGCATGCAATCACGAGTTGCCAGATAATTTCCACCACCCATCACATCCACGCGCTGCGAGTTGGGACAACTCGCGCTCCGATGCAAATCGGAATCGAATTGCGCTTCGGCGCGCTTGTTGCAGAATGGACGGATGAATTTGGACGCGCTTTATTCCGAATTGACACTCAAAACCAACACCAAGCTTGCCCTCGTCGTGCTCGACGGCCTGGGCGACATCGCCACGAAGGAACAGATTTATCTCACGCCGCTCGAGGCCGCCTCAACGCCGAACCTGGACAAAATTGCCAAGGACTCCGCCCAGGGCCGCATGATTCCGGTTGCGCCCGGCATCACGCCCGGGAGCGGGCCCGGTCATCTCGGCTTGTTCGGCTATGACCCGCTGGAATTCCAGGTCGGCCGCGGTGTCATTGAAGCGCTTGGCCTGGGCATGGAACTCAAGCCCGGCGACGTTTGCGCCCGTGCCAATTTCGCCACGGTTGACGGCAAGGGCATTGTCACTGACCGCCGCGCCGGACGCATTCCGACGGAAACTTGCGAGCAACTGTGCGCCATGCTCGCCGCCAAAATCAAAAAAATCGGCGATACGGAAATCATCATCAAGGCGGGCAAGGAACATCGTTTTGTCGTCGTGTTTCGCGGCAAGGGGCTGGAAGGTCCGCTCACGGACGCCGACCCGAACCGCGAAGGTTTTGCCATTCCCATCGTGAAGCCACGTGATGAAAAAAACGCCGGCCAGAAAAAGATGGCGGCGCTCATCGCCGATTTTTACAAGGCCGCGCTGCCGATCATCGCGAAGGAAAAGCCCGCGAACGGTTTTCTCATGCGCGGCATCGCGCACCAGCCGCACATTCCGCTGTTCGAGGAGCGTTACAAATTGAAACCCGCGTGCCTGGCGGTTTATCCGATGTACAAGGGCCTGGCGCAACTTGTCGGCATGAAAAAAATTGAAGGTCCGGCGACCATCGCCGAACAATTCGAGCGCTATCTCAAGGAATACGACAATTTCGACTTTTTCTTCATCCATTATAAATACACCGACAAGGCGGGTGAGGACGGCAGCTTTATGGCGAAGATGAAGGCGATCGAGGCTTTTGACGCCGCGCTGCCGATTTTGTTGAGGAAAAAGCCCGACGTGCTCGCCATCACCGGCGACCATTCGACACCCGTGGCGGTCAAGGGCCATTCGTGGCACCCGCAACCGGTGCTGCTGACCTCGGCGTTGAGCGGTTCGGACAAACTGGAACGTTTCACGGAAACCGGCGCCAACAGCGGCTCGCTCGGCGTGTTTAAGGCGAAATATCTCATCCGCCTGATGCAGGCGAATGCGAAGATGTTCGACAAGTTCGGGGCGTGAACCTGATTTTGCAGGAGCCGGGGTGACGAAGCTCAAATATTTTTTAAGTGAGACTCCTCACGTCGTCTCCTACAATCTCAAGAAATGAATTTGCCGAACAAGCTGACGGTTTCGCGTTTTGCGCTGACGGTGGTTTTTCTTTGGGCGCTGTTTTGGCCCTGGTCAATTCCATTCAGGAACACGCTCGCATTGATTTTTTTCGGCGCGGCGGGCGTCACGGATTTTCTCGACGGCTGCATTGCGCGCGCCCGCGGTCTCATCACCAATTTCGGCATTTTGATGGACCCGCTGGCGGACAAAGTCATGACCTGCTCGGCGTTCATTGCCTTTGTCGAGAGCACGCGCCTGAAACCGGACGCACCGGTCAAGGTCGCCGCCTGGATGGTCATCATCATTGTCGCGCGCGAACTGGCGATCACGGGCTTGCGGCTGCTGGCGGCGTCAAAAAACATCGTGCTCGCCGCCGAAAAATTCGGGAAACACAAAACCGTCTCGCAAATCGTGGCCATCAATGCGTTGCTGGTCGTGGAAGCTTGTCACGAATGGCCGCTGTGGCTGCAGGGCATTTTCACGCCGTGGGTGGTCGGGTTTGCGAAAATCATGCTTTGGTTGACGGTCGCGCTGACGGCGGCCTCCGGCTTGATTTATCTGTGGCGCAACCGCGCGATTTATTTGAATGATGCTTGAAGGCGACAAAATCGGAGGGACGAGTTTGGCTTCCCAAGCCCGCCACAAATCAGTTTCCCCAGGAAATAACGTCCGCTGCGCGGATTGTGGTCACGAGTCCCTGATTCCTTCAGTGATAAAGTTTGGGACTCGCAGAGCTCGTCCCTCCGAAAAATTTTCAGCGATGGGATGTCAGAGGCAGCGTCTGGCCGGAATTCGCCGATTGATAAACCGCGGGTTGCAAACCCGCCAGCGGGTCACTCCGTTTATGGTGCCGCCAGGCAAAACCGACGAAGAAAACAACCAAAGCAATTCCCAAAACGGTGGTGCCGGCCACCCCGACCTTCCAATTCAATTTCGAGAGCAGAAACATCAGCTGGTCGAGCGGCGTGTTCGACACTTCAGTCAACGGCGGCGGCTCGCTGAATTTTTCCGTCCGACCCAGCTCGTCGGTGAGCACGGCCATGATTTGCGGCACATCGAGCTTGAGCAGCGTGGCGTAATTTTTCACCGAGCCGCGAATGTAAATCGGCGCGGAAAACAAATTGAAATTCCCCTCTTCCAGCGCGCGGATGTGGTCGGTGCGGATTTTCGTGACGTCCGCAACCTGTTGGATCGTGAGTTTCCGGGCTTCGCGTGCAACCCGGAGTTGTTCGGCGACCGTTGACATGGCCATATTATTCAAAGGTTTTAAGCAATTTAGCAATCCAAATAGCACGAAAGAGGCCAATTTTTGCCATTTTTCAGTCCTTTTGAGCCGATTCGGGATTATGCACTTGACAAACAATTGGCTCTATGCGATATTTGAGGCATGAAAAAGAAAGAGTCAAAAGACCTGACGCTGATTAAGATTATTGACCAGTTCCCGACGGATGAAACCGCCCGCGAACATCTTGAGAGTATCCGCTGGAAAGGCGGCATTGTGTGCCCGCATTGCAAGTGCTCTGACAAGTCCAAATTTTCGACCATCGCCGCCAATCCAAAAAAGAAAGTTCGTGCTGGTCTGCGCTGGTGCTCAGCCTGCCAGAAACAATTCACCGTCACTGTCGGCACGATATTTGAGGACAGCCATATCCCACTCCGTAAATGGCTGATTGCTTGGTATATGGTTTGCAGTTCCAAGAAAGGCATTAGCTCGCTCCAATTGCAGCGCAACTTGGAACTTGGCAGCTACCGCACGGCGTTGTTTATGACGCATCGCATCCGCTTTGCTTTGAAAGACCCTTCCTTTAGTGACAAATTGCAAGGCACAATTGAAGCGGATGAAACTTATGTCGGCGGACACCTGCCGAACGTTCGTCGTGGTTGCAAAGACAACAAGACTCCTGTTGTGGCATTGGTTGAGAGGGGTGGCAGGGTTCGCAGTCAGGTTATGCGCCACGTTACCGGGAAAAATCTCAAAAAGGTTATCCGCGAAAACGTTATGATCTGTTCCGAGATTCACACTGACGAGCATCATGGTTACTGGGGACTTGGCCCTAAATATATGCATCGCGCTGTGAAGCATAGCGCAAATGAATATGTGCGCCGGGAAGGGGGAATAATGGTGACAACCAATTCCGCTGAATCATTTTTCTCGCTGCTCAAACGCGGTGTGATTGGCACATTCCATCATATCAGCGAACAGCACTTGCCGCTGTATCTGGCAGAGTTTGACCATCGCCACAACTGCCGCGAAATGACAGATGGCGAGCGCACGGTGAATGGACTTCAAAAAGTTGAAGGCAAGCGGTTGACATATCGGCAACCAGCATGAATCAAAAAACTTCACCTTCACGCTGACTGGCTGATGAAAAAAAGACTATTACGAATCCCGTGGGGCAGGAAGCGCCAAAGGGAAACTAAAGGCAAGCGCGGGTGTTGATGGACGTGGTCGTCTTAGAAATTGAGCAACCTTGCCGTAATCATCATCCTTTAACCCCGCATCTTCCAAGCTACTCAATAAAGGATGTTCTATATCTTCCTTGACTCCTAGTTTGCTTGTCCACATCGCTGAAGATAACTGACGTGCCGCATGGGTGACGTTTTTGCGTTCATTCACATAAAGCGCAATCTTCTCAAATCCTTCTTCGTATTCACCGTTTTCACACGGTTCAAATCCACCCTCGTATCTATACAGCTCAATCATTGTTGGTAACGTTGTATTTCTGGGAATCTTGTCGGCAGGCCAATAATATCCCCGCAATGGTAGAGGAGAATACCAGTCTGATTCATCGTGAAGTGCAAAAGCGAAGCAATTATAGTCGGGGGTATCTTTGCTAGATTCTTTCCAGCCATCTACCACCAATTTTGGAAATTCATGTTCTATATCTTGTGCAGACATTAAATGTAACCGTTGTTTTCGCCCCAAGCCAACCAAGCATCTACTGCTTCTCTAAAGTTCATTCCCGGCTGGGCCTTGTCGTCTCGTGTTATCATGGCTAGCGCCCAAATCCAGTGTCCCCTAGTTCTTTTCAGTTCTTTGAAAATCAACGGTAACGCATCTTTTCCCATACCAATTATTTTTTGATATGCGGGATGCAAAACCATTTGGTCTGCGGACGAAAGCTTTCTTGTTTCCTGATACCACTGCGAAGCAAGCTCATTAAATTCTTTTTCTGGGGAAACATTTTCGACAACATTGATAACATCGTAGTGTCCGAGAAACGACAGCCTCTCGTGCAGAGAATCCCGAAACTTTGTCCAATCCATCTCTTCGGATGGCCAACCCCAGTCCAATGACTCAACAGGAAATGAACAATACAAACCAATTAAGTGTGATGAATGAAACGAGAACTTTTGGGACGTTTTTCGTATAGAGACTGTTTCAATTGTCCAGTCCGTTTGGGAACCCCATTTGTCCTGCACGCGGCAAATAATTTTCTCACCAACATTTTCAGGCTCATCTTCAAATGAAATTCGAGGGCTTTGAGCCTCTATTGGGAAACGTGAAGTCAATGGCATAACCTGTTTTCCTATTCAAGGCAGGTTAATTTTGAACTTTTAAGCATTGCCTTCAATGCTTTGCTCTTTTGTCGCGCTCTTTCGATGACCGCTTCTAGCAAATCAAGGTCATCATCATCAAGAGCGAAGTAAAGTTCCTCGCGGTTTTTCCCTTCACTATTCTTAAATCCAATTTGAAGATTATGGACGATCATCGCTGACGATGGGCGTTCCGGTTTGTTCGCAAATACAGGTCTGACATCTGTTAAAATTCGCGCATGACAAAGAACGCGCTGATGCTCCCGCATGACGCCTAATGCCTTTGCGGTTACGGCCAAGGAATTGTCGTAGGAAAGAAGTGCCGTTAATCTCTGTTCTAAAATGTTTCCTTTGTCCCCGGAAAAATTTTCGCCATGTTCCTTAGAACCAACAGCCCCTTCCTTGACGTGTTTTGCTAAATCACTTGCGGAAAAATCGTTATTTTCTTTAATGCTATAAAGACTAAAAAGTGTGCCCAAAATTGGCGAAATTTCTTTTTTGGTTGTGCCCGGCAATCGTGAAACCAAATCGGCGAGATATTTGTCGCGAGTTAGTGACGGCTTCGTTTCATTCAACGCCTTAATCAGGGAGTCAAAAAAACCCTTATCGTAACCAACGATCTTAGCCAGATTCCCAATTTCCGGCGCTGGAATTGTCATTGCCATAATCCTATCGTGGTAAAATATGCTCATTTGTCGCCTGTGTGCCAACTGTTTTTTTTGATATAAAAAACCATTGAAAATCGGGGGTTTTATGATTTAATGGGTTTGTGAGCAAAGCGAAGCATGAACCTCCGTTGCAATGTTCCTTGCCGCCACGTGAGGCACTGCGGCGGGCGATGAATGTGAAACCGCCGCCGGACTGGAAAGACACGATGAAAAATTCCAGACCGGCGAACGTGAAAAAGGCGAGCCGCTAGGCCGCCGCAAAAACGGGTTCAGCCCGCTTCCTTCTCCTAAATGCTGATTATTTGTGAAGTGCATAATCCCGAGCCGATTGAACCTTTTCTCGCGTCTTGCATTCTTCTCTGTGTAAATGCTGGTAGTGGCTGAACGCGAACAACTGCCCGTGTCACAAGCCAAAGCCGGGGAACCGGAGGCTTGGGACGCTCTCTTTCGACGCTACCAATTGCCGTTGTATGTCTTTGTTTTTGAACTGGCGCATGACGAACAGACGAGTCTCGACCTCGTGCAGGAAACGTTCATCGCTGCCGTCCGGCACATCGGCGGCCTGCGCGACGACGCGAAATTCGGAAGCTGGCTCTTCGGCATCGCCCATCAGAAATGCGTCCAGCGCTGGCGGAAACAAAATAACGAAGAAATGTTGCTCGATGAAATTTCCGGTGCGCCGCACGAATTTGAAAACAGCCCGGACGACTTGCTCATCCGGCAGGAACAGGAGGCCGCGTTTATGCAATTGATGAATCAATTGCCGCTGCCGCAACGCTCGGTGTTGCTGCTGCATTTTGTCGAGGATTTTTCGCTCGAAGAAATCGCCGGCATCACCGGCGCGCAAATCGGCACGGTGAAGTCACGGATGCACTACGCCAAACGCGCGTTCAAAAAATTGTTGGAAGAACCAGGCACATGAACCTCCAGCTACATTCAATTTTAACGCAGAGGCGCGGAGGACGCAGAGATGCGCAGAGCAGACAAGGGCATTTGCCGAAGCCAATGTTTCAACCTCTGCGATTCTCCGCGTTCTTTGTGTTCTCTGCGTTGAAAAGAAACCTGACCGATCATGAAAACGCCGCGTGAAATTTTGCTGGAACGGCATCGTTCCGCCGCGCCGAAGCTCGATGCCATCCGCCGCGAAGTCGTGGAAGTAGCCGCCGATGTCAATCGGCGCAAACAACCTGTCCGCGAATTGACATTCGCGGCTGCACTGGCAAATGCCATCCGGCTTTCGTTTCGGGAACTGGTCTGGCCGTGCCGCCGGACCTGGGCGGCCCTGGCCGCGGTGTGGATTGCGCTTTTCATCTTCAATGCTTCGCAGCGGGACAAATCGGAACTGGCCGCGCTAAAATTGCCGCCGCCCTCGCCGGAAATGATTCTGACATTCCGGCAGCAGGAAAAATTGCTGGCCGAGCTGATTGGTCCGAACGAACCGCAAGCCGTCGAACCGCCGAAACCATTTTTGCCGCAACCCAGAAGCGAAGGACGAATTGAGATTTTGATCACGTGAAAGCCGTAGGAGACGACGTAAGGAGTCTCTGATTAAAAAGGAAAAGTCAGAGTCTCGTCACCTCGACTCCTACTAAACGAATTGAATATGAACGAAACAGCCAAAACCAAATCAGGCTGGCGGATTCTGCGCCGGAGTTTGATTGCGCTGGCGGTTCTCGCCACGCTGATCGCCATTTTTTATGCCGAGGAGGACTGGCGCGGCAAACGCGCCTGGGAAAATTACAAATGCGTGTGGGAGGCCAAAGGCGAGAAATTTGACTGGCAGGCTTTTGTTCCACCGTCCGTGCCGGACGACCAGAATTTTTTTACCGCACCGATTTTCACCAATATGCTCAATGGCAAAATCGTGATGAATCCCTATCACTCCGACGGCAGTCCAGACTTTCGTTCAGAAGAAGATGAAGTCGGCTATTTGGGTGGCGAAGGCAAAACAAGGATAACCGATTTGAAAGCGTGGCAAGCCTCTTATCGCAATCAGGCCAAAGCGAGTCTGGTCAATGAATTTCCCATCGCGCCGCAGCCGCAAACGCCTGCCGCCGATGTCTTGTTGGCCTTGAGTAAATTCAATTCAGCGATTGAAGAATTGCGTCAGGCCAGCCAGCGACCTTATGCCAATGTTCCAATCCCCTACGAAGAAGGCTTAAGCGCATCGGCTTCAACGTTGCTTCCCTGTTTGGCAAACTTGAAACGATGCACTCAAGTCATGCAATTACACGCCGTCGCTGAATTGGCTGACGGCCAAAGCGCAAAGGCGTTGGATGACGTGAAACTAATGTTGTATTTGAACAATTCTCTCCTCAGTTCGCCATTTTTAATTTCGTATCTTGTGCGAATTGCCATTGTGGCCATTGACTTACAACCGATTTGGGAAGGTCTGGCGGAACATAAATGGTCGGACGAACAACTGGTCGCGCTCGACGCTGAACTGGGAAAATTGGATTTTCTGGCAGATTATGAATCTGTCATGCGCGGCGAACGGTCATTTGCGATTGCGTCATTTGAAAATCAGCGACTCACACGCGAAATCATTTCAGGTCTAGAAAATGGCAGTTTGATCACCAATAAACTTACTTTGATGCCCAGTGCCTATTTTTATCAAAATGAATTGGCTTTTGCCCAATTGGATCAACAATGGATTTTACCGCTCATTGATACAAATTCACGCATAGTTTCACCCGCAGCTTTGCAGCGCGCCAATGATGCTATTCGTGCGGAGATGAAACATTATTCACCTTACAAAGTTCAGGCATTGATGTTATTTCCAGTTATTAGCAGCACCGTGAGAAAGTCAGCGGCTATCCAAGTGAGCATTGATTTGGCCCGCGTCGCCTGCGCGCTGGAGCGCTATCGTCTGGCCCACGGCGAATATCCCGAAACGCTCGAAGCGCTCGCGCCGCAGTTCATCGGGAAATTGCCGCACGACATCATCGGCGGCCAGCCGTTGCATTATCGCCGCACGGATGATGGCAAATTCCTGCTCTATTCCGTCGGCTGGAATGAAACGGATGATGGCGGGCAGGTCGTGTTAAAGCCGGACGGCTCGGAAGACCGGGAAAAAGGCGACTGGGTCTGGCAGTATCCGGTGAAATAAATTTGGGAGGGACGGCGTGTCGCCGTTCCCAAAATTCAGGGCCGCCGCCACCGCAGCCCTCCCGGTTTTAATCAAACCGCTTGTTGTCCCGCGCCATCCGCGCCCGTGCCGTCCGATCAATCAAAATGTCTCGCGGTTCGGCGCCTTTGCTTGGCCGACGATGCCGACCTGGCAGGTTTCTTGCGGCCCAGGCACGCTCCGACTAAGCTTTCGGCTGATGCAAGCCATACTGCCAAACGACCTGTCGTGGCGGTTTGCCCCACGATTGACACAATTGCTGGCGATTGGCTGGGTCACGATCGTAGCCCTTCTCTTCCTGGTTTGTTACGACGGCTGGCTGGTGCCGGTGAATTTTGCATCGCAGGTCTGCGGTGCCCTGACCACGTTTGCCGTGGGCCCCCACTTCGGTGAATTCTGGCGGACGGGGTTGGCGGACGCAGGCTGTGTCGTCGCAATAGTCGTCACCGCCTTTGCAACGGGGGCAGTGGCCATTGAGCGGCTGACTCCCGAAAAAAACTTGTGGTCGGCGCTGTTCTCGCTCGCTGCGGGGTTATGGATTCTGTCGCTGGCAGTCCTGATGGTCGGTTTCTTTTCCACATCCTGGCTACCCTTGGTGTTGCTTCTGGCGGGGTGCTGGATGCTGCCGGCACCGCGCCGTTTTTTTGCTCCAAACCGGGTGGCCGCCATGGGAAAGCTGGATGGCTGGGAGAAATTCATGCTGGCCTGCATGGCAGTGGCGGCGTTGTTGAGTCTGCCCGGCGCACTGGTGCCACCGTTTGATTATGATTCCCTGGAATATCATCTGGGGGCGCCCGCCGAGTATCTCAAAGCCGGGCGGATCATCGCGTTGCCACACAACTTTTATTCGAACCTGCCGCAGTTGACCGAGATGTTGTATTTGCTGGCGTTGAAGCTTTCGTCGGGCAGCGCCGCGAAACTGCTGCACTATGGCTTTGGCCTGGGCACTGCGATGGTGGTGTACGCGCTGGCGGCACGATTGGGAACCCGAAGAATCGGACTGACGGCGGCGGCGTTGTTCTATTGCCTGCCGTACGTGGAAAACTTGAGCCAGATGGCCGACATCGATCTGGCGACGGCGTTTTATGCCGGGCTGGCGTTTGGCGCGGGGCTTTTATGGGTCGAACAGAATGCGGTTCGCAACGGGAATGCGGCTGCGGCCAGCCACCGCATGCTGTGGCTGTCGGCGCTGGCAGCGGGCGCGGCGGTCGCGACGAAATGGACGGCCGTTGCGGTTGTGTTGTTGCCGCTGGCCGTTTTTCTTGCAGGTACGACCAAATCCTTGCGGGCGCTGCCCGTCTTTTGTCTTCTGGCCGCGGTGCCAGTGCTGCCTTGGGTGGCGAAGAATTCGCTGTTGATGCACAACCCGGTTTATCCGCTGCTCAACGGCATATTCCACAATCCGCATTGGTGCGCCGGGCAAGCCGCTGTTTTCGCCCAGAAACACTATGCCAGCTTCGGCTGGGAGGGATGGCGACAGTCTGGCTCGTTGATCGTGCAGTACTCGTTCCGGGAGACAGGAGCGCTGTTGCTGTTGATGGCCGCCCCGCTGATTCTGCTGTTGAAGGACGCGCGGGGTAACGCGCGCCGTGCCGGCATCTTGTTTGTGCTGGCGTATGCAGGCTGGTTTTTGCTGACGTTTCGGCCGTGGCGTTTTCTGTTTCCAGGTTTCGCGCTGGCGGCGATCATTGGCGCGGTTGCGCTTGAGGCGGTGGCCCGGCCGGCGCGAATTGTGGTTGGGGCGATGATGCTGGTCGTATTGACCTGGCGGGGGGTTAGCTGTTTCGTTGATAGGGACAATTCTGAGCGCGTGCCCGCCCAGGTCGGTTTCGTCAACTGCGCACTGGGTCAGGTGTCACGTCAGGAATTCCTCGCCCGCATCAACAATGGCGGGACGTTCGAGGCGATTCTGTGGATGAACGGGCATCTGCCCCCAACCGCGACGGTGCTGTACGTCGGTGAGGCGCGGACGTTTTGCGCACGGCAGCGGGTGTTGTGGAGCACGGCCTTTGATCGGCATCTGCTCGACTCGCTTGACCGTCCGCCGGCAGACCCCGGGCAGTTGTTCCGGGACCTGCGCGCCAGAGGCGTAACGCATGTGTATGTGAATTTCTCTGAATGGCACCGGTTGCGCACAAATTACGACTATCTACAGGGCATTGATGAGGAAGCGTTCCGGCGGTTGCTTGAGGAGCACGCCCGTCAGATACATGTGACGGGCCCGGGCGCGGTTTGGGAATTGGATTCCAGTCCCATTTCCCGGCCTTTCCGGACGGCGGACCCGTCGGAGACTCCATGATGCGTGCGGCGCGGGAGTCGTTACCGCGACTATGTCAACCTTGGAAATGAGATGCCGGCGAATCTGAACAAAAACTTTTCCCGACTACCGCTCCGATGACCGAGCCAATGATCGCTCCGGCCGCGAAATCCGAGAACCAATGGATGGTCAGGGAGACACCAATGCCGACATAGAAAGCGTAGAGGATCGCCACCAAACCCAGCCACCGTCGTTTTGCACAGAGTGTGAACACCGTCGCGGCCATGGCGAAGGCGATGGTGGCATGCGACGATGGCCAGCCCCAGAAAACTCCGCCGCGCAGAAAGCCGAAGTGGAAGACATGACTGATGTCCGTGCCGATGCCGTGCGAAGGATGGACGCGGCCCGTAACCGCTTTGTATGCGGAAGAGACAAGCGAGCCGAGGAGTTCAGCCTGACTGATGGCCCAACCGGTCAAAATGACCCTACCATTTCTGGCAATGATGCCGAGTGCAAAAAGAATCAGCGGCAAGGCGAGGGGCAGCAGCCCGCCGATCACGACGGCGGGAAACATCCATGAACGAAGTGCTGGATTGCGGGTGGCGAGGAAATAGCGCCAGTCGAAGCCGGACGTGACGAGGATGAAAGTGAGCAGGATGGCAATGATATGCCAGACGATCCTCCGGCCCTTGAAGCAGCCAATGAGGTTGCGGGGTACCGTCACCAGAAATTGTTTCATGCGGAGCTGGCTGGGCGGGCGGGAAAATCCGTTTTCATCCGTGACCAAATGAATTTACACCGCCTGTTGCCCGCCGCCATCGGCTCCGCCGCCGTCCAGATCAATCAATATATCGCGCGGCTCGGCGCCTTTGCTCGGACCGACGATGCCCCGGCTTTCCAGTTCGTCCATGATGCGCGCGGCGCGCGTGTAACCGAGGCGCAGCCGCCGTTGCATCAACGAAACGCTCGCCTTTTGCTCGCTGCGAATGACCTCGATGCACTGCTGAATCAATTCCTCGTCCTCGTCTATGCCGGTTTCGTTCCCGAAACTGGCGGCGGGCTGGGAGAGTTGCCGGTGAATTTCCATGTCGTAGTTCGGTTTGCCCTGCTTGGCGATGAACCCGACGATGCTGTTGATTTCCTGGTCGGTGATCAATGCGCCCTGTGCGCGAATCAATTTCGCCGAGCCGGGCGGCAAATACAGCATGTCGCCTTTGCCGAGCAATTTGTCTGCTCCCATCGCGTCGAGAATCGTGCGCGAGTCCACCCGCGACGCGCACTGAAACGCGATGCGCGCGGTGATGTTCGCCTTGATGACGCCGGTGATGACGTCCACGCTCGGCCGCTGCGTCGCAACGATGCAATGAATGCCCGCCGCGCGCGCCATTTGCGTGATGCGCGCGATGGCCATTTCCACGTCGGCCGGCGCCACCAGCATCAGGTCCGCCAGCTCGTCAATGATGACGACGATGTAGCTCAGCCTTTCGGGAATGACGATGTCCTCCTCGCGCGGCACGACAATTTCCTCGTCCACTTCGACGGCGAATCCTTCCGCGCCCGGCTCGACCTTTTCCCTTTTGGCGGTGAGCGGCAATTCGGGTTCGGTTTCCGGCAACGGCTTGTTTTTCGGGCGCGAATTGAACGAGTTGATGTTGCGCACGCCGACGCGCGCGAAAATCTGGTAGCGCTTTTCCATTTCATTCACGACCCAGCGCAACGCGAGGATGACTTTCTTCGGGTCGGTCACGACGGGCACGACCAGGTGCGGCAGCGTGTTGTAATGCTGAAGCTCGACGACCTTGGGATCAATCATCACGAAGCGAAGCTGATCCGGCGAGAAGCGGTAAAGCAGCGACGTGATGATGGCATTGATGCAAACCGATTTGCCGGAACCCGTGCTGCCGGCGATGAGCAGATGCGGCATTTCGTCGAGGTCGGCCACGATGGGATGGCCGTAAACGTCCTTGCCCAGCGCAATGGGAATCTTGGCCTTGCTGTTGCGCCATTCCTCGGATTCAAACATGTCGCGCACGATGACCTTGGACTTGACCGGATTGGGCACTTCGACGCCGACGGAGCTTTTGCCGGGGACGGGGGCGAGGATGTGAATGCGCTCGGCTTTGACAGCGGCCGCGATGTTGTTTGAAAGCGCGGTGATTTTTTCGAGTTTCACGCCCGGCGCCGGATGAAATTCGTAACGCGTGATGGTCGGGCCTTTGGTGATGTCGCCGAGCGAAACTTCAATCTCGAACTGTGCGAGCGTCTGTTGCATAAGCCGCGCGTTGGCCATCAATTCCTCCTTGGACTCCGTGGGCTTTACGGTCAGGTCCGGGTGCTGGAGAAAATCCAGCGGCGGCAACTGATAATTGCCGATGATGGGCGTCGCGGCGACTGAGAGCGGCTTCCGTTTTTTGGGAGCGACCTTTGATTTGGCAGCAGGCGGCACGGAACCATCGGCGATGTGAACGGCCGGTTCCGCTTTTTCACCATCGGATTTCTCTACCTCAGTTTTTTCCGCGACGGGCGTTTCGGTCTTGGCTTTGCCGGGTTTTTCCACGGCTTCCGTTTTCTTGCCAAGAATGTCTTCGGTGGTGGCGGCTGCAGCTTCGCGCAGTGGGGCCGGCTCAGCCTCCCTGGCGGCTTCAGTTTCTTTGGACGGTTCGGGCAAAGTGGTTTTGCGCACGCGAGCGGGCGCCGGTTTGGCCTCCGGCACGCTCAAATCGCGGACGGTCGGTTCCGGCACCGGTTGCAAATCCGCGCCCAGGCCGGAACGGGCGACTTCCTCTTGAAGTTTTCTCGCCTGCCTTTCGAGTTCGTGCGCGCGGCGTTCGAGCGCGGTTTCATCGGCGGATTTGGGCTCGGCGGCGGCGGCGGGTTTCTTTTGAAGCAGACGGCGAATCCATTCGCCGAGCCGGAAATTGGTCAGGAACAACAGGCTGATGAGGCACAAGGTCGCATAAACAATGATGGCGCCGACTTTGCCGAGCAGGCAAAAGCCGTATTCGTAACGCGGCGTCTGCCCGTAAGTCACGAACCCCAGCCAGCCACCGGCACTTTGCGAGCCAATGGCCTCGCGGAGGTTTCCCAGCCAGCCCGCGCTATCCAACAGGTAAAGCAGGCCGGTGAGCGAAATCAGCAACACCGCCGACCACAACAACGACCAGCGCAAACGCTCGCGCAGGTAACCCAGAAAGTTCAACAGATACGCCACGCCAAACGCCGCGAACAACACCGGCAAAAGATATCCCACCACGCCGAACGGAAGAAACGAACCCCACGCCACATAGGCGCCCACGGTCCCGATCCAATTATGCACCGGCTTGTTGTGCGGGTCTTTGAAGAACGAAAGGTCGTAACGGTCGAACGAAAGCTGCGCGACCAGCAGCAGCAATGCGGCAGCCAGCAACGCGACCCCGATGACATCGTTGAATCCGCGGCCCGAATCCGACGGCGACTTGCGTGACATGGCTGTAGCGTAACAATTCGGCGCGGCGACTTCAAAGCGGGAAATTTGATTTCCGGCAACAGGTCGTGGCGATCCGCGCCGACCGGGACACGGCGGGATCATTGTTTTGCCTCTCTTTATGAGGCCGAAAACCAAAGTTGTGCCGGACCAGAGGCTGGCGCTCCAATCAACTTTGGTTTTCGGATGAATTAGTGTATTAAATCGTCTTAAATAAGTTCCAACTACGGGAGTTTTTTCTTGCCAACCTGTCTTCAAAAAAGATATATTGGTATATGTTCGTTTGGCGGCGAATTTCATTTGTTTTCCAACCAGTTGATAAAATCACTCAAACAGGTTTGTGCCGGCGGCTCGCCCATGAGCGGTTATATCGCCCGCAAAGTGGTCCAGTTTTTCCAGCAGAACCGGCAGGCGGCACCGGGAGTGGAGGTTCTGAAGGCTGCCCAAAAGAATCGGCGCCCACCGGCGAACCTTGAATTGACCTGACGAACCTGCCCCCGCAATGCACATGACATACAGAAACCTAGTGAGGGCGGCAGGTTCCGATTCCGCCGTCCGGTTTCCCGCATCCGGGCCTATGGATTTCCCCACCGTCAGGCGTGAGTGCGCCTGACAATCCGCGTAAAATCAACCAAACAAACATTAATCAACCAAATCATTATGAAAAAGGGACTATTATTAGTATCTGCATTCGCGTTTTTGCTTAGTGTAACGCAGCTGGCAAAAGCGGATGGAACGGGCACTGATCACGGCTACTTCTGGTCATTATGGCACAGTGGTGGGTCAGCAAGCATATCCTTTCCCGGTGCGGGTTCATACCCTGGCAATTACGCTATTAGCTGGTCTGGTGTCGGGGATATGACTGGCGGTAAAGGCTGGAGCACCGGTGGATCTAGAACTGTAGGCTACAATATCGGCGCCGCTGGTGGCAATGTTATGGGTGTCTATGGGTGGACGACAGGCCCGCTAATTGAATATTACATCTGTGAGAGAGGCTCTATGGGTGGAACGTATGTTGGCTCCCTTAGCAGTGACGGGCATTCATACAGCGTATATAAGCATCAGCAAGTAAACCAACCTTCCATTCAAGGCACTGCAACTTTTTGGCAGTACATAAGTAACTGGGGCGGGGCAGGGACCGGGTCAAACTACTCCGTCACCACTGGCAACCACTTTAACTATTGGAAGAGTCACATTGGGAGTATGGGAAGTTTCAATTACATGATATTGTTGACAGAATCATGGGGAGGCAGTGGGTACTCTAACGCAACGGTGTGGTAACAGGTCCCCTGCACGGAATATTGAGAAAGTCTTTTTGATATTGCTAAGGCCGGCCGGTCTCACAGCCGCCGGCCCTTTATATTTCAAAAAACGATTCAGAAGAGTGAAGGGGCGCGGGCGGGACCGCCTTCGTGGGCAAGCGGATTTTGAGCTTATCTGAATATTGTATGATCAAATATATTGTTGAATTGTAGGCCGTCGCGCCCTATAATTTTTCCTATCAGTTTAAAGGAGACATTTCAATGAGAAAACTATTAATTTTCTGTTTAACGGCAATAATGGTTGTTGACAGCGCTTATTCGCAAAAAGAGCCTGATAACTTTGTATTAGTCAAAGGCGGGACATTTAAAAACACAAAGTCCACCAACTACTACGGAAAAAGTGTAACAATATCGAGCTTTTATATCGGCAAATATGAGGTAACTCAAAAAGAGTGGATTGAGGTAATGGGAAGTAATCCCTCACAATTCAAAGGCGACAATTTGCCGGTAGAAATGGCAACCTGGTATGAGTGTGTTGAGTACTGTAATAAAAGGAGTATAAAAGAGGGCTTAAAACCGTATTACAATATAGACAAGAATAAAAAAGACCCGAATAATCAGAATGATACCGATGATATAAAATGGACGGTAACGATCAATGCGGGAGCTAATGGTTACCGATTGCCGACAGAAGCAGAGTGGGAATATGCTGCCGGTGGAGGTCAGATGAGCAAGAGTTACACTTACAGCGGAGGCAATGATGTAGATAAAGTAGCATGGTATTGGAAAAACTCTGGAGATACAAACTTAACAGGATTTTGGTTCTGGCCTATAATAGAAAAAAACCATAATAAAACAAAATCTATCGGTGGCAAGAAACCCAACGAGTTGGGGCTTTACGATATGTCAGGTAATGTAAGGGAATGGTGCTGGGACTGGTACGGAGACCTGGAGAGTAAAGGAACCGACCCTAAAGGAAGTGATAGCGGCTCTCTCCGGGTTTGGAAGGGCGGCAGTTGGATGGGCGGCGACTTCTGCTGCGAGTCGTCTTTCCGGGGCAGCTACGAAGCGAATAGCAGGGGCTCCGATCAGGGTTTTCGTGTGTGTCGCGGCAAGTAAACCGGAACAAGACAGACCAGGCATTATCGAAAAAATCTACTGATAGGAAAGGGGTGGGTATCAGAATAATTGTGTAAATGACTTTTAAGCTGGTACCCTATCTCCAAATAGTATTCCAAATTGATTTATAGCACAACCCGGTGAGGGCGCTCCTTATATAAGCGCAGAATCACAGGCGCAGAGGGCACAGAGAAGGTAAAGAAAGGCTACCTGATCATGATGTATGGATGGAGTAATAGCCACGAAACCGTTTCCTTTGCCCCGGCAACCAATTATTTTCCAGAAAGCCGATGACGAGGCTGGAATAGTCTGGCGGAATTGCTAGCTCTATCGGATCAAAAGGCCGCGAATCATACCTCAAAATGTTATCTGTGACCTCAACCCCGGTTTTCTCTTTTATGAGCGCGGCCATTGGGGCGTTGTGGTTGGCATGGGGGCTTTGCAGTTTCGTCAATTCAGAATACAGGAAACATTTCCCGAAGAGAAAAAACGCGCTGGAGGCCGTCCCTTGCACAGCTCGGCTTCCAGCAACGATGGTAGACATCGTAACCCCAAAGACATTGCTGATACAAACGCATTACGTTTCCCATTCCTCGATAAACATGACTTGAGGGGTTGTTTCAACTGACAAAACAACCCGTCACGCTGAGGAATAGGCCAGTATGACAGGTTTTGGAGATAACTGTCATTTCACCAGAATATCTGATATGGCCGGAACGTTGCACAAGATTTTGACAATCATGCCGTTGCAGAAAAATCACCCGGCCAAATTTCGGCATCCGGCTGCCGCAGGTGCTATTGATTGAACTGAAAGACGCCGTTCCGCTGCATTTTATTGAAGCAGTCCTGGCCGAGGGAATTTTGGAGTGCCTGCTGGGTTTGTTCTTTAAATTGTTGCAGATTCTTGTTCACCGCGTCCCAGTCCACGCTTTGGCCCTGGGCTTCGAGCGCGCTGGCCTGGGCCTGATAATCCTGCACGCTTTTCTCGTAATACTTAATGGAGCCATACACGTAATCAATTTTGTTGTCGTCAAGCCCCCAAATGTTTTCGTATTTCTTCATCTTGGAGTAGCCGTCATCCTGCGCCTTTTGGAGAGTGTCGAAAACGTTGGTGCCGAGCACGCGCTGGTATTCCTGGTCGCGTGCCTCGTCCAGCGCCTTGATTTGCTCCGCGTAATCCGCGGATGACGGGTCATCTTGAAACTGCTTGTCGAGTTCCGACCGGCTCTCGTTCAATTGCTGTTGCGCTTTCAACAGTTCCTGGAACTGGGAATCACTTGGGTTCACTTTGGCCAGCTCCTGCTGTAAATTAGTGGCAGCGGTGCCATCGTCCAGTCCCTGCGATTTCGCGTAGCGCTCATCCCCCAACAGGGCCTTCGTTTGCTGGTTAAATTCGGAATATGCCTTATCATACGCATCGTTGATTTCAGCATCGTCCATCTCTCCGTTCAGCCTCGCCTGTTCCAGGTCCCAGTGGCGTTGCTGCAGTTTTTTCTTCAAGTCATAAAGCGCATTGGTTTCGGAGTCTGTTAACTGGATCTTGCCGATGTTGGCTTCCCGCAGCATATTCCCCTGGTCCCACAGCTTGAAACCCTCCTCTCCCAGCGCAGCGCGCATTTCCGCCTCTTTGTCCCTCTCTTGTTCCTGTTGCAGCGCAGCCATTGTGTCGGCATTACCATGGCATTCTTCAAAGCGGCTTTGCCAGCCCTCATCGAGATCCGACAGGACCACTCGCGCCAGGACGTTGTTGGGAACACCCGCCGCGCGCAACTGGTCAACAAGCCACCGCCGCCGGTCCGATGCGGATGCGATGTCCGTGTATTGCGGCAACTTCGGCTGGTTGGTGAAGCCCGGCGTTTCATTCGTCATTTTTCCCGTGCCGTCCCCGCGGGCGGAAGAAACGGGCGCGCGTTCCGATTTGTGCAGGGCCAGCACCACAACCGTAACGGCCAGAACGACATTTAATACGAGGGACGCTTGGTTACGGAATTCGCGGCTCATAAACATGAATCACTACCCGGAAGGAGAATACAGCGGAAGACATGGCCACACAAGGCGTTTTTCGCCGATCTAGGACGCGGGTTTTGAAAATTTTGTCAGGGGTGAGTCCGATTGGTTGTGATGAATAACGGCAGCCGGGGTGGATTTGCGAATGTTGCGGCTACAAGGTGATGGCTGATGCGAGCGACCTGAAGTCGCTTGCGTATTATACCACCTTTTTACGAACAAGTTCTAACTGTTTGACCTGACAGAGATTTAATTTAGGCTTGAGAGCAAATGAGTGATCCGACTCCCCCATCCCGCCCGCTCTCGTTACTGTCGGTGGTCATTCCGGCGCGCAATGAGGAAGGCTGCATCTGTTCCACGGTGGAGCACCTTCATTTGGAACTGCGGCTGCATAACGTGCCGCACGAGATTATCGTCGTTGACGATGGCAGCACCGATCGAACCTGGGAACTGCTTGCCCGGATCAAAGCCAAACTTCCCGAGCTGGTTCCAGTGAAAAACGAAGACCTGCACGGCTTCGGTCGCGCGGTCGTCCGTGGTCTCGACCACATGAAGGGCGACGCCGTGGTCATCATGATGGCGGACGAATCCGATGATTGCCGCGACGTGGTGCGCTACTGGGAAGAACTGAACAAGGGCTGGGACTGTGTATTCGGCAGCCGCTTTGTCAAGGGCGGCGGCACGGTTGACTATCCCAAAATCAAGCTGGTCATCAATCGAATTGCCAACTTCTTTCTCAAAATCCTCTTTGCCATCCGCCTGAACGACACGACCAACGCTTTTAAAGCCTACCGGCGCGAAGTGATTGACGGGTGCCGCCCGCTGATCTCGCCCCACTTCAATCTCACCGTTGAACTGCCGCTCAAGGCCATCGTGCGCGGATTTTCCTGGGCCGTCATTCCCGTCACCTGGCGCAACCGGCGCACCGGCGAGGCGAAGCTGATGATGCGCGAGATGGGCAGCCGTTACCTTTTCATCTGCCTTTATATCTGGCTGGAAAAGTATTTCAGCCGCGGCGACTACCGGAAAAGAAGCCCGAAATGACCTACCCGTTTACGACCGTGCCCATGCCGATCAGGCGCGTTCAGATTGGGGGCCGCAGGCGAAACTTTTCCCTTCTGGCAACTGTTGGTTGCCCTCACTCAAAGTTAAAAGAGCCACGTCCTGACGGCACAATTCCGCGACAGCGTTGTGCATTGATCGCGAATTACTTCGCCCGCACCGGAAACCGCCGGCGGCCGGCAGTGGTCTCACCCATCGGAAAAGCCATGTACTGTTTGGCGTTGGCATAGCAGATGTTGCGAATCATCATCCCGACCAGTTTTTCATCGTTGGGAATCAGGCCGCTTTCCATGTCGCGACCGATCAAATTACAGAGCGTGCGCCGGAAATATTCATGGCGCGGATACGACATGAACGAGCGCGAGTCGGTGATCATGCCGACAAAGCGCGAGAGCAGGCCGAGGTTTGACAGCGCGTTCATCTGCCACTCCATGCCCTCCATTTGGTCCAAAAACCACCAGCCGGAGCCGAACTGAAGTTTGCCCGGGATCGTGCCGTCCTGAAAATTACCGATCATCGCGGCAAAGGCGTAATTGTCCGCCGGGTTCACGTTGTAAATGATGGTTTTCGGGAGCGCATTTTCCTGGTCGAGCCGGTCGAGGTAAGCCGCGAGGGCGGAGCATTGCGGCCGGTCACCGATGGAATCGAAGCCGGTGTCCGGGCCGAGCTGTTTGAGCAGGCGGGTGTTGGCGTTGCGCAGCGCGCCGATGTGAAGCTGTTTCGTCCAACCGCGTTTTGCGTCGAGCCGGCCGAAAAACAGCATCATGAACGAGGTGAATTGTCCGTGCTCCGGCGGTGAAACCGCTTCGCCGCGTCGCGCCTTGGCAAAAATTTCGGCGGCAACCTTCTCGGAACAAAAGTCGGCAAAACAATGGTTCATGCCGTGATCGGACAAACGGCAGCCTTGCGAATGGAAAAAGTCGTGACGCTTTCGCAGCGCGGTGACGAACGCGGAAAAGCCGTTGATGTCCACGTTGCTTGCAGCGGCAAGCTGTTCCACCCACCGGTTGAAACTGGCGGGCTGATTGACCGTCAGCGCCTCGTCGGGCCGGAACGCAGGCAACATTTTCGTCGGATGGCCCTGTGACGCGAACGCGCGGTGATGTTCCAGATTGTCCACCGGATCGTCCGTGGTGCAAACGACCTTGACTTTGAATTTCTTCAGTATGCCCTGCGTGGTCAGTTCCGGGGTGGCCAGTTTTTCGTTCGCCTTTTTCCAGATTTTGTCGGTGGTTTTTTCGTCGAGCAGATCGGTGATGCCGAAATAACGCTTCAGTTCCAGATGGGTCCACTGATAGAGCGGGTTGCGGAGCGTGTGCGGCACGGTCGCCGCCCAAGCCTTGAACTTGTCAAACGGATCGGCGTTGCCCGTGCAAAAACGTTCCGCCACGCCGTTGGCCCGCATGGCCCGCCATTTGTAATGGTCGCCTTCCAGCCAGATTTCAAAAAGGTTTTCGAACTGGCGGTTGGCGGCGATGTCGCGCGGTGAAATGTGGCAGTGATAGTCGAAAATTGGCTCGGCCTCGGCGTATTTGTGGTAAAGCTTGCAGGCCGTCTTGGTGCTCAACAAAAAATCTTCGTGGATGAATGGCATAAAACAGGGCTATTGGCCGAGCAGCAGCGGTTTCATGTGCCGCTTGAACAGATTTTCAGTGACGTTTTTGGCGATGACAGCTTCATGCTTCTTGAGCGCGTTGAGATAACGGTCGCCTTTCTTCGCGGCGATTTTGAAACCGACGTGGATCAATTGCCGGAAGCTTGAATTGAAAGCCTTGTTTTTCGGATCGTGCCGGAGCGCGGAAACGTATTGTTCCGACGTCCACCCGTTGACGGTTTCCCTCGTCGGCAGTTTCTTTCGGTCAATGTCGATGACCGTCGCATACGGCGCGCACAGTTCGTCCACGTGATCAAGCGCATCGGAATAAATTTCCTTCGCCAGCGCGAGGCCGTCACCGCCCGCTTCGGCGAGGCCGATGACTTCTTCAAGCCACGTCGTGCCGGCCGTCTTAAGGTGCAGGCCGGTGTTGAATTTTTTCAATGCGCGGCGGATCGGCGCGTAAATGGAAAACTTGTCGCTGCCGGAATGGACGCTGAGTTTGAGCGTCGCGGGCAGGCCGTATTTCTTGATGGCAAACGCGATGACAGCGAGATCTTCGTTGAATTCCTGCTCGAACTGTTTCAAATCGCCGGCGTAATCCACGCCCTTGTTGAAACGGCCGGTGAATTTCGGCGCGATGGTCTGAATCGGAATTTTTTCGCCGGCGAGCGCCGCGAGAATGATGAGCAGTTCCGGCGGCGTTTGCGGGCTGTCGGTTTCATCCATCGAAACCTCCGTGATGAAATTGGCCTCGCCCTTGGCCCGGGCAATGTGCCGGTAAATTTTCCCCGCGTCCTGCACGGCGAGCAAAAATTTATTGGCGACGCGTTCAACTTCAGCGCGCGTCGTTTCGAACGGGCGGTCAATCTGCGGGATGACAATCTTGCCCAGCAGTTCGGGGTGATGATCGACAAACGCCTTCACGCTTTTGGGATCGGCGGGTTTACCAATCGAGTCAGCCACGTCAATCGTGAAGAAATCCGAAGGCGCGATGAAACGATCCACGGTTTCGAGCCGGATGTGGTCGGCGTCCACGTGATACGGTTTTTTCCAACCGAGCGCCTTCACCGCCGCATCCGCCTCGGCGCGCAAACTGGACGGTTCGGTGCCGTTGAGCGTGTGTTCGCGGTTCGATTTGTTCCAGACGGGTATGATGTCCGCGCCGAGTTTGGTGGCCAGAACACACGCGCTCAGTTGGGCCTTGCCCTGATGTGCAAAACGGTCGCCCATGCCAAATGAAAATTTTCCCAGTGATAAATATTTATTCATCATTCTTTGTTTAATGAGTGGCAATGTAACAGATTCGTCCGCCGAAACACCATACGTCTTTTGCAGAATTGTTTGAGAATTCTGCACTTAAAATGAAAGGCTGTCCAGTCAATTCGCGCTTGCCAAGACGCGGCGGGACTGCCAGTTTTAATTTTTTAGCGCGCGGTTAGCTCAGTTGGCAGAGCACTACCTCGACACGGTAGGGGTCACAAGTTCAAGTCTTGTACCGCGCACCATCCTTCGCTCGGAACCGACGTTTGGAGATTCCGAGCGAAGGATGGTATCCTCCGTAGCCTTGGCAAAGGAGGACTCTCTCGTCAACAGTTCCGAGCTACGGATGGCAGGCCAGCTTTTTCAGGGCGGAGAGCAAAAATTTATCGCCAAGTGACATTTTCCCAGTCATCCCCTAAAGTGAATTTGTTTATGATCCATCGCCTGCTTTTGATTTTGGCCGTGCTTTTGGAGTTGGGGATTTGCACCGCCCCTGCCCAATCGAATGACGTTCCGCTCGTGCAAAGGCGCTGGTTCGAGACGCGCACCGCGCATTTCAACATCTACAGTTGCGGCGCGCCCCAGGACGTTTACAAACTCTCCGCGCGCCTGGAGCAGTTTTGTCAGGCTTACACCCTCCTGGCCGGGGCGCAGGCGGCGGCCTCCCCGCCGATTGTGGTGATGGCTTTTCCCAACCACGAAACGATGAAGCCGTTCCTGCCGCTTTACCAGGGCCGGCCCGCCAATCTGGCGGCCTTCTTCCAGCGCGGCAGCGACGAAAACCTGATCGTACTTGCCCTGCCCGGCACCAATTCGGCCTACACCGACATGGAAGTCATCTTTCACGAATACACCCATCTGCTGTTCCGGCATAACGACCGCGTCTGGCCGCTCTGGCTCAAGGAGGGAATGGCCGAAGTCTATTCCACCTTCGAAACGACCGGCTACAACGCCCGCATCGGCAAACCGATTGATCATCACCTCCGCCTGCTGGCGCAACAACCCCTCATGCCGCTGGCCGAGCTGTTTGCCGTCACTCACGACTCGCCCCAATACAATGAGCGTGACCGGCAGGGAATCTTCTACGCCGAATCGTGGCTGCTCACGCAATTCCTGATGGCGGGCGACAACCCCGCTTACAAGGCCCGTTTTGAACAGTTCACCCCGCTCCTCCGCAAAGGCCAGCTTCCCGAACCAGCCTTTACCAACGCGATGCAAACCACCCTGCCGGCGATGGAAACTGAACTTCGCCGCTACCTCCAGCACGGCCAATTTGCGCCGATTGATCTGGTGTTGCGGGCGGACATTTCCTCACCCATAACCCTGACCACGCGAACCATCACCCCCGTGGAAACTTATTTCCGATTGGGCGACGAACTGTTCCGGATTGACCGTCCCGATGCCGCCGAATTATATTTTACGCAGGCGCAAAAGCTCGCGCCCGCCAGCCCCCTGCCCTGTGAAGGATTGGGTCTGCTCGCCGCTCAACGCGGGCGGCACGATGATGCGTTGCGCAACTTGAAGGACGCACTCCAACGCGGTTCGACGAGTTTCCTGGCCTATTATATCCATGCCCGGGAACGGTATCGGCTCACTGCAGATTCCCAGGACCGGTATGCTCCGCTCAAAAACGACGCGGCGGCGGAAATTCGCGGCGAACTCCAGAAATCCCTCGCGCTGATGCCGGACTACGGGCCAGCGCATGAATTGTTGGGCTTTTTTGAGATGGTCCAGGGCGAAAACCTCGCGTTGGCGGAACAACACCTGCAACGTGCCATCCAACTGGAACCCGAAAATTCGTCGTATCTGTTTTCGCTGGCACAGGTGCAACTGAGAAGCCATGACACCGATGCCGCGCGCCGCACATTGCAACCGCTGCTTCTGCCTAATGCGGACGCGAAACTCCGCGCGCACGCGAAGGAGATGATTCAGGGAATCACCCGAACCCCCCCGGTCTATTGACCTTCACCCGCGTTCACTTGCAGAACCGGCGAGGAGGCTTATCTTAAATTAGAGGTGAGGAGTTGCCTATGAAGACAAAAAGCCAAACAGCAAAAATCATGGAACAGCCCAGCCCGTTCACTCCGGGTGTCACCAAGAGCATGGTGCGCGAACATGCGTATCGCCTGTATCGCGACAAACTGCCGGATCATC
>Ga0208188_1000327_pt1 | contig 36366 bp, 35 predicted proteins | sample June2015DPH_8_50_FD_184698 | JGI IMG/M metagenome (GOLD analysis project Ga0208188, IMG submission 184698) | Peatland microbial communities from SPRUCE experiment site at the Marcell Experimental Forest, Minnesota, USA - June2015DPH_8_40... | ecosystem: Environmental > Terrestrial > Soil >...
ACCGTTTCGGCGGGCAGTTTTCCCGGCTTGCGGACAGGAACGAATCCCGCATTCAGCCGGTAGGCGAGTGCCGGGGCGAAGATAAATCCGCGGGCCTCCATGCCGAGCACCAGGTCGATCTCTTTGCGGATGTAGTGTTCCGAAAGCGCGTCAATCAGCCGCGCGAAGCCGGCTTTGTCCTTGAGCAGCGTGGTGATGTCGTAGAACAGGATGCCTTTTTTCGGGAAGTCGGGTACCTCCCGGATCAGCTTTTTCAATTCGTCACAATCTACTGGCTTGGTCGTCATCTTATTGAGTTAAGCTCCTCGAACTTGAAATGAACCGAGTCCTGCGACCGGCTCGGCCTCGGATACTTCCACGTCATCTATGCGCGCCGCCCGCGGGCCTTCGCGCAACCGCGAGTGCAATCCCGCCAACTGGTCGCGCGTCCCCTGGGCCAGCACTTCAACGCTGCCATCGGGATTGTTGCGGACCCATCCCGCAATTTGCAAGATGAGCGCTTCCCGCTCGACAAACCAGCGAAAGCCGACGCCTTGGACACGTCCGCGCACGACAAAGCGACGGGCTTGGGTGGAAGTTCGTTCAGGAGACATTTGTAATTTGTGATTTGTAATTTGCAATTGGGAAACCGGACCGACACATGGGTTCAATTACCAATTACAAATCAATTACACATTCCTACGCTCTCGACAAATACGTTCCTTCCGCCGTATCGACTTTGATTTTCTCGCCCTCGTTAATGAACGGCGGCACCTGCACGACGAGGCCGGTTTCGGTCTTCGCCGGCTTGGTCACACTCGATGCAGTTGCGCTCTTCAAGCCGGGCTCGACTTCCACAACGGTCAACACGACGGTCTGCGGCAACTCGATGCCCACGGCTTTGCCATCGAAAAACTCCACCTTGATCTGGAGATTCGACGTGAGGTAATCGACCGCGTCGCCCAGCGTCTCGCGGGTCAGGTGGGTCTGCTCGTAGTTGGACGTGTCCATGAAGTAGTAGCTGTCGGCATCGGCATACAAAAACTCCATGTTGACCTCATCGACGTTGACTTTCTCGATCGGGTCGGGCGAGCGGAAACGGTGCTCGAACATGGCGCCCGTACGCAGGTTGCGCAGCTTCGCCTGGATGAAGGCGCGCAGGTTGCCCGGCGTGCGGTGCTCGACGCTGAACACGGAGTGCAAGTCATTGTTGTGTTTGATGATCATGCCCGGACGGAGCTGGGTCGCTGGGATCGACATTGCTGGTTTGCATCTCCTTCACTCTGCTAGGAATTCTGGGCAGCGGGGCAGGTCCGGGGTCCCCAGCGGGCCCGCTTTTGGCCTGCTGGGATGGAGGTCGCCGGGGCTTCCGCCGCACTCGGGATCAACAATTCATTTTACACAGGCGGAGAGGGTTGTGGAAACCGGGTGACAGTAGGTGCCTTCGGCTTCAACCGGAGATAGCAATTCCAGCTTGGGCTGTTTCGCAGTGCGATGGTGGCTATGGTGCAGCAGCTGGATGCGCGCAGCTTCTTCTTCTATCCGCACCTGATCGTCTCCACGTTTTCTGCGCTCATCCTCAAGGTATGCCGGAATCGTTTTAGTTGTCATGGCCGCAGTGTGGCAGAACTATCCACGACCAAGCTGTCCAATTTTGGCCACTCTCAATGAAGCAAGGTTTCAAAGTTTCAAGGTTTCAGAGTTTCAAGGTTCGAAGCATCCCTCATGGTGTTCAGACCTTGAAACCCGGCTCCATTGGCCGCTGAACTTCTCAAAACAATCCGAGGAAGTGAGCAATTTTGAACAGTCACACGATGGTGGGGAGACTAGTGTACAACAACTGCTTAACGCGGCGTCCCCTGAAAAGGCGGACAGCCCTTTGGGGCAGGCGTGGGTTAGTGTCGACCGGGTGGGCGACGTTCGACCCCCACGCGTGCCCCAGTCTTCCGTACTTTAGTGAACCGACGGACCCGACGCGCGCAGCTACCGAATCCTGGGGGTAGTGTCCCAAGAGTGCGTTCGTGATTTCACGATCGGAAATTCGACATGGTAACGTTTCGGTGCTGTGACTGTCGCCGCAACAACGCTCATCTTTCACGAAAGCGCAGTGTGTTTGAACGCGTGCTTTTGCTGCTATTTTTGCTCCGGCCTGTGCGTTGTGAACACTGCTTCCGGCGTCAGTATGTGACCGTGTTGTGCCAGGTGCCAGAGCGTCCGCAGCATCCAGACCGTCTCCGTCGTTGCGGCGGATGGCCCCATCCCCACAAGAATGGCCAACCAGACAGGGCTGAGATATCAGCCAAAACAGCGGAAAAGGAGTTGATCAAAATGGACTTCCTCAGATATCGGCACGTTTCCACAATTTTGCTGCTGGCTGCGCTCGCAGGCTGCACTCAGCAACAAAACACTCAGGACCTGAAAGAGAAAACCGCGCAAGCAACGGCGGAGGTGAAGCGCGATGCCAACGCTGTGGCGGCAGGGATACGCGAGGGCTGGAGCCGCGACCAGCCACTCGATTTGAACACTGCCACAAAAGAGCAGTTGCTGAGCCTGCCGGGCATGACTGCGGCGGAAGCAGACCGGGTGATTGCGGGGCGTCCCTATAAAGAACCCGGCGAAGTGGTGACGCGCCGCATCATGCCGAAGACCGAGTATGACAAAATTGCAGACCGGGTCACGGCCAAGAAATGACCGCCAAGGAATGACGGGAATCGGACTCTTCCGGTGCGTAAAGTCTCCCTCGCCTTGCAGGCGCGATTCCGCCCGAGTCACGGGCCACTTTGAAACTGACCCGGGCCGTGCTGTCACATCTTGGCATGTCCTGGCGCAGAGGACCTGCCGGCGGTTATGGGGCTAGAATGGAGATGATCAGGAGGTTCATATGCGCATTGGGAAATACGAGAGTTCGGAGGGTACAGTCGGCACAGCAGTTACTTTTCTGCTGATCGGGCTTGGCGTGGGCGCCGCCCTCGGTCTGTTGCTCGCTCCGAAGACTGGGCGGCAGCTGCGGAAAGACCTGCGGCGCTCCTGCGATGACGCCCTGGGAACCGTCTCCGACTGGACGGACGAAGCGAAAGACCGTATCGAGAAAGCGGTCGAAAAAGGCGCCGATTTCGCCGACGAACTGCGGGCCAAAACCGAGCCGCTGAGCGATTTGCTGCGCCGTTCGTAAATCGGCGCAAAGCTCGCGGACAGAATCATCACAACTACGATTTCTACGTCCGCTCCTTGCTTGCGTGAGTCGTTAGTCGCTGGCAACCCACGGTCTTTGTCAAACGCGCCATTCGCGAATAGCGAAGAGCGAACAGCCAGCCGCCTCACGGTTCCACTTGAGTTTCGTCCTCAAGCGTGCGCTTCTTCTTGTGCACACTGCGGATCACAATGCCCACCGAGAACCGGAAGTTGTCCTGCTTCTTATTGCTGAAAGAGGGAAACTTGGCGCCGGTCTGGAAATAATCGGCCTTGAACCGCAATGCGAAACGCTGATTGATCTTGCGGTCAGCGCCGCCGCCGACCACCAGCGCCCGGCCAGTGCCGACTTCCGTGAAGGTCGCACCCTCACCGGTTGCCTGGCCCCGCGTGCCCTGATGCCCATACATGAGCTCGCCAAACGGCGTCCACCGTTCATACTTGCGGCGGGCAAATTGCACGCCGTATAGAAAGTTGTACTCTCGCGTGGCCACGTCGAACGTGGGATAAGTGCCCGGGCAGAATCCGTTCTGCCCGCCGCACGGGGGAAATGGCGCCGGCACGCCTGACGGGATTTTAGAGGTTCCGAAGTATTGTCCGCCCTCCACTACGATCCCGAGCCAGCTGGCCGCGTTCAGACCGAGAGAAGCGTCCCAGCCGGGCAGCCCCGCCCAGTGTCCGGCGTTGAAAAGGCCAGCCTCGGCGTACGAACCGCCGCCAAAGAATTCGAAGCGCGGATACTGGGCCGCATGCACGGGGTTGGCGGTCGGAGTCGGAGTCGGAACTGGCTCGGGGGCTGGAGCTGGGGCCGGAACTTGATCTGTGGTCGGGGCCGGAGTTGGAGCCTGCGTTGAAGCCTGCGCCCACGACATCACACACAGCGCAGCCACGCTGGCCAAAACTCCCAGGTATTTCCTCACGATTCCTCCTTGAAATGCAGTTGCCAGTGCACACTTGCCAGTACCCAGTCCGGAAGCGAATCTCTCTTGCCCCAGTTGGACGCTCAATGCGCCCACAACATCTTCCGTCTCGACACTGGATACTAGGCTACTGGCTGCTTGGTACTGGCTTTCCGAAAACCGTATTGTAGTAAAGCCGGACATTCCCGCATGTTCCCTGCTCGGGCGAATAGACCACGCAGGTATCAAAGGGCCGCGAATAGACGTGCAGCGTCACGGCGCGCTGGTTCGCTTCCCGCGGATTCATCACCCGGTGCACCGGTTCCCGCGGATCGACCGCGCACGGATTGGCCGCCGTCAGCTCCAGCGTGTTAGATGCCCGCAACCGGCACTTGCCCGCTTCGATATCCTGAAATTCGACGCGAAAATTTTCGACCAGCAGCTTTCCCACCGGCGCCGCCATCCAGCAACTCTGGTCGCGATGATTGTGCACCGAACTGCCCTGTCCAATCTCCCAGCAGATGGCGATCAGCTCGTAGAGGTCGGTTTTGTCGATCAGGTTACGCGTGTAGTGCTGCCGGTTCCAGCTCAAATAGCGCGCGAGACTGACTTCTTCGACAGGCATTTTCGCGAGCAATGAAAGGATCTCCTCCGTTTTATCGAAGGCCGATGCGGGAAACGCGCGAAGTTTCCCAACCAGTTCTTCGATCGGGACCCGCGGCGGTGCTGACAGCTCACTCATAGATGTCTCCGGCATGGATGTATCCGGCAAACTATCGAGTATACCGTGTGGGACTCTATACAATCTTCAGAAGACAGTTAAATGAAATCCATGGAAATCAAGCTGACGGAAACCGAAGCGCGCGTGCTGGGTTCGCTGATCGAAAAGGACATCACCACGCCGGAGTACTATCCGCTGTCGCTGAATGCGCTGGTGAATGCGTGCAACCAGAAATCGAACCGCGATCCGGTGATGCAGTTGGACGAAGACGCGGTGCGCGACGCGCTGGATGGCCTTCAGGAGCAGCGCCTGGCTGGGCCCGCACGCGGCGCCGACAGCCGCGTTACCAAATACGAGCAGCGCTTGCAGGAAGTGTTTAACTTCACGCGTCCGGAGATTGCAGTGCTGTGCGTGCTGCTGCTGCGCGGTCCGCAAACGCCGGGCGAACTGCGCGGACGCGCCGAGCGCATGCACCGCTTCGAAGCACTGGAGGATGTGCAAGCGGCGTTGCAGAAGTTGATGCAGCGCGAGCCGCCACTGACGAAAGTGCTGCCTCGACAGCCCGGAACGAAAGAACCGCGATATGCACATCTGCTCGCCGGAGATGTGGTTGTCCCGGAATCGCCATACGCCGCAGAAGCCACCGCCAGCCGCAATCCGGCAGATGCCGGGCGCATCGCCCGTCTCGAAGAAGAAGTGGCCGACCTGCGGAAAGAAGTCTCGGAAGTGAAGGATCAGTTGGAGAGATTCCGGAAGCAGTTTGAGTGAATCTCACCGCCGAGACGCCGAGAAACCCAAAAACGGTTTTTTGTTTTCTCTGCGGCCTCGGCGTCCTGGCGGTGAAAGAGCCCTACAGCACCGCTCCTGCGCGTACCCAGCCGCGCCCAGCGCCGAGATGCTTTCGGCGATGTGGCCCGGGCCTCGGGTTTCCATGCGGACCAAAGTGAGTCGCGCCTCACCGGTCCTCTGCGCGACTTAACGTATCGGCGCTGCACCGAGAAACGAAGGGAGTAAGGGTAACAGGTCCAAGTACAACTTCCGTAATGGCACTTTAGGACAGGGGCTAGGCCCCTTCGAAACCTATGCAACGGTGAAAAAGCCCGTCAGAATGGGGTTTTAGAGGAGTTCAGCCCCTGGGACTCATGCCTAATTCGACCGGCGCCGCTCTCGCCCCCCTCCCTGTCCATCGGAAGACGGCTGCGCGCGTCGCGCTGTTTGATTTGCCCGAGGCGTCCGCGCACCTGGTGACGGAGTGTTTCCGTCAATATGGAATCGAAACGGTCTCGATTGCGCGCGAACACGCGGATCGACTGCGACGCGAAAAGTTCGAGGCCTGCGTCTTGCCCCTTGGAGAAGACGCCGGCAGCATCATCGAGCTGGCGCGAGGCTCGGCTTCCAACAGCCGGATCGTCATTTACGGGCTGGGCGGGACCGCGCAGGACGCTATGCGTTATTCAAAGTTGTGCCTCAACGCGGTGTTTCACGAACCGTTGGAACGGTCGGCGGCGATGAAGCTGGTGCGCTCGACTCGAATGTTGGTGCTGCACGAATTCCGGCGCTACGTGCGTATCCCGGTGATGACGGAGGTCGGGATCGTGACGAACGACGGTGGCCGCATCACAGCCACCAGCCAGGAGATCAGTTCGGGGGGGATGTCGCTCAAGGGCCATCACGTGCCCGAACAAGGGAGTCTGGTGGAAGTGTCGTTTTCTTTGCTGACGCTGCCGCGTGTTTGGGTGCGCGGGTACGTCACGTGGAAGAAAGGCAACAACAGCTTTGGGATTCGCTTTGACTCGACCGACGAGCGGCGGCAACGGCTGAAAGAGTGGATCGTGGCATATCTGGAAGCGTAGGCGGCCCGCTTTCGGCTGTTAGCCTTGCAGTGAAACCTTTCCCGCCCGGCTACAATATCTTCGTGAGTTCTTCTTCCGCCGCCGTCGGACCTGAGCAGCCCTCCGTTTTAGAAACGCGCCGATTCTCGCTGTGGCAAAGGATTCTTTTGTGGCTCATCAGTTGGGCAAGCTATCTGGCGATCTCGCTGATCGGTCCGACTCTCCGCTATTCAATATCGTGGGAGGAGCCGCCTTCGCCGCCGGACGCGACTTATGAAAAACCAGTGATCTACTCTTTCTGGCACCGCGCCGTGTTCCCGAGCGCCTGGTTATGGAGGAAGACCGGAATCGCGGTGATGGTGAGCCGCAGCTTCGACGGGGAATACATCGCTCGGACCATTGAAAAACTTGGCTTCGTCGCGGTGCGTGGATCGAGCAGCCGCGGCGGCTCGAAAGCCCTGCTCGGCTTGAAAAGCCAACTGGAACAGGGCAACCTGGTTGCGTTTACGATTGACGGTCCGCGCGGCCCGAAATACGTGGCCAAACCGGGCCCGGTGCTGCTGTCGCGCGCCAGCGCGCTGCCCATGGCGGCGTTCTACGTGGCGCTCAGCGATGCCTGGGTACTGAACACATGGGATGCGCTGATGATCCCGAAGCCATTTTCGAAGGCGCTGGTGCGTTTCAGCGCCAAGATGCGAGTTCCCGCCGAAGCCGCCAATGCAGAGGATGCAAAGCTGGACGCGCAAATGGCTGAGTTTCACCGGCAGTTGCAGGCTGCGCTCGAACGCGTCACCCGGTTCGCCGAGGAGCACGTGGCGCGAGTGGGATCGGCGGAGTTCCCCATCATCAAGGGCTAGCGTTTGACTTTGCATCGCGCCGCCCGGTAGATTTGTTGGGCTGCTGTTTTTGCTCTTTCTCAAAATTAGGTTCGCGCATGATCGTAGGCCGGCGACACGCTGGCGCTATGGGAAGCGGGTGCAAATCCCGCGCTGCCGCGCAACTGTAAGCGAGGAAATCGCAATCGGCCACTGGGGCAACCTGAAAAGGGAAACCTGGGAAGGCCGGTTGTAGTAACCGGATGCTGGGCCAAAGCTCACATCCTGACTCGCAAAGCCAGGAGACCGGCGTGAACCGCCCACACAACCCTTTCGCGTGATAAAGGAGACGTGCATGCGGTTTTCTAGTGTATTCGCTAGTGTTTTTTCCCTGTTCACCATCTTTTTGACAACCATCTTTCTGTCAACCATCGCTTCCGCCGAAATCAAAATCAAAGTTGTCGATCCTCAAGACGCTGCCGTTGCCGGCGCGCAGGTCCAATTGCTCGAACTGGGCAAGCCCACCCCGGCCTCCGTGCAGAGCACGTCCGCCGAGGGGCTCGTGATTTTTCGCGAGTCGGCCTCAGGGTCTTACCGTGTCCAGGTGTTGGCTCCGGGCTTCGCGGCGGAGACGCTAGACCTCTCCCCAACTGCTGAAACCACCACGATCAAGCTCCGCCTGGCGACGGCAGCGGAAACCGTGGTGGTGACCGCGACCCGCACTCCAGTGCCGGGCGAAGCCGCGGGCGCCGACGTTGACAGTCTCAGCAGCCAGCAGTTGGAAGCAATGCAGCCGGTGGACGCGGACGACGCCATGCGTTTCCTGCCGGGTGCGGTCGTGAATACCGCGGGGCAACGCGGCGGAATCTCGTCTCTCTTTGTTCGCGGCGGCGAATCCACTTACAACAAAGTGATTGTCGATGGGGTCGCCATCGATAACCCGGGCGAAACGTTTGACTTTGGTACCCTGCCGCTGGCGCAAGCGGATCGTCTGGAGTTTGTGCGGGGCGCGCAGAGCACTTTGTACGGCTCCGATGCCATGACCAGCGTCGTGCAGGTGTGGACGCGCACCGGAAGCACTCCCGTCCCCGAACTCCGCTTTGGCGCCGATGGCGGAAATTTCGGAACTGCCAACGGCTACGCGTCTCTGGCTGGCGCCCACGGACGCTTCGACTACAACTTTTTCGGCGACCAGTTCAACAGCAACGGGCGGGGCGTAAACGATGCTTACTCGGATTCGCTGGAGGGAGCGAATGTCGGAGTTGCGATTACCGATCACGTTGGATTGCGAGTGTGTTTCCGCCATTCCAACAGCTACACCGGAGTACCGGGGGAGTGGAGCTTCAACGGCGATCCACTTCTGGCTCCCAATCCCAGCGAGTGGTCGCACCAGAACAATATTCTAGGAAGCGCGGAACTTACCGTGGCAGCGCCTTCGGGATGGCAGCACCGCTTCACTGGCTTCGACAACCTCTATCGTTACACTGACGTGAACCTGAACAGCAGTTCCGCCAGCTACGACGACTATCCGGATCGCTACGACACCCACGTCAACCGCGTGGGATTCGAATATCAGGGAGATCGCTCGGAGCGAACCTGGGCGCACAGCACCTTTGGATATCGCATCGAAAATGAAAATGGCGTTGTGAACGACCTTGATTCCCCCCCTCCCGCTCCCGGGCAGCGTTTGGATCAGGATGCATATTTGCAACAGCAGTTCACGCTGGGCAGGCTCTCGGCCATCGCGGGCGGACGTTTCGTTCACAGCAGCGCATACGGCAATACAGGCGTGCCGCGGGTTGCGCTGACTCTGCTGGCTTTGCGCGGCGGAGAATTGTTTTCTGGAACGCGCCTGCGTTTTTCCTATGCCACCGGATTTATGGAACCCGCCCTCTATGAGACTTTTGGCGATGTCGGATATGGCTACGCCCCGAACCACGGCCTGTTGCCGGAGCGGACGCGAGCCTTTGAAGCCAGTTTCGAGCAAAAAATGTTTGCGGGCCGCTGGGCCCTGGGCGCAACCTACTTCAACAATCTTTTCCATGATCAGATTGAGGCTCTGCCCACTCCGACGGGCGTGTACCAGTTTTTCAACCTGGAACAATCTTTCGCTCAGGGCGCCGAATTTGAGCTGCAAGGAAGAATCCGCTCGAGATTGTCGCTGACCACGGTCTACACCTACACCTCGACTGAGATACTCGAAAATCCGCAGTGCACGCAGCCAAATCCTTGTGGTTTCCCGTATGCTCCGGGAGATCCCTTGTTCCGTCGCCCCAAACATTCGGCAACAACGCTTCTCAGCTATCTGGGGACGCAGTGGGGCGCGAACCTGGGAGGGAGTTTCGTGGGCCGCCGCCCGGACGATGCTTTCCTGAGCATCCCGAACGACTTCAACCACGCCGCCGGCTACGCGCGCGTGGATCTGGGCGGCTGGTATGCGATCAATTCGAGAATTACGGCATACGCGAATGTCGAGAACGCGCTCAACGATCACTACAACGAAGTGGTGGGATATCCGGCGCTGACGGCGAACTTCCGCGCGGGAGTAAGGTTACGGATCGGAGGAGACTAGAAACGCCCCATAATCCGGCGGTTCTTCCCGCGGGATGTCTGCTTTCGCCTCTCCGTCATCGATAGTCGTGGCCGGTTTACGTGGATCAGGGAGGGCGCCCCACCCTAATTGTTATCCGCGTTTGTGCCGATATATACTCGGGAGGCTCCGGCTTCGCCCGGTCCCCGTTCCTCATGCCCAAGATTCTGATCGCCGACGACTCTCCCGTCCAAAGACAACTGCTGGCCTCGTTCTTAAGTCCGAAGGGCTTTGAGGCAGTCTTTGCAGTGGACGCGCTCCAGGCATGGATGGCTGCGTTGCGTTCCGCTCCTCAGTTGATTCTGCTCGATATCAACATGCCCGGAGGCACCGGTATGGAGGTGCTTAAGCGCCTGAGGATGTCCACCAAGACGCAGCACATTCCTGTGATCGTTGTCAGCGGCGAAGAAAATCCCGCGACCGAATCGATGGCGCAGAGTCTCGGGGCAGTGGGCTTTCTGCACAAACCGGTGGGACAGGAACAGCTTTGTGCTGCCATGGATCGCGCCCTGCACCCCGCCGAGCAGTGACCACCGGCAACTGACCCAATCCTCAGATCGGGAAACTGTGGTAGCTCTTCGCGAACAGCGCTGGTTCCTGAGCCAAGCCGAAGGGAACGTCCCGCGCCACACCGGCTACCGGGGGCTGTCGGCCGTCTGTTTCGGCTCGCCACCCGATTGAAGACCGGATTGAAGATCGTCCGCTTGCAGATCGTCCGCCGCAACCGGCCTGTGGGGCGGGGCGGGGTTCCCACGTCCGCTGTAGCGGTGGCGCACCTCGTGGAGCTTCTCCACCTCTTTTTCATCGAGTGGTTGCTCGTTGCCGAGCAGGTGCGAGACCAACGCGATCTTCGCGAAGTGCTCTACTGTTTCCATTTTCATGTAGGCACTTTCGAGCGAGGACCCAAACGTCACGACCCCGTGATTCGCCATCAAGATGGCGTCATGGTGCGGAATCAGGGGCTCGAGAGCGTCGGTCAGCTCGGGCGTGCCCGGGGTACCGTAGCGGGCCAGCGGGATCGAGCCCAGACCGACGACGACCTCGCACACCAGCGGCCGGTTCAGATCGCAACCGGAAGCGGCAAACCCGGTGGCGGTCGGCGGGTGCGCGTGCACGATGCCCCGCACGTCGGGGCGCATACGATAAATCAGCAGGTGCATGCCGATCTCGCTTGAAACCGAGCGCTTGCCGGCGAGCCGTTTTCCGTCCATGTCCACAATCACCAGGTCGGAAGCGCGCATCCTGCCCTTGCTGATGCAGGTGGGAGTCACCAGCAGGTGTGTTTCGTCGAGACGGATGGACAGGTTTCCGTCGGTGGCTGCAACAAATCTGTTTTCGTGCAGCAGGCGGCCGAACTGCACAATCTCGAGACGATGCTGGCGATCGCTGATCCTGGCCATGGAAACCCTGCGCGGTCATGGTACAGCACGTCTCGGAAACCTTACAACCACTAACAGGTCAAAATTTGTAAAAGTTGGTGGAGAGCCGGGCGTCCCCGCCCGGCCGCCAAACCGCAGGACGGGCGAGACGCCCGTCGCTCCATCGTATGGCCTTAGAACCCGCCTTCAAACCTATAATCAAACCCTATAATCTCCTCGATGCTCGTCTCGGACTTCCAGTACGATCTGCCGCCCGAACGCATTGCGCAGGAACCGTTGGCGGATCGCGCCGCATCGCGTCTGCTGTGCCTGAATCGGCTGCCTGGGGGTTGGCAGGGGCAAGGTTGGCAGGATCGGAGTTTTCGCGAATTCCCCGGCTTGCTGCGCCCAGACGACCTGCTGGTGGTGAACAATACGCGGGTGTTCCCGGCCCGGCTCTACGGCCACCGAAGCGGACAGCGGGCCCAGCCTCTGAGCCCGCACAATCCGGCGGCACGAGATTTTCTGCGTGGGCGCGTCGAAGTTCTGCTGACCCGCCAGGTGGCGGACGATCCGAATGAGTGGGAATGCCTGGTACGGCCCGGGCGCAAGATCGGGATCGGAGAAAGACTTTACTTTGGCGACCCTCCCGAACTGGAAGCCGAGGTCACGGAACGCGGCAGTTTTGGGGAGCGGCGTATCCGGTTCGCCCCGGTCGCCGATTTCTTTGCGCGCGTCGAGCGCATTGGACACGTGCCGCTTCCCCCCTATATCGACCGCGACGACCGGGCAGCGGACCGGGAGCGCTACCAGACTGTTTACGCCCAGGCGCCGGGGTCGATGGCAAGATCGGTGGCGGCGCCGACCGCCGGTTTGCACTTCACGTCGGAGATATTGGACGAGATTCGTGGACGCGGGATTGAAATTGCCGAGATCACGCTGCACGTTGGGCTGGGCACCTTTCAGCCGGTACGAGTGGAAAAAGTGGAGGACCACAAACTGCATCGGGAGTGGTACGAGATTCCAGCGGAGGCGGCGCAGGCGATCAACCTGGCGAAAGCCCAGAAACGGCGCGTGGTGGCCGTGGGCACAACCACCGTGCGAACGTTAGAGTATGCAGCCGAGTGCGCTGCAAGGCACGCTGCGGAAAGCGCTGGCGGAGATTGCATAGAAACCGGACGAGGCGAGGCGGACTTGTTTATCCATCCGGGCCATCGCTTTCGTATCGTCGACGCCCTGCTGACCAACTTCCATCTCCCGCAATCGACCCTGCTGATGCTGGTTTGCGCCCTCGGCGGCAAAGACCTGGTGATGAGCGCCTACCGCCACGCGGTCGAGGCCGGATACCGGTTCTACTCCTATGGCGATTGCATGTTTGTGGAGTAGCGGCCTGGCGCTGGTAGCATGGGTATGTATGCATTACCGGTTATGGCTCGTGTGGGGACGGGCGCCCTCGCCCGTCCAAGCTCGCGTAGGGGCAGGTGCCCTCACCTGCCCAGCCGGGCGCAGCTCGGCAGTCGCCTGCCGTCACAGCAATCCTAGATTCGCTATCGCTGTGATTGCGCTCGTTTCGCTGGGCCTGACCCTCACAGCGCAGGCGCAAAGCAAATCTGCGCCAGTTGCTACGCGGGCGTCCAAGCCCGCTGCCGCTCCCAACGAAGACGCACAGCTTTACCGCAACACCACTTTCGGACTCCGCTATAAGATTCCCTACGGCTGGGTGGATCGCACCAAGGAAATGCAAGAAGGAAATGAGGCCGGCAAAGGAGAACTCCTGCTCGCCGTTTTCGAGCGTCCTCCCGAGGCCACCGGAGACACCGTCAACTCTGCGGTCGTGTTCGCCTCCGAGAGCGCGGCGTCCTATCCCGGCCTCAAGAAAGCTGAAGACTACCTCGGCCCGCTCACCGAACTCGCAACCGCCAAAGGTTTCAAGGCCGACGGCGAGCCGTATGCGCTTGAAGTTGAGTCGCGGCAATTACTGCGCGCCGATTTCATCAAGCCGCTCGGCATTAAGACAATCAACGATAAACTCACCATGCGCCAGTGCACCCTCGTCCTGCTCTCAAAGGGTCAGATCGTTTCCTTCACCTTCATCGCCGGCAGCGAAGATGAGCTAGACGACCTGATGGACGGGCTCCATTTCGGAGCGGCGAAATCAGATGCACATTGAAGGTCGTGTGGGAACGGGCGCCTTCGCCCGTCCAAGCCGAGCGCAGATCCGCTGTCTGCGTGTGGCCGCGGCAACTCTGGATCCGCTGCAAAACTCCCCCGCTGTCAGTGTGTCGTGGCGCACTCCAATCCACCCCCCGAAGCACAACAAAAAACGTGGTTTATGGTCTCGATTCCAGCCCCAAAATCAGCGTCTTTTGTGCTAAAATAAACAAAGCTTTGGTGATAGCTAAATAGCAGAAAATTCAATAAGTTGAGCTCAGCCGAGCACTCCCGGAATCGTCCCTCCAGTCGGGGCGTCCGATCCGGGGCCCCTAGCGGGCCCGGGTTTGGCCCGCTGGGGTGGGGTCCGGCTTTCTCCACGGAGCAGAATGGCCACGAAAGAATTGCAAGCCGAACTCCTCGACGCGAAGAACAACGACGCGAAGAACAAGAACGGCAAAACGACTAACGGAGACTACAACGCCGACTCGATCAAAGTCCTCGGCGGCATGGAAGCCGTGCGCAAACGCCCCGCCATGTACATCGGCTCGACCGGAGAACTTGGTCTGCATCACTTGGTGTACGAAGTCGTGGACAACTCCGTGGACGAAGCGCTCGCCGGTTACGCCGACAAAATCGAAGTCACCATCCACCTCGACAACTCCATCACCGTAGTCGATAACGGACGCGGCATCCCCGTCGACAACATGGACATCGACGGTGAGAAAGTCTCCGCCGCGCAGGTCGTGATGACCACGCTGCACGCGGGCGGAAAGTTCGACAGTAACTCCTACAAAGTTTCCGGAGGATTGCACGGCGTCGGCGTAAGTTGCGTCAACGCACTCAGCGAAGAACTCGATCTCGAAATCTGGCGCGACGGTTTCACCTGGGAGCAGACTTACTCGCAGGGCGAGCCCACCAGCAAATTGAGGAAAACCGGCGCTGCCAAGATAAAGACAGGCACCAAGGTTCACTTCGTGCCCGACAGGTCCATCTTCACCACCACCATTGAGTACAACTTCGATACGCTCTCGCAACGCCTGCGCGAACTCGCGTTCCTCAACAAAGGCCTGCTCATCACGCTCACCGACGAACGCCAGACTGATTCGAAGACGGGCGAAGCCAAGCGTGCCGAGTTCAAGTACAACGGCGGCATCACCGAATTCATCAAGCACCTGAACCGCGGCAAGCAGACGCTCCACGACAAGCCGATCTATATGGAAGCCGACAAGGACCAAGTGCACATCGAAATCGGCTTGCAGTACAACGACGCCTACTCGGAATCCGTTTTCAGTTTTGCCAATAACATCAACACCGTCGATGGCGGCACGCATCTCTCCGGCTTTCGCACCTCGCTGACCCGCACCATCAACTACGCCGGCCAGCAGATGGGCTTGTTCAAAGACGTAAAAGAAAATCTCACCGGAGATGACGTCCGCGAAGGTCTGGTTGCCGTGATCAGCGTGAAGCTGCCGCAGCCGCAGTTCGAAGGCCAGACCAAGGGCAAGCTGAATTCCGACATCGCTGGCGTCGTGCAGGCTGTCGTGAACGAAAAGCTGGGCGCATTCTTCGAGCAGAACACCGCCGTGGCCCGCAAGATCATCAACAAAGCGATCGACGCCGCCCGTGCACGCGAAGCCGCCCGCAAAGCCCGCGACCTGACGCGCCGCAAAGGCGCGCTCGATGGCGGAGGACTCCCCGGCAAACTAGCCGACTGCTCCGAGCGCGATCCCAACCGTTGCGAACTCTTCCTGGTCGAGGGCGAGTCCGCAGGGGGCACCGCCAAACAAGGCCGCGACCGCCGCTTCCAGGCCATCCTCCCGCTCAAGGGAAAAATTCTCAACGTCGAAAAGGCGCGTTACGACAAGATGCTGGCCCACGAAGAAATTCGCGCCATGATCACCGCGCTCGGCACCGGAATTTCGAAAGAAGATTTCGATCCAACCAAAGTCCGCTACGGCAAAATCATCTTGATGACCGACGCCGACGTTGACGGCTCGCACATCCGCACCCTGCTGCTCACGTTTTTCTTCCGCCACATGCAGGAACTGATCAAGCGCAACAACGTCTACATCGCGCAGCCGCCGCTATTCGGCATCAAGAAGGGCAAGTCGCACCAGTACATCAAGGACGAGCGCGAATTCGTCAAAGTCATGGTCAAGCGCGCTTCCGAAGGACTTATCATCCGCTACGGCGAAGGCGCCGCCAGGCTCGAAGGCGCAGCCCTGACCAAGTTCATCACCGTTCTGAACGAGTACCTCGGATTCCTCGACAAGCTGAACAAGCGCATACGCGAAGAGCAAATCACCGCGTTACTGCCCAAGCTCGACCTCGCCAAGCGCGCCGACTTTGAAGGCGACAAGAATACTCCGCCGAAGAAGATCGAGAAACTCGAAAAAGAACTCAAGCGCCTGCAAAAAGACTTGAAGATGAAGAGCGTCGAAACTCGCTTTGACGAAGAACATAATTTATGGGAACTGCGCTTCGTGAACGCGCAGGGCGCCGAGCATATCGTCAACTGGGAACTAGCCTCGACTTCGGAATGCCGCCAGGTCATCGCCAAGTTCAAGCAGATCGGGCAGTATCTCGATCCGCCCTTTGTGGTCGAGAGCGTGGTGAAACCGGCAAAGACCGCATCCAGCGCCGGAGGCAAAGAAGATAAGAACGAAGACGAAGGCGAAGGCGAAAACAATAACGATAACGAAGAAGAAAATCTAAGCGCGGGCGAGAGCGAGAACGAGAAAGAGGAAGCCGAGCGGGCCGAGAAGAAAACCGGCAAGCCGCCAGCGCGCCGCGCGAAAGAGCCCGAGATCGTAGAGAAAAATACTGCCCGCGAACTTTTCGACTATGTCCTGAACGAAGGCCGCAAAGAGTACATCGTCCAGCGCTACAAAGGCCTCGGCGAAATGACCGCCGAGCAGCTCTGGGAAACCACCATGGATCCCGAGCGCCGCACCCTCCTGCAAGTCCGCCTCGAAGACATAGCCGAGTGCGAAACCATCTTTACCACCCTGATGGGCGAAGACGTAGAAGCCCGCAGAAAATTCATCGAAGACAACGCGCTCGACGTGAAGAACCTGGATATCTAATCGGCTCGTGGATCCGCGCCACACGTTCTACGGATGCAGGCGCACTCCGTACTTCACCTCCGGATACGCCCGGTCAAACACGACCCACAGCGCTGCGATCACCACGAAAACAAGGTAGCTTCCCTCCGGCCCAACGGAGCCGCCCGTCAGCCACGTGGGCCCGTGAAAGCTGGAGTTGATCAGGTGCCCGGGCAGAAGCGTGCCGCTGTCCGGAACCGAGTACAGATAACTCTCGCCCCAATCCCACGCCATGTGAAAGCCGACGGCCCACCACAAATCGCCCGTCCGCCGCAGCGTCAGACAAAAGAAGAAGCCAATCAACCCCGCCGCCACGAGGCCTGTCTTCGCCTCGCCCGGATTGACGCCGTGGATGGCGCCGAACGCAACGGAAAGCAGGGCCGCCGCCGGCCAGAAATTCATTCCCTTGGTCAGCACCCACTGCGAATATCCGCGCAGCAGAAACTCTTCAAAGAATCCCGTCACCAGGAAAAGCACGGCATAATACAGCGCGAACTTGACGATGCGTCCTCCGTGCAGAGCGAGCGACCCGAAGGTGAAGGCCCCGGCCGCGCGCAACACGAGCATGAGAACCGTGAGCGACGCGATTCCACACAGCGTACCCACCCAGAAATTGCGACTAAACGCCCCGCGCGCAGGAAGCCCGAAGTCGCCGAACGGACGGCCTTCGATCCGCGCCATGACAAAGCCCGGCAAGATCGCGGCCAGCATCATGCTGGCCTCCGCCCCCATGCCCCACCACACCGGCCCACCCGCATGAGGATGGACAAAGTGCATGAGCGCGCCTTCGATCAACAGCACGATGCCGGCCATGGCTAGATAAATCAGCCAGCGGGTTCCCGCATACATGCCATCGGGTCCAACGAAGACTTCGCGAAATGGCAAGTCTCTTCGAGGTTCTGCGAGCATCGATGGCGCCGGGGAAGGGAGCGACGCAGAGTCGGAGGTGGGCGGCGGCGTTGACTGTGCAACAGAGGGCGGCAGAGGATTGGTGTCCATCGGCGTCTGGAACATGGTAAAACACTCGGTCTGACCTTGATACGCCGAATTCTTCATTCCGATGGTTTCCGCGCCCCGCAATTTGCCGCGGCTGCGCTGCTGCTGGTCTATCTTCTGCAGTGCGTCTGGCTGGTCCGCGTGCAAACGTTGCATGCCTCGATCCCCGATTCCGGCCAGGCTCTGCGCATCTACCAGGGCCTCGAACAATGGAAAGGCCGCGCCACCGCGGGAACTCCCGAGGCGTTGCCATTGCGGTCGGAAGCGGCCACTGGCGTGCCTTCTTCGGGGCGGTTCGGCAATCTTCGCGTGCGCGACGGTTACGATCAGGATCGCTCGCCGCTTTACTACCTCGTCGCCGCTGCGCCGCTTCTGGTCCGACCCGGTTCGTGGTTGCCGGACTCGTTTGGGCCGCTACTGGCCGCGACCCCCTACTTGTTCTTCGGCGTCATGATCGGGGCCTCGCTCTGGTATGTCGCGCGCCGTCTGTACGGCAACCCTGGCGGGTACATCGCGCTCGCACTCTACTGCTTTTCGCCAGCCATGATTGTGAACGTGGCCGAGACGCAGAGTCTGGGCGAAATGGGGGCGGTGTGGGGAGCGTTCGGAACCGTCTTCACCGCCATCGCCGTGGCGCACACGCTCTACGCTCCCCGCGAAGTTGTGCTCTGGAACTGGCGACGCATTCTGCTCTTGGGGTTGTCTCTGGCGCTGGCAGCCGGCAACCAGTTCTCGCTGGGGGTGCTGGCGCTGGTGATTTTGCCGCTCATGCTATGGGTGGCGCCAGTCCGGCCGCGCGCCGTGCTCGCGATCTGGGCCACCGCAATCGCGGTCAGCGTGGCACTGTTGTTTGCCGCGTACTTTTTCAAACCTGCGTTGTTCTGGCAAGGAATGCTGCACGCGCGCTGGATCAATTTCGAGCCCGCCGCGTTTGGCATGTCCGTCTCCTACGGCAACGCTTTGCAAACGATCTTCGTCAGCAGCCCGCCGCTGATGCTCGCCTTGCCAGTGGCGCTGGTTGCGTACTTCGGATGGAAGCGCACACGATATTTCGGCAACACCGCGCCGCTCCTGATCGGGGCACTGTTGCTTATTCTGGCCTTGGGCGCTCCCAATGTTCCGGGACAGGGATTCCATCTGACCATGCTCGTGTTCCTCTTTGTCTTCGTTAGCGGAGTGTTCGCCGATCTGCTGGAGACTCAGCAAGGGCTGCTGGTTACGGCTGGCCTGTGCGGATTGTTGAGCGCCTCCGCCATCTGGAACCTGTGGCGGTTGGCCCGTCTCATGTAACGAAGCTTGTCCTCAGCCGTCCCTCAGAAAATCTCGCAGGTTAAAATAAATTCTTGCGAAATTGGCAAGGATCGACTTAGCAAGGATTAACCATGAGCACACCAACCCGAACTCCCACAGCGAAAACCATCTACGTAACCCGCACCGGCCTGCCGCTCAGTTTCAAGTTCGAATGGCCTTTTCGCCATGCCACGTCCGGCGCGGACTTTGACGTGCTGCACACGGCGATTACGCTGGAAAATTCCGAGGGCCTGCGCGTGCTTGTGGCCGTGAATCTTTCCGCCACGCTGCGGGAGGTGTTGCCTTCGCTCGAACCGAAAGACACGGAAGCTCCCGTCATCAATGCTCTGCGCCAGGAGGTCGACCACAAGCAGATGGAGTTCGTGAAATCCGGCAAGCTGGTACCGCTGCCCTTTTCCAGCCGCCACTACAACTTCAAACTCAAGCAGTGGGTTTTCGGCAAGGCCAGCGACGAAGAAATCGCCCGCATGATCGAACGCAAAGTGTACTGGCAGACGCGTTTGGTAGGCGGAGATGTACGGCTGAGCGACCCGACAGAGGCCCTCTACGTTGATACCACCACCGATCACATCGCCGAAATCGCCGCCGGACTCGCGCAGCAGGGACTCTTCACCATGGCCCGGCGCTACGCTACCGCGCTTCCCGGGCTGATGGAAAAAAAAGACCGCTTCGAATCTGAGATGGCCGCAGCGCGCCAGCAGTTGGAAGAAAAACACGCCTTCGAGCGCGGTTAGGGTTGGAGTTCAGCGGCCCCTAAAGGGGCGTCTGATTTCGAACTTACGGCACCGCTAAAGCGATGCCCTGAGACGAAACCAGAGTTTTTCCGCAGATTGCTACGCCGACCTCGCTTGCGGCAGACTCGCCCAACTAGCCGTCAATACGAAGCAGTTGGCGTCGCAGCAGCGAGCGGGTCGCTGCCATGACGGTCGGTTCGTCCACATCGAGATCGCGAAAGATGCCGATCAAATCCGGCACCGCAATGCGCCCTTCCAGTCGACCCAGGATCTCTCGCTCGAGCGGATCAAGCTCCGTCATAGGCTGAAGTACACCTCAATCTGATGGCCAACGAGCCCCCGTGCAAATTCTCCGGTAGCGTTCAGTTTCCGGTGCGACCTGAATAAGTACAGCCATACTCTAACTGTTAGCCGCCCATAATGGACCGAAGGAGTCAACCGCTGGGACCTTCAGGGGCTAAAGCCTGCGTCTTTGCTGGCTCTGGGACAGCACGACTGAAGCCGTGCCCTTCCCAAAACAACTTATGAGATGGCTCTTAGCTACCACACCCGGCAAGCGTTCTCCCGTACCATCGGCTGCCCCGGCTTGCAGTGGAACGCGGCGCGAAATTCTGTCATGTTCGCGGCCACGCCATTCGTTCGATACTTCTCCGGGGAGTGCTCATCCACCGTCGCGCGCAGCCGCTTGTTTTCCTCGCGCTCGTTCGTGCACCAGCTCTGCCCGTAGGCGACGAAGAAGCGCTGCTCCGGCGTCAAGCCATCCAGCGGCTCGAGTTTCTTGTCCTTCGTGTCTTCCTTCCACGCCAGATAGGCCAGCAGGGTCCCGCCCAGATCCGCTAGATCCTCGCCGTTCGTCAGTTTGCCGTTGATCTTGATGTCGTCGATGATCGTGTATCCAGAATATTGGTCAACCACGCATTGGGCGCGCTGCTCAAATTCCTTGCGGTCGGCGTCCGTCCACCAGTTGCGCAAATTGCCCTGCGCGTCGAACTGGCTGCCCTCATCGTCAAACGCGTGGGTCAGTTCGTGGCCCATGGTGGCGCCGGTGTCGCCATAGTTGGGCGCGGCGTCCGACAGCGCGCTGAACAGCGGCGGTTGCAGCACTCCAGCGGGAAAGTTGATGTCGTTTTTCTGCGGATCGTAATACGCATTGACGGTGGGCGGCGTCATGCCCCACTCCTTGCGGTCGACGGGCTTGCCGATTTTCGCGAGCCAGCGGTGAAACTCGAACCAGGACGCCCGTTCGGAGTTCCCGATTTCATCTCCGCGCACGATCTCCAGCGAGCTGTAGTCGCGCCATGTGTCGGGATAACCGATCTTGTTTGCGATTGTGTGCAGCTTGGTGAGCGCCTGCTCCTTGGTCGCCGCGCCCATCCACGGCAGCGCCTGGATCTCGCTCTGCATAGCCGCTTCGACCTCATTCACAATTTTCAGCGCTGCCTGTTTCGCCTCCGGACTGAAGTACTTTTTCACATACGCCTGGCCCAGCGCTTCTCCCAGGTCGTTGTCCACATCATTCGTGCAGCGCTTCCAGCGTGGCGGCAGTTCCTCCTGTCCCCGCAGAATCTTGCCGTAGAAACTAAAATTCTCTTTCACGAACGCAGCGGAAAGGTCTCTGGCCGCATCGTGCGCAGCGTGCCAGCGCAGATACGTTTTCCAATCCGCCAGGCTTTCTTTTTCGACTTCTGCATTCATGACCTGGAAATAGCCGGGCGTCATAACGTTCAACGTCTCGAGCGATCCCACGCCGGTTTTTGTGAAATAAGTGTTCCAGCCGAAAGACGGCGCCAGCTCTTGCAATTCCTCCACGCTCATCTTGTGAAAGAGGTTGGGTGGATCGCGGCGTTCGACGCGGGTCATCTGGCCCTTGGCGAGCGCCGTCTCGATGCGCATCACCGTCGCTGCTTCCGTGGCCGCATCGGCCGGCTTGTCTCCCAGCAGCTCGAACATCTTTGCGACGTGCGCCAGGTACGCCTTGCGCAGTTCGTCGGATTTGGGATCGTCCTTCAAATAGTAATCACGATCCGGCAGGCCGAGCCCGCCCTGATCGGCCTCGGCGATCACCTGCGTCGAGTCCTTGAAGTCCTGATTCGAGCGGAACGTGAACAGCGTTCCCCCGCCGTCGAGCGAAGGCGGGAACTGTGCGGTCGCGGCATATTCCGCCAGATCCTGCTTCGACTTCAGGCCCGCGATGCGCTCCAGCTCCGGCAACAGAGGTTTGGCTCCAAGCTTCTCAATGGCCGCCTCATCCATGCACGACGCGTAGTAATCCCCGATCTTCTGCGTCACCGCGTCCCGCGCGCCGTTCGCTTTCGCCGCTTCTTCCAGAATCGTCTTCAACTGCGCGCGGTTCTCGTCCTCGAGCTTGCCGTACGTGCCCCAGCTCGACTGGTCGGGCGGAATTGGATTCTTTTTCATCCACCCGCCGCAGGAGTATGTGTAGAAATCCACGCACGGGTCAACGGTTCTATCCATGGCAGAAACATCGAGCACCGGCTCGGAGGAAGAGTGTTGGGCAAAAACAGGCACAGCGGCCAAAAGCGCCGCCAGAAGAAGAGGAGAGATTTTCCAGATCATAAGGGTTTAGGGCGCGAAATTGCTCTCTGAGACTATCGCTTCGTTCAAAATTTATCCAGCGTCACCGAGCCGTCGCTGGTGTGCACGGTCAATCGGTTTCCGCCGCCGTTCATCTTGCCGTGGATGTCGTGATTGCCGAAGCTGCCTTCCACGGCGATAGGAATGTTGGTCGTGATGCTACCGTCGCTGGTGTGCAGTTCAATGTCAGCGGCCAGATCTCCGGGGATTCTGAGCCTCACGCTGCCATCGGAGCTGCGAATATCCCAAGCCTCCCGCAATTGCGATCCGGGCCGCGCTTCCACTTCAACCCGGCCGTCGCTGGTGCGTAATTCGAGAACGTCGAACCGCCCGGACACGCGCACTGAACCGTCGCTGGTGTGGGCGCGCAGAGTGCCATCGACATCGTCGAGTTCAAGCCTGCCGTCGCCGGTCGTGAAATCCATCTCTCCTCCCAGACTTTTCGCCACGACATCGCCGTCGCCGGTGTGGACATTGACTTTCGCGCTGCGTGGCAAGTGGATCTCCAGTTCAGTCCGGCGGGCGTCGATTTCAAAGGGAAGGTGGGTGCGGTGCTGCCGCAACTCGATGTCGACCGCGTTTCCCTGCTGATGTTCCACAATTTCCACATCGCCGCTTCCTATGTGCCAGCCGTGGGTCGTTACCCTCGCCTCAATCTTGTTTTGATCCCAACTCTCGATGCGAACGCTGGCGTCCCGCGCTTCGACGCGCAACTCGGGCTTGCCGGTCAGGTTGTAAGTCTTCGACCAATCGTCGGCGTGAGCGAAGGCCGTGAAGGCTGTGAAGGCGAATACGGCGACGAACAAAGGCATGCTGATTTTACGCATAATGGCAGTCCTCCAGTACCTGGAAACACGTCAATCATGTAGTCAGACGTAAATACGGGGCTTTGGTTAGGGAAGTTCCAGAAAAAATCGGCAGGCAGGAGGACCAAACAGAAACAACGCACGATTGAGCAGCGGCTGCGCTACAATCTCAGCCGCCGGAACCAACAACTCACGGGTGATCTGAACTCGAAAGTGTAGCTCGGCCCAAGGGCCGAGCTGGTCTCACAACTTCTGATGACGCACAGCTCCAGTCACCGGGAACTCCGTCAGAATGCCGAAGAGTTTCGATGTCGAAATATATCTCGCTCGCGACTGTTGACTGATTTCCCAAGTGATGGTGGTTTCCACGTAGCCAGTCGAGTATACGGGCAGATCGGGAGACCAAATCAATCCCGAATTAGAAAAAGAAATCTCCGGGCTGATCGCTGATCGAGCGCGTCACCTTCCACAATGACGAAAGCGGCTGCGTCCTGCGCGTCAGCCGAACGTGGACTTTTTTCACTTGCGGAAGCGAGATTTAGAATGGCTGCATGAGACGAATCTGCGTTTTCTGCGGTTCCAGTGCGGGTAGCCGCCCCGAGTACCGCGCTGCCGCCGAGGAGCTTGGAACGGAACTGGCACGACTCAACATTGGATTGGTGTATGGCGGCGGCAACGTGGGTCTGATGGGTGTGCTCGCGGACGCGGTACTGAGGGCGGGCGGCGAGGCGGTGGGAGTCATCCCCAAACACCTGATGGCACGCGAGGTCGGGCACAAGGGGCTAACGAAGCTTCACGTTGTGCACTCGATGCACGAACGCAAGGCGCTCATGGCCGACCTGTCGGACGCCTTCGTCGCGTTGCCGGGCGGGTTCGGGACTCTGGAGGAGTTCTGCGAGGCGGTAACTTGGACACAACTCGGTCTACAAGCGAAGCCCTGCGGCGTCCTGAATGTCTTGGGGTATTACACTCCGTTGCTGGCGATGTTCGACCATGCGGTAGAGGAGCGATTTCTGAAGCCGCAGAACCGAGGGCTAGTGCTGGCGCGGGGGTCGGCTGCGGAATTGTTGCGGGCATTGGAAGAGTGGCATCCGGCGCGGGTGGAGAAATGGCTGGATCGGAACACGATAGGAAAGAATGCTCGGCTCTGAGAAATGGATGCCGCGTAGAATGCTCGCGGAAGCAAAAGCGAGATTCGGATTCCCCGTGAGGACCTTCACCCAAAACGAGCCGCTGACTGATACCGAACTTGACCGCCTCGGCGACTTCCTCAATGGTTGCAAGGGTGGCAAGGCGATGAACGTCGAGGCGCTCGATGGGTTCTTCGCCGCCCTCATCGCGGGCCCCCAGACCGTAATGCCGAGCGAATACTACCGGGAAGTCTTCGGCGGCGAGATGTCGGACGCCTGCGAGTTCTCCAGCCTCGACGAGGCAAACGAAATCTTGGGGCTCATGATGCGGCACTGGAACGACATCGCCGGGACGCTGTTCAAGGGTGAGGTCTACGTGCCTCTCCTGTTTGAGGACGAGAACGGCATGGCGCACGGCAACGACTGGGCTCGCGGGTTCATGCGGGGCATGGGTATGCGGCACGATGGCTGGGCAGAGCTTGTCAACGACGAGAAGCACGGCGGATGCCTGATCCCGATGATGATGCTCTGCCACGAACACGACGAAGACCCGGAGATGCGCCCCAAGCCGATCAGCCCAGAGAAGCGCGAAGAAGTCATCGTGCACATGGCGGCTGGGTTGTTGCAGGCGTATCGGTACTTCAGGGAGCATCGGCAGGTCAGTCCCGGTGCCCACACGAGGGAGCCACGGCGCAATGCTTCCAAGGTCGGGCGGAACGACGCGTGCCCGTGCGGCTCCGGGAAGAAGCACAAGAAATGCTGCGGCGGGGCGACCGTGAACTGAGCGCCCTGTGGCTGTCGCTACTGCTTGGAATCCTGAACCTCGAAGCCAAGAACTACCGGCATGATGACCACAACCTTACACGTATGTGTTCGATATTGCTCAGATCAAGATGATCTGAGTCGTTACAGTAGCGCAGGGGTCGGTGGATGACCGCCCCGATGATGGAGAGGATAATTTATGAAAAGATTTAAGTTCTTTGCGTTAGCTGCTGTTGCTGCAATCTGCTTCGCGGCAACTACTCCCAAAACACAGGCTCAGGTAAGCGTCGACATCGGAGTCGCGCCTGAATGTCCCTACGGTTACTATGACGTCGCTCCATACGACTGCGCCCCCTACGGCTACTACGGCTCGGAATGGTTTTCGGGTGGCATCTTCATTGGCGCTGGCCCGTGGTTTCATGGCGCTGCCAACTTCCAAGGCCACGTAAATAACCGTTTCCATCCTGAGCACGGCTATAAGGGCCCAAAGCCAAACCGTGGCGACAAACCCGAGCCGGGAAAGCGTGTCGATAAGGTTGCCCACTTCAAAGGGAACGAAGTGCGTGATGGACGCGGTCACGCAGTGGGCGGCAAACACTAACCGATACCAGCCGTTGCCTGTATCTCAATCAAGAGACCCCAATCGAGAACGTGTAAAAAGAAAGGGCACTTGTCCACGGATTGAAGATTGAAGTGGATACCTGCCCCCTTTTTCGCAAGAGCGCAAATCTGAGAGTTTCGATCAGGACTGACAAGCAGGCCGGGCTTTTCTTTCCACGCTTTTGGGATTACACACCCATAAACTCTGGGCGGTAATCCTTCCAGATCCCTGTTGCCGGCGAGATTATCCGGACAGGAGCGTCTTCAGCGTGTTTCGCGGTCCTCGCCCATTGCCACGCGTGTTGGATTCCGGAGGATTCGAAGTAACGCGTCTCGGACTGCAGAATGGCGGCTCCCGCGGTGATAATGTCCACAACCTCTTCCCAACGATGCGCTCCGACAACCGCCATCCGAGCGATATGGTTGGTGTGCTTTTGGAGAAACCGAAGATCCTCCCAGCGTGCCTTCCATTCGGCTCCGTGCATTTCTGTAAGGTCCGCGAGGATGCCGATCGGGTGCTCCTTATGTTGTGCGATGAAGAATTCAAGCTGCGGCTCGAATGCTTTGAGGTCTTCGTCCGACAGTGTTCCGGCCACCTTAAAACCGAATGCGGCTCCTCCAGTTTCCTTAAGTCGTTCAATCACGGGCGCACCTCTTGTTCTTGATTAGAAATCGCAGTTCTTCTTCCGAAGAGGCATTCTTGTCCGCGCCGCGCGACGTTCTGGGTGCAGACCCAGCGTCTTGGAAGTTAAAACCGGGGCTATTCAAAATGGCCCAGTCTGGCACCAAATCACCTCACCAACAGAATCTGTAGCCGGTTCGACTATCGTGTTTGTTGTTTACAACTAAGGAAAGAAGACCTTAGTCAGACTCCACAATCTCCTTCTTAACTTCAAGAACGGCACCCAGTCTACACCCAGCTCGCGCGTTCGCAGGAATTGGCGGTTGCCGCCGCAATTCAGGCTGGGCGGCAGAAGATTGATGTGGGGTCTGAGCGGGGATCGGCAGTCGTGAACGGGTGATCGCAAGCCGGAGCAAACGACAGCGCTATTTGGAGCGAGTTTTGTCCTAGGATTTCCTAGTAAAACATGTGCCGAAATCGCCCCAGATCACCGGAAATTGTCCCGACCTGCTGCGACAGTCCATCTACAGTCGGCTGGCAGGATCCGAGGATGTGAACGATGCGGAGCGACTGTCGCAAGATCCGACGTTCCGGTTGATCGGCTCCGAGAAGATCTGGGATCACGGGGCAGCGTTGCCTTCGCGCCTGCATTGGTTCGAGACCGAGGTGCTGACCGGAGGGCGGCTGGTGAAGCATGCGCGTTACTACTGGCTACTGCTGGCGGAAGGACATCTGACGCGGCGGCGGTTCGGGGCGATGCTGGGCCGGATCGCTCTGCTCCCGGTACCGACGGGATAGATAGATAGTGGTCAGGTCGGCAGCGGAATCGTCTACAGCGAGTTGTAGAGTAAGGACAAGTGTTGCAAAAGTAGGCCACAAATGGGGCGATCTCGGCAATACTGGTACGGATGGCAGACCGTGGGGAGTACTCCCAATGAAAATCGTTTTACGATATCGCGAGCGGGCGAGATGGATATACAATGAATGCCGTTTTTGAAGTCAAGAAGGAAATTCCGGTTTACGGGAAAAGTTAAGATGGCCCTCGGATTCATGGTGGTGAGCAACGTGTACACGACAGTTGGGTACTTTGTCCACGAGAGGATTTGGGACAGGGTTAAATGGGGGAAGGCGATATATAGGGTTAGTGCCGCATGACACGCGAGCTGTTCCCCAGGGTATTCGGAGACTCAACGATGGATGACTGCACTCCCTATGGCTGCACTGGAGACATGCGCTCCAAGGCCCGCCGGGTAGCAGTCTGCTGGGAGGCGCACCTCTAGTGGAACTCTACCAGCGGCTGCCGCCCGAGGCTCTGAAGATCGTTCTGGTTCTGTTTTTGTCCTTTCTGATAGGACTGGAACGGGAGGAGCACAAGGCGGCAGGAGGCTCTTACTCCTTCGGAGGAGTGCGCACATTCCCGCTCATCGGCCTGATTGGTTATTCCATGGCTCTTATCTCGGGCGCGCAACTGCTGCCGCTGACGATCGGCTTTGTGGTGATCGCCGGATTCTTGCTTTTGTCTTACTGGCACAAGCTTTCCTCTCCTGAAGCCGCCGGTGTCACCTCAGAAATGTCAGGTCTCACGACATTCCTGGTGGGAGCGCTCGTCTGTTACGGACATTTCTGGATTGCTACCACGCTGAGCGTTGCCAGCTTGCTGTTACTCGATCTCAAAGCAGCGCTTGAGAAGCTTGCCGTTCGCGTCGCTCCGCAGGAAATTCTTACCTTCGCCAAGTTTCTGCTTTTGACCGGCGTCATCCTGCCCGTATTGCCGAATCAGGAATTTAGCCGGTTTCACATCAATCCTTTCAAGACCTGGCTGGTCGTGGTTGCGGTCAGCACGATCTCGTACGGCAGTTACGTTCTGCAGAAGTTGACGAAGGAACATGGCGGGGTCGTGCTGGCAGCGTTGCTGGGCGGGGCGTATTCATCGACCGTCACGACGGTCGTGATGGCGCGCCGAGCCGCTCGTGAACCGCATCCCCACCTCTTCGCGGGGGGCATCTTGATCGCCTCCGGCGTGATGTACTTGCGCTTGGTCGCGCTGCTGGCCCTTTTCAACCGACAACTGATGTCTTTGCTGGCGATCCCTTTTCTGGTACTGGCCGGTCTGGCGGCCGGCATCGGTTGGCTCTGGGCGCGCTGGGCGGATCCAAGTGCTCAGGCAGTACAGCGGGAGTTCGAACCCAACAATCCACTCGAACTGCTCGCAGCGTTTCTCTTCGCAGGGTTGTTTCTGGCAATGCTGGTAGCTACCCAGTTGGCCGTCACTTATCTTGGAAGAACGGGAGTGAATACTCTGGCCGCCATCATGGGTGTTACCGACGTAGATCCGTTCATCATGGGTATGACCCAGGCAGCGGGTGCACTCACACCTTTGAAAGTTGCGGCGGCGGCAGTTCTAATCGCCGCTGCCAGCAACAACCTCGTGAAAGGGATTTACGCCTACAGCCTGGCCGACCGGAAGACTGGTGTGCAGAGCCTCGCGCTTCTGGTAGCTCTTGCCGCGCTGGGTCTCGTCCCCTTACTTTGGCTAGGATCGTGAACATATTCTGCCTATCGTGTCTTGCCGCCATCATCGGAAAGCGTACGGCTGACCTCGGAATCAGTTGCCCAAAACGGCCCAGCCGGGGCGTGCAAGGTGTGCCGCAAAGTGTGCCGTACGCTTCGAGCCGATATGCGCCAATACGGGCTTTTTCGATTAAAATGCTCGCGACTCCGTAGCGCGACATTACCCCCGAAGACGCTGCCGCTCGCTTACGTGAAGCGGATAGGAGCTGAGCCGCTCCCACAGAACTCATGCGACGACTGTGACCCCGACCAACCCATTACGAGCGCCTCAGCGCCGCTGGCGTATCGCGTGGCTGCTTGCGCTAGGCGTGCTCGTCAACTACTTCGACCGGGTCAATCTTTCGGTTTCGCATGCGGCGCTGTACACCACCTTCGGCATTTCAGATGTCGCGTTCGGGTATCTTTCGGGTGCCTACAACTGGACCTACGCCATCTGCCAGCTTCCGATTGGAGTTCTGCTGGATCGGTTCGGTATACGTCGTATCGGCCGGATCAGCACCTTCTTGTGGAGCATCGCTTCGTTCGGGGCGGCGGTCACTCCTGGACTTGGCGGATTGTTTTCAGCGCGGTTCCTGCTAGGGGTCGGCGAGGCCCCCACCTTTCCTGCGAATGCGAAAGCGATCGGCTACTGGTTTCCGCCGAAGGAGCGAAGCTTCGCGATGTCCATATTCGATTCGGCGGCTAAGTTCGCCTCGGCCATCGGCGTGCCTCTGATCGGAATTCTTCTGCTTAAATTTGGGTGGCGCTGGAGCTTCGCCACAACCGGGTTGATCAGCTTCGCCTACTTTCTATTGTTCTGGCGAGTGTACCGCGATCCGAAGGACGACCCGCAGTTGGGCCACGCCGAGTGGAAATATATTAATGAAGGCACCGTTCCACAGATTCGGGAAAAGATTGAAACTCAACAAGCATCCCTCAGCTATCTCTTTAAACAACGCAAGGTGCTCGGTCTTGCTGTCGGATTTGGCTCTTATAATTATGTTTTTTATCTTTTGCTGACCTGGCTGCCTAGTTATCTGTCGTCTGCTCTCCACATTGACCTGCTTCACTCATTCCTGTACACAGGAGTCCCGTGGCTCTTCGCGACGATCGCAGACTTAGTCGTCGGCGGCTGGCTTGTGGATTGGATGATTCAGCGAGGATGGGACGGGAACCGTGTTCGCAAAGTACTGCTTGTGGGGGGCACTTCATGCGGTCTAGGAATACTGGGGGCCGCCGATGCGCATAGTCCTACCCGGGCTCTTATCTGGATTAGTCTCTCGATCGGTGGTCTCGCCGCCGCCGCCCCTGTTGGCTGGTCTATCGTTTCGCTCATTGCGCCCCGTGGCAGCGTGGGAACGGTCGGTGGAATTATCAATTTTTCGAATCAAATCTCTGGTATTGCCGCGCCGATCGTGACCGGTTATCTGATCTCGGCACAACATTCCTTCGGATGGGCTTTTCTCCTGGCAGCGGTGTATCTCCTGATCGGAATCGCGGGCTACATTCTGCTGCTCGGCAGGATCGAACCGGTACCACTGCGGTCCTAGTGCAGGGCAGAGTAGTGGGTACTCGCACCGGTTCTCGAGTTGAAGGTTACATTTCCAATGTCTCGACGGTCGAACCCAGGGTTACATCTTTAAAGGGAATCATTCTCATCACGAGCAACGGGCCTGCTGGGGCAGGTTGAAACAGGAATGACAAGCTGAAAACAGTATTAAGAGCGCTTGATTGAATTAGGATGCGAATTCGGGCAGGGATATTACTTCTCGCAGCCGCTCGAAGCCAAAGCCGCGCTGCAGTTTCTGCGCCAGCAGGGCGCCGCGGAAAAAAGAACTGGAGCCGGAGCGCGATAGAGCATGCTAAAGAAAAGCCTCCGCCGTCGAAAAACGGCGGAGGCGGGTTAAGCGGAGCGTCTTACTTCTTTACAGCAGGCTTGGGCGCGAAGGAGTCGGCGAACGCCTTGGCGTTCGGGACTCCCACGCCGGTCACGTTATCCCAGCCCACCTTGGTGTGCAGGTACCAGCTTGCGTTGCACTGCGTGATGAAACCATAGCCGGGAGCCTGGCTGCAGTCGGCGCCGAAGGAGAGGACCAGCGCCGTGTCCTGGTAGAAGGCGTAGTCCCAAAGGGCGCTGACGAAGTTGCTGTATCCCTCTCCACCCATAATCGAAATTGGGATGTATTTCGTGGTGCCGGAGCTATCCACGATGGAAGCCCTGACATTGTTCTTCGAGTTGACGGGAACGATATCGTAGATGGCACCCGCCGGGCGCGAATACATGTAGGGAGCGGCCTGGCCGAGAGGAGCGCCCGCTTCCTGGTTGGCAATCGCCCACAGGGCAGAGAACATAGAAGTGGCTAAGCTAGTTCCACCCCAGACCTGCCAAACCTGTTCCGGAATGCTGCCCGGAACACTAATTACAATGGCGGCCCCGGTGAAGGGATCCGCCAGCCAGGAAACATCAGGCAGTTGGCGATACTTCCCGGGCAGCTTGCTCTGATACGGTGGTTTGGGGAAGCCGGCGATGCAAATGATGTTTCCGTAGGAGTCAACGCTCTGTGTGGCACAGTTGCTGGGGCCTCCACCGGACCCGCCGATAAAGCCGAAAGCCCCTTCCGAAGGCGGATCCGCCACAGCACCCTGCTGGGCGATCAGAGTTTCGTTGTTCCCCCAGCCAGCCTGCCACGCGATCGAGTTGTCAGGATTAAGGGCCAGAGTGATGCCGCCCACAGCCGTGGCCCAGGGGTTGTCCGCAGGAGCAAGGACTGTCGGAGGGATAAAGTCGACGCTGAAGTCGCCGCTGTCTCCAGTAGCAAAGTTGGTGGAGATACCCGAAATGGCGGCGATTTCGGAAATCAAGCTCTCAGTTTCGAGGATGTTCTGAGGAGTAAATGATTCGATGGAACCGTAGCTTCCCGAGATGACCGTTGCCAGCCCGTAGCTGACCGCCGTGAACTCGGCATCGTCCACATCCAGGAAGGTAGCGGATGGCGGAACGATGAGGTTGATGTTGGCGCCGGGAGCGACAGCATGAGCCCATTCGACGTCAAGGTTAATTTCCACCTGATCGACGGTCTCGCAGAAACTGGGCGTCGGGATGTAGGTGATGGCGAAGTTCGACGAAGTGAGCGCCGGCAACCCGAACTGCGCCGAGAACGCGTTGGCGTCGCTCTGGATGGTCAGCGAACCGCACCAATCGATGATCCCGATGGTCTGGCCCGAGCCGTCGAATCCCTCGGCGTATAGACCGGTGAGATTGTAGGCAGTCTGGATCGGCGGCGGCGTGTAGGCGCAACCATTGCTGGTCAACGATTGCAGATTCAGGACGTTGCCCTTGTAAGTCGCGATGGGCAGGGACCCGTTGGCGTTGTTGGAAAATACATCGGTTTCGGTTCCATTGAAGCAGTTTGTACTGAACAAGGAGCCGGGTGTGATCGCGCTGGCCGCCATGGCTGGTTTGGCCGCAGCAGCCTGCTTGCTTCCGATCAAGGCGGCCCGGCTCATCAGCGGATGTTCATACTGGCCGTTGTCCAATCCCGAAATGGAGCGCACCAGGGGTGCGGCGGCGCCCTCGATATAAGGATCGCGGTCATTGGCGCGAACCGTTTTGCCGCGCACAGTGTAATTGTTGAGCACGACGTGAAAGGCTGATTCCACATCGCCCACCGTACCGCGGGCTCTGACAAAGAAGTTGTGCGGACCGATGCGCACGGTCTTCAGGTTATGACTTTCGAGAAACTCGCGGACCGTCTTGGCCTCGTCAGCCGAAGGAGCAAAGCGCGCGGAAATCTGTGAAGGAGTCAGGAAGTGACGGTAATGGGGAGAGGTAGGATCGTAGAGTTGCTGCGCTAGCGCATCCATCTGTCTGCGATTGTGCGGATTGAGCCAAACGCTGATTTCGATGGTTTTCGACGGGTCTTCGGTCCCGAGGTTCTTCGCCTTTGCTACATAGGGCGGCGTGTTGTGGGCAACATACTGGCCGCTGGCTGCAGCTGCCTGCAGTACGGAGCCTGCAATCAGGATTACAAGCACGATGCTTAGCCAAGCCATCCGCCGACGGCGGAGACCAGTTACGAGATATCCTGCTTTGTCTTTCAAATTTATTCCTCCTCCTTAAAGTAAACCGGAATCTCCTTTTTGACTTCGAAAACGGCACCATTGTACGCCTATCTCGCCTGTTCGCGACATTGTGAAACGATTTTGCATGGGAGTACCCCGGCGGTCTGGCCATCCGCACCGGCACGACCGGAATCGCCCCATCTTGCGTCCTGTTTTTGCAACACTCCTCCTCGCCCAGCCTTCTGGTAAGACCGATTTCCGATGCAGACTTGACCACCCTATCTCTCTATCCCGTCGGTACCGGCAGTAGCTCGATCCGGCCCAGCATCGCTCCGAACCGCCACCGGTTCAGATGTCCTTCCGCCAAGAGTAGCCAGTAGTAACGCGCATGTTTGACCAGCCGTCCTCCGGTCTTCACCAGTCGTTGCTGCAGGCTCGTGAGCGACCAGTTCTCAATCCCTCTCGGCAAACCCAGACGCCGCCACAAATTCCCCAGGTTGTAGGCCAGCAGGCTCAATGCCAGCCGCACTTGATTTGAGCGGAACCGATGGCAAGAGAGGCGAGTCATCTTTACGGCCTGCTTTCCTTCCTTGATCCATTGCTCCGCCGTACCCCGCTTGTTGTAGAACCGCACCACCGCCCGGCTCGGCGTCTCCAGATTGGTCACGACGAACCCCAGGCGCGGGAACAACTCCCCGGCATGGAACTCCACCTTCGCCACGACTCGTCGTGCGGTCTTCCAACTCGCCGCCTGATAGAGAAAGCCCTTGTACCACACGATCGGTTTGTGACTGGGCCTCCCTACCGGGTGCGTCAGCAGTTCCTCGATGTCCCGCAGCAGGTTGTCATTCGCCGGAAGCCGAATCGCGTATTTCACCCCGCGCTCTTCCAGCGCTTCGTAGATCTCCGGTTTGGCAAACGCGGCATCCGCCCGAAACACAGCTTCCTTACCCATACCCTGCTGACGCTCGATCTCCGGCAGAAGCACTTCCTCCCAGTCCTCGGCGCTATGTACGTTGCCGGGTCGCAGCTTCGCTCCCAGACAGTCTCCCTCCCCGTTGAACAGCAACAGCGGGTGATAACAGGTTGACTCAAAATGCCCGTTGTAGGCACTCTGCTCCTGTTCCCCATAGACCGGGATTTCTGTGCTGTCCATGTCCAGCACCACCCGCTGGGGTGAATCCACGGCCTCCGCCTTCGCAATCAACTCCCGATTGGTTCGGCTCAGACCTTCCAGGTTCTCCTCTTGGCTCAACACCTCGGTCTCGAACCAATGCAGGCGCGAAGGCAACGCTGCTCCGTGATCCCAGATCTTCTCCGAGCCGATCAACCGGAACGTTGGATCTTGCGACAGCCGCTCCGCATCGTTCAGATCTTCGGATCCTGCCAAGCGACTGTAGATGGACTGTCGCAGCAGGTCCGGGAGCGGCAACTGCGTGTTTTTTCCCCGCCGACCGTCCATGACGTTTGCGACGATCAGCGCACTCAATCCCAAACGTTCATCCAACTCGCGCACCAACAGCAGGCCACTGTCGGAGCTGACGCGGGAACCTTGGAAATCAACTTTCAAACAAGGGTTAAACGAGAGCTGAAAGGGCTGATTTTGTTTCTCACCCATTGGGTCGAGCCTCCGTAGAGTTCGTTTTGCTCTCAAAGCCGCATGAATACTGGCGTTGGCTCGATCGTACAGCCACTTACACAGAGTTCAAAAAGGAAATGTGGGGGTTAGTACACCCCGCAGTAGTATCCCCACCTAGTTATTACACCCCAACAACTGCACCCCACTTACACTCTACGTTTCGATCCCCACGTAGCACACTCGGCCCACGATGTAGTCGCCGGGCTTCTGGCCATCTTCCAAGGTTATTACTTCAATCGGGCAGGCCGGGTTGTGCGGACGCAGGATCAAGTGGTGGTTCGCAATTTCGACATACCTGATCGTGCAAGTCCCATCCTTACGCACGGCGTATATGTTACTTTCGCCCTTGCGGTAGGGAGTCAACGAATTGTAGTGGCGGTCGAGCAGCAGGGTGGCGCCGGGCATCGTGCGGGGATACATGCTCATTCCTTCCTGAGCATCCGCCTTAATGATCACAAAGCGTTCCCAGCCGCTGCGGTCGCCTTCCACTTGCTCCTTCAAGCGCTTCAAAAAGCTCTTCCTAAACTTCAGTATCTCCTTGACATGCATGCTCATAATCAGCGCTTCGGAGGCCGCGATATGCGGGTCGACGACCACCACGTTGTCGAATTCGTCCTCGCTCGGTGGGAGGATCGAGGCGCGTTTGTTGACTTCGACGGGATCGATGAGATCGAGCACCGAAAGGTGCTGTACGCTAAGGACTTTGTCCATGCCCTCCAGGCTGAGACCGCGCTTGCGGTTCAGGAAGTTGGAGATGTGGGCTTGCTTGAACCCGGTCTGGTCCGCCAGACGCAAGCCAGTGAGTTCCCCTGCGTCAATGCGTTCCCAAAGGGTCTTGCGGAGATTTTCTTGAAGCATGCGGAATTTCATCGCTGGAGTATAACACGCTACAATAGCCGAATGCTATTGTTAGCATAGGTATAACAACTATCAGGGAATAACGTTCTTGACGATGATCATGTATTGGACACAGAGACTTGAATATTTCCAACAATATCCGGCTCGTAGAACTCGCCCGTGTCAGAAGACTCGGACAATCCTTCGTTGACGGAGTTTTCGCAGGGATCGGTCCACTCGGGGATCTTTAGCGGTGGTTTCCGATCAAGAGAACGGTTTAGTTCTTTGGCTCACTCCAGATGATTTCGAGGATGCTGATGAGTTGGAAACGACATTCAAAGGGGAGGCGCCGCCCCGCAAAGGTGACGTAGAATCAGAACAATCGCAAGACGCAGATTGAGAGATTGCGAGGGGAAGGCGAACGGAACGCAGCATGGACATGACCTGGGTTACGGAACGAGTTGCGCTGGGCGGTGCGATCTGGAACGCGCGGAACATGGAAGAACTGGCACGAGCCGGTGTGACCCACGTGCTCAACATGCAGATCGAGTTCGATGACCGGCCGCTGGCGGAGCCGCACGGGATCCGCGTGCTGTGGAATCCGACCGACGACGATTTTTTGCCAAAGCCCCCGGAACTGCTGAAACGCGGCGTTGATTTTGCGCTGGAAGCGCTGGACGACCCGGAGGCGCGGCTTTATGTTCATTGCGCCGCGGGGGTGCACCGGGCTCCGATGATGACGCTGGCGGTATTATGTGCGACGGAGTGGGAAATGGAAGCGGCCATGGCGCTGATCGAAACGCGAAGGCCGGTGGCCGACTTCGCGGATGTGTATGTGGAGAGCGTGCGGCGATTTCTGGAGTCGCGAGTTGAGAGCGAGCCGCGGAGTTCAGACTAACAATCGGAATTGAGTCGGGAGGGAATATGCAAAAGGAGCGCCGCTCGGCAGAGCGGCTTTCTTATGTGTGCCGAGCATGTTCGACAGCTCGAGGGTGAAAGTCCCTTTGACAACCTGATGGAGGTGAAGTCATAGCGAAGCGCAAGGGTGAAATCACACTCGCCGCGAGGCGGGGCCTGAAAG
>Ga0208188_1000331_pt1 | contig 35938 bp, 29 predicted proteins | sample June2015DPH_8_50_FD_184698 | JGI IMG/M metagenome (GOLD analysis project Ga0208188, IMG submission 184698) | Peatland microbial communities from SPRUCE experiment site at the Marcell Experimental Forest, Minnesota, USA - June2015DPH_8_40... | ecosystem: Environmental > Terrestrial > Soil >...
CTCGCTGCTGCCTACCAACAATGCAGACGTGTTCTCGATATACGAAGACCCGCACGGGCGGATCTGGATGGGAACGGCGGAACACGGGTTGTTCTACTGGGAGAACGGGCGCTTGACGCCATTTCCCGACCGGACACTCCGGAACGCGGTCATCTCCGCGATTGCAGTGGACCGGGCCGGAAACATTTGGGTGGGAAGCTCAAGCGGATTGCGGTGTTATGGACCCAACTTTCGGCCCGTGCCGTCGCCTGAATTCGCTTCCCAACCGAAGGCGTTGCTGGTGGACCGGCATGGGGTGCTGTGGATCGGAACCGTCAATTCCGGCCTGGTTCGTTACCAGGGGGGGTGTTTACCTCCCTGCGCAAACAAGACGGGCTGGCCAGTGATCGCATCCTGTCACTGGCCGAGTCGGACGACGGGAGTTTGTGGGTGGGGACCGAAGACGGTTTGAGCCAGTTGTCGGATGTGAAGTTCCCGATCTTTTCCACGACGGAGGGCTTGGCCCTGGAGGCCTGCCTGGCGGTGGCGGCAGCGCCAAGCGGCGGCATCTGGGCGGGCACGCCGAACGGCGTGTCCAACTACCGCGACGGGCAGTTCGCGAATTTTGGCGTCAACGGGGCGGATGGCTTCCGTTCGCGCTGGATCAAACGTGTCTTCGCGGCCCGCAACGGCGACGTGTATTTCATCGGGGCCCGCAAGAATCTCGACCGGTTCCGCGATGATCACGTGGTCATGAGCTGGACCAACAGCGTCTGGCCGCGCGCGGTGGCGGAGGATTCGCACGGCATCCTGGTGGCATTGGCCGGAGATTTGATGCGCATTGAGAGCGACAAATTGGTGCCCATTTGCCTCGCCGACGGGTCAACGGTTTCGCTGCGATGGATTAATGACCTGTTGGTGGCGCGCGACGATTCGATCTGGGTGGCCGCAGCCGGAGGAATTTTCCAGATCAAAGATGGCGTGCTGCACAACTGGTGTGAGGAAAACGGCCTTTTCCAAAGCACGTTCTTTTACATGTGTGAAGACGATGACGGCGCCATCTGGGCGGCGCAGAACACGGGGATAGCGCGTTTCAAAAATGGCGGGCTGCGGCAGATCACCCGGCAACAGGGACTGCACGAGGATTTCGTTTACGCGATTGTTTCCGACAAGCTGGGCAGCTTCTGGATGGACTCAAACCGCGGAATCTTCCGCGTGAGCCAGCGCGAGTTGAATGCGGTCGCGGATGGCACGGCCGAACGCGTGCATTGCAGCGTGTATGAGGGTGAGGACGCGGTGAAGACCACCGACAAGAGCGCCCAGGAATACTCCGGCTGCCGTTCGTCGGACGGGCGGATTTGGTTCCCCAGTTCCAAGGGGGTCATCATGATTGATCCCGCCAACGTTTCCACCAATCCCCTGCCGCCGGTCGTCTCCATTGAGCGCGTGCGCATCAACGGCCAGGAATATCGCCCGGACCAGGAACCCGTGCTTGAGCCGGGTCCCGGCAATCTGGAATTTGACTATTCGGCGCTGGATTACCAGGCGCCGCAAAAGATTCAATACCGCTATCGGCTTGAGGGATATGAATCCGACTGGGTGGACACCGGCAGCCGGCGCTCGGCCTTTTACACGAACCTCAAGCCCGGCCGCTATCGTTTCCAGGTGCAAGCGTGCAACGCAGATGGCGTGTGGAACACCACCGGGACCAGCTTTGCCCTGGAATTGCCGCGCCGGTTCGACGAGACCATCGCGTTCCGGGTAACGTGCCTGGTGGCAGCCCTGGGATTCGGCGCCTATGCCTGGTGGATCTGGCATCTGCGGCGGCGGCACGTCCAGTTGCAGCAAACGCGTGCCCTCCTGGAATCCAAAGTCCAGGAACGCACGTCCGAATTGCGGAACGAAATCGAGGAGCGCAAACGGGTGGAAGAAACGTTGCGCGAAAGCGAGGAAAAATTCCACCAGTTGGCGGAAAACATCACCGATGTGTTCTGGATCACGTCGCCGGACCGGCAAAAGATATACTATGTCAGTCACGCCTACGAACTGATCTGGGGCCGCCCGGTCGCGGAGCTGTATGCCCATCCGCAGCAGTGGCTGGAAGCGATCCTGCCGGCGGACCGTGAACGCGTCCTCGCCGTCTTCGCCACGCTGATGGGCAACGAGCCGCGTGTGAGCATTGAGTATCAAATCGCGCGCCCGGACGGCGCCGTCCGCTGGATCCACGACCGTGGTTTCCAGGTCCGGGATGCCGCGGGCAACGTGGTTCGCCTCACGGGCATCGCGACCGACATCACCGAGCACAAACAACTCGAAGCGCAATTGTTTCAATCCCAGAAGATGGAAACGGTCGGCAAGCTGGCGGGCGGCGTGGCGCACGAGTTCAACAGCATCCTGACCGCGATCATCGGCCAGAGTGAATTGCTGCTCGAGGATCTTCCCCCGGGGAATCCGCTTTCCAAAAATGCGACCGAAATCAGCAAAGCCGCCGACCGGGCCGCCGCGCTCACACGGCAGCTCCTGGCGTATGGCCGCAAGCAATTTCTGCATCCGAAAATCCTCGATCTCAACCAGGTCATTGCCGGCATGGAAGGCATGTTCCGCCATCTCATGGGTGGTGACGTGGACGTGCGCATCATTTCGGACGCCGGCCTGCACGCGGTGAAGGCGGACGCCGGCCAGCTTGAGCAGGTGATCATCAACATGGCCATCAATGCGCGCGATGCCATGCCGCGCGGCGGCAAATTGACGCTGGAAACCGCGAACGTGACGTTCAACCATGAGCGGGCAGACCGCGATCCAGAAATGAAACCGGGCGATTACGTGATGCTGGCCATCACCGACACGGGCACGGGGATGAGCACGGAAGTAAAAGCGCGCGTTTTTGAGCCGTTCTTTTCCACCAAGGACGTCGGCCAGGGCACGGGTTTGGGCCTGGCCACCTGTTACGGCATCATCAAACAAAGCGGCGGTCACATCAGTGTGTACAGTGAACCGGGCCGGGGCACCACGTTCAAAATCTACCTGCCGCAGGTGCAGAGCGAGACCCCGGTTCGTCCCCAGCTTCGCGAGCCGCCCGGCCTGCCGCGCGGGACGGAGACGATCCTGTTGGTCGAGGACGATCCTGTGTTGTGCGAAATGGCCGCCGAGTTCTTGCGCCGGCTGGGCTACGTCGTGCTGGCGGCGGCCAATGGCATGAGCGCCCTGCGGCTGGTCGAGCAACGCGGCAAAGAATCCATTGACTTGCTGTTCGCCGATGTGGTGATGCCGCAATTGAACGGCAAGGAACTTTCCGAGCGCGTGGGGGCGTTGCATCCGGAGACGCGAATCCTTTTCACCTCCGCCTACGCCGAGAACGCCATCGTTCATCAGGAAGTGCTGAGCCCCAGCGTGGCCATTCTGCAAAAACCGTTCACGCCGTCAGCACTGGCGCACAAAGTGCGGGAAGTGCTGGATCAATAGGGACGCCGGACACGAGGCTGCGCACAGAAAACTTCTGGATTCATGAAGATCTCAGGTGGGGTAGGCGAGCATTCGCTTCCAATCATGCAGGATTAAAATAGACGCCTTGAGCCGCTGTCAACGTTCAGAAACCTCACTTCAAAACTTCAACCATCACAAAAGAGCAATTTTGTCCCATATGAGATCCAACCGCACCTCGAGTGTGCCATAATTGCTCAATTAAAATGCTGTGATCAAGTTTCAATTACTACGTAGTTGGTTGGTTTTCAAACTGATGTGACATTTTTAAGCTTATGGCATATCAAAAGCTAAAATAGACTTGAAACAATTAACGAAAGGATAACTGTATGAATCTGACACGATATCAAAGACCAGAGTTGGCTTGGCCTGGTTTCGGGCGGCTGTCGAGCTTGCGCGATGAACTGGATCGGCTGTTTGAATCGCCTTGGATCGAGCTGGCCCGTACTTCGCAACTGTTGAGCGGCTGGACTCCGGCACTCGACGTACACGAGGACAAGGACAACTTTGTTGTCCAAGCCGAATTGCCCGGCATGAAACGGGAGGAGATTGATGTTTCGTTGCACGACGGGGCGTTAAGCCTCTCCGGCGAACGCAAGACGGAAAAGAAATACGAGGAAGCCGAGGTCTATCGGACGGAGCGCTTCTTTGGTAAATTCCAGCGCACGGTGACGTTGCCGGCCCCGGTGGCGGCGGACAAGGTCAAGGCGCAATACAAAGATGGCGTTCTGACCATCACGCTCCCGAAAACCGAGGAAGCGAAGCCGAAACAAATTGACGTGAACGTGAACTGAACCGGCGGGGCGCGATGTCCCCATCGCGCCCGGCCCAAATTTCAACGAAAGGAAAAAACATGAAAGCCATTATGCAAGCCGAACCCAAACCGGCGTCCGAACGGACGGAGTACCAGGAATTCGTGGTGCCAGTGGTGAACATCTTTGAAACGGGGGACGGTTACGCCCTCGAAGCGGAAATGCCGGGCGTGAACAAGGACGGCCTGGAAATCAAGCTGGAAGGCAATGAAATCACCGTCATCGGCCGGCGCGCGACGGACCCGGTCAATGGCGAGTTGTTGCTCCGTGAACGTTCCGCGGCGGATTACCGGCGCGTGTTCGAACTCGATCCGGCGATTGATACGAACAAAATCTCGGCGAAGATGGAGCAGGGCATGCTGACACTGACCCTGCCGAAGTCCGAGCGGGTCAAGCCGCGCAAGATCACCGTCAGCGATTGAGCCGCTGATTTTTGAGGGCAAATCCCACGACCCGCGGGCTGTGGGATTTTTATTTTAGAATGAGGGCTGAGGGGGATTTGAACCATCCGTTTGAATCCTGGCAAAAAAGGTTGGCGGGTGGAGCGATCACACACGAGTTAACATCGCCCACAACCCGCCAAAGTGCCCAGTTCTCATTGGGCATGGCAAACCTAACCCATGGCGGCAACTTGGCAAGTGATTTTGGAAAAATAATTTCCATCTTCAGGGTTGGGTTCGTATCTTTTTTCAAACATCCTTACATCCGGTTCGGATCGCCCGAACCATCAACGATGCCGAAGAAACACAGGAAGCTGGAATTCGCATGGCTGTTGCTGTGCGTTGGCACCCTTATTTCCCCGGCGATGGCGGGCGCGGCGGATCAGTCCGATTTACCGTTTATTGTGGATGTCTGGACCAGCAAGGAAGGGCTTCCGGAAAACGCCGTCATCTCCGTGATTCAAACCAGGGATGGTTATCTCTGGCTCGGCACGCTCAACGGTCTGGTGCGTTTTGATGGAAATCACTTCACCGTTTTCAATGAATACAATACACCCGGTTTGAACAGCGACCGGATTGTTTACCTGTTTGAAGACCGTCACACGAATCTTTGGATCGGAACCGACACCGGCACGGTGGCGATGGCGAAAGATGGAAGAATCACCAACTTTCAAATTGGTGGCGCCGGCCATGAAGGGCGGCTTTTGTATGCGTTTGAGGATTCAAAAGGCATTGTCTGGTTCTACACGGCGGACGGATGCACCAGCCGGTATCAAGAGGGCAAGATGAGCACCGATCCAGCGCTGATTTCCAAGGAGTTGATGCTTCGCGCTGCGAAGATATTGATCCCCGGCCAATCGGACAGTTTTTGGAGCATGCAATATGGCCGCGTGCAAAAGTGGAAGGGCAATCAAAGGGAACGCGACCTCGGAATTTATCCGTGGAGAATAAACACGATAGTTGCCTCCGCCTGCGAGGACGGCGACGGCAACTTGATTGTCGGCACGCTGGGCGAGGGCGTTTTCTGGCTGGGCGCAGATGGAAACTGGCAGCACATCTCGACGGAGCAGGGATTGTCGTCGGCCTTTGTGCTTTCACTTTGCCTGGACCGGGGAGGGAACCTGTGGGTGGGAACCGATGGCGAGTACCTGGATCGAATCAAAAGGAAAATTTTCAACACGCCATCCGAACATCGTTCGTGGGTTGTCCAATCGATATCCAGGGACGAATCCGGTGGTTTGTGGACGGCATTCAACGCACATGGCGTGTCTTATTGGATTACAAACTCCGTGCAGGATTTTGGCGTCAGCCGGCATCAAAGTGCCTGGACTGTGCTGGTGGATCACCGGCAACGCATCTGGGTTGGAACCCAGGACGAAGGACTTTTCCAATTTCAAACCGACCATTTTCAGCCTGCACCCGGCGCGGAAATCCTTGGCCAGCAAATTTTCGCCTTGTTCGAAGATCACCAGGGATGGTTGTGGGCGGGGACCACGAACGGTCTGGCGCGCTGGAACGGAGAAGACTGGAAGATTTTCACAACCCCGGATGGTCTGGTGGTTCGCGCCATCGCGGAGGATGCCGAAGGCTGTCTTTGGATTGGAACGGAAAGCCGCGGGCTGGTTTTCTTCAAAGCCGGGAAATTTATCTCCTATCAAAAAGAGGAAGGCAGATTGCCTGGCAACGATATTTCCTGTCTTTGTCTGGACCGGGACGGTGTCTTGTGGGTTGGAACCTCCGGTCACGGCCTGGCCCGCTTTTACAAAGGAAAGTGGACTCGTTATTCGACGGACAACGGGCTCGCCAGCAACAGCATTGATTACATCATCGAAGACGACGGGGGTTGTTTATGGATTGGCTCCAATGCGGGGCTGATGCGAATTCAAAAAAAATCACTGAACGATTTTACCCCTGGACCGGCGAACATCATTTCCTGCCGGACTTATGTCGAAACCGACGGACTGCTGACGCGCGAATGTTCGGCCGGTTCACAACCCGCTGCGTGTCGCACCCGTGATGGCAGATTATGGTTCCCCACCACCAAAGGTTTGGTGTCGGTGAACCCGGCGGATATCAAAACCAACCTGCAGCCGCCGCTGGTCATGATTGAATCCGTGCTCGTTGACGGACAGGAACAAAAAACCAACCGTTTCAGTTCGGTCTGGCAACCGTCCGTCACGGTTCCCCCCGGTCACGAACAATTGGAAATACATTATACGGGCTTGAATTTCTCCGCGCCCGGGGAAGTGCGTTTCAAATATCGTTTGGAGGGCCACGAGACCGCCTGGACGGAAGCCGGTAATGCGCGCGTGGCTTACTACCCCAATGTGCCGCCGGGAAATTATCGTTTTCACGTCATTGCCGGCAACGAAGACGGCAAGTGGAATGAGACCGGCGGCGTGCTCGATGTGACGGTACAGCCTCAATTCTGGCAGACCTGGTGGTTTCGCACCGCCGCAAGTCTGTGCCTGGTCGGAATCGTCGTTGCCGTGGTGCGTTATCTTTCCACGCAAAAGCTGCGGCGCCGACTGCAATTGCTCGAACAACAGGAGGCACTGGAAAAGGAACGCTTCCGCATCGCCCGCGACCTGCACGATCAGCTTGGAGCGAATCTCACGCAAGTGGCGCTGTTGAGCGAAATGGCGGAAGCCGACAAGCATTCCCCGGCGGAAATTGAATCACACGCGCAGCAGATTTCCCAGGCCGCGCGCGAAACGACCCGTTCCCTTGATGAAATCGTCTGGGCGGTCAATCCTTCCAACGACACGCTGGAAGGCCTGGTCAATTACGTCTGCAAATACGCGCAGGAATACCTCGCGCTGGCCGGATTGCGTTACCGCGCTGAGGTGCCGGCTCAACTGCCGGTGGTTAACATTCCTCCGGAAGTCCGCCATAACGTTTTCCTCGCCTTCAAGGAAGCGATCAACAACGTGGTCAAACACGCGCAAGCGTCCGAAGTCCGGGTGCGATTGCAATTGCAGCCCGGCAATTTTGCGTTGAGCATTGAAGACAACGGGCGCGGCATGGGCGGTTTGGGCGCCAGCGCCGCTCAGACGAGAAACGGCCTGTGTAATATGAAAAAACGCATGGACGACATTGGCGGCAGATTTGAAGTTGGCGCCGCATCAGAGCGAGGAACAATGGTTCGCCTGACTGTGCCGGTCAGAACGAAATGAAGAAGGCAGAATGAAGAATGAAGAAAAAAATCTGGCGCCGTTGTTGCTCTTGTTTCTTCATTCTGCATTCTTCATTCTGCATTGAACCATGCCCATCACCGTTTCCATCGTTGAAGACAATGACAAACTGCGTGGGACGCTGGCCCGCCTGCTCGACCGGTCGGACGGGTTCCGCTGCCTGAGCCAATACGCCAGTGCCGAGGACGCGCTGAAGGACCTGCCCCAGGCCCGCCCCAATGTCGTGCTGATGGACATCAACCTGCCCGGCATGAACGGCGTCGAATGCGTGCGGCAGTTGAAGGCGCTGGTGCCGGGAATCCAGGTCATGATGCTCACGGTTTATGAAGACACGGAAAATATTTTCAACGCGCTGACGGCGGGTGCCAACGGTTACATGCTCAAACGCACCTCCAGCAAGGAACTGCTGGAAGCCATTCAGGAAGTCCACCGGGGCGGTTCGCCGATGACGATGAACATCGCGCGCAAAGTCGTGCAATCATTTCAACAAACGGCGGCCACGGCACAACCCGCGGAAAATCTTTCCCCGCGCGAACAAGAAGTGCTTGATTTCCTGAGCCAGGGACTCCTCTACAAGGAAATCTCGGAGAAATTGGGTATCGGTTATGAAACCGTGCATACCTACATCCGCCGCATCTACGAAAAGCTACAGGTCCGCACCCGCACCGAAGCCGTGGCCAAATTTCTCCGCCGTTGACCGAATTTCAGTGATTTCCCTTTGTTTTCAAGGGTTTGTGCGTAACCAGAACTGGTGACTGGCAGGGGACACGGTCTCTGGTATCTTAATCCCATCGTTGGTATGCAGAAACGCAGTGTTCTGTGTGTGAAGTAAGGCGTATGTATGCGGCGCCGCATCCAACAAAAAGTTCGTAGCAGCGCAGCTACGAGACGTTAATTTAAGCGCTTAGTTCTCATTGAGAGGCCGGAGTAGTGTCCGGCCTCTTTCTTTTTTACTTCATCTTTTGCGCTGGATTTCATTTGCAGCTTGGGCCCACCGGCCGCCGAATCGCAAATCGAAAGTGTGACCTGCCGGGCCGAAGCTCAAAGTTTTGCCGTCGCACCAGCCCGCCTTCGTCCGCTTCGCGGGATTACCGCTTTTACTTGTGAAAATAGAGTGGTGGTAGGTGATGGATTCGAACCATCGAATCGAATGGAGGTCAATAATACGTCAATTTGCCAATAAAAGTGACTTTCTTAAACAGCCTTGACAGGGGTGGACGTTATGACTATGTTATGACTCACCTATGGCAAGTTTACACAAAGACCCTCGCGGAAAGTCGCCCTACTGGTATTGCGCCTATCAAACGCTGGACGGGGACCGGCATTTCAGAAGCACCAAGACCACAGACAAGCGGCAGGCGCGGCAGGTTTGCGATACCTGGGCGAAGGCGTCGGCACTCGGCGCGAAGCTCTCGTCGGACAAGGCGCGGCAGGTGATAGCGCAGGGCGTGGCCGATATTCTCATGGCATCCGGCCAGACATTGCCGTCCGCAACGATCCGTGACTGGTGCAAGCGTTGGCTGGAAACGAAGGCGCTGGAGGCCGAACCACGCACGCACGAACGCTACGAAACCAGCCTGCGCCGGTTTTTGGAATTTCTCGGCAGCAAGGCGGGTGAAGACTTGGACGCCCTGAAAGTGAATGATGTTATCCGTTTCCGTGATTACGTCGCCAAACGGCTGTCTGCAACCAGCACGAACATGGATTTGAAAGTCCTGCGCTCCTGTCTCTACGCCGCGCAGAAACAGGACTTGGTTGAAAAGAACGTGGCTACAAAGGTGGACACCCTCAAGCAACGCGGCGAAAACAAGCGGCGCGGCTTCTCTTTGGCCGAGGTTGGCCGGGTTTTGAAGCGTTGCGATGAAGCTGGCGGCGAATGGCGCGGCTTGGTTCTCACCGGCCTTTACACCGGGCAACGGCTGGGCGACGTGGCCACGCTGACATGGCAGCAAGTGGACTTGGACAAGCGGCGGGTGTCTTTTGTGACCAGCAAGACCGGCAAACGGCTGTCCTTCTTCATGGCAAAGCCTCTGGCGGCTTATCTGGAAAACACGCCGTCCAGTGACCAGCCGGACGCCTACGTCTTCCCCAAGGCGGCGGCAATGGCGGAAAAGCACACCGGCACGATCTCCACCAAGTTTTACGATGAAATCCTCGCGCCTGCCGGACTGGTAAAAACGCGGCCAAAAATTGAAGCCAAACCCGGCGGCAAGGGACGCGACGCCCGGCGGCAGACCAGCGAACTTTCATTCCACTCGTTGCGGCACACGTTCACAACCTGGCTGAAATCTGCCGGAGCAAGCAACGCGATGGCGCAAATGATTGTCGGCCATGATTCCGAAGTCGTCTCGCGTGGCTACACGCACTTGGACGCGGACGACACCAAAGCCGCCATCAGCAAGCTGCCGGACGTGACCGCCGGGAAACGCTCTTAAACGCAGTTGACAGCCTTGCCCACCTGTGCATACATTATGTGTGCGTGCGAATTGTAAAGGAAAAGTTCCTGTGCGACGCGGCGGCGCAATACCCAAAGGCCGCCAAATACCTCGCCGCGTGGACAAAGACGGTGCGGGCGGCGGAGTGGCGAAACATGGCCGACGTGCGCCGGTGCTATGGGAGCGGATGTCGTCCATGTCGGCAGCGGGAAGCCGGTGATTGTGTTCAATGTCTGCGGCAACACCTACCGGCTGATTGTGGCGATGCACTTTAACAGCCAGATGGCTTACACGCTCCGTTTCCTGACGCACGCCGAATACGACCGCGACGATTGGAAAGACGAATTATGAAAACAAAAACCAAATTCCGCTTTGCGGATTTGCCAAAGGATTACACCGGCCTGTGCCGCGTGTTCCTGCCGCGCCCGATTCACGACGCGGTGGATTACGCGAACGTGTCGGAAGTGACCGATGCGATGGCCTTGTGGCAGGATGATTTCAGCCGTGACCAAGCCGATTATTTCGACCTGCTTTGCACGCTCATCGAGGAATACGACGCGGAAAATGTGAAGTGGCCGAAAGTCAAGGGTGTGGACGTGCTGAAACACCTGCTGGATGAACACAACCTTGCGGCGGCAGACCTCTCGCGCATCCTCGGCGGCAGCCGCAACCTCGGCGCGATGATTCTGCGCGGCGACCGTAACCTTACGCTCGCGCACGTCCGCAAACTCGCGGCGCATTTCAAACTCGGCGCGGAATTGTTCGTCTGATTGTGACGCCAACCAGCGCAAACCCGCCGCCGCCGGGAAATTGAGTGAAATTATGAAAACGAAGCTCACGCAACGGAGAATCAAGGCGCGCAAATCGTCCGCGTGCGGCCTGTGCAAGCCGTGGAAGCAAGGGTGGGCAGACAAGAAAACCGTGCGCGACATCCGGCACGCGCAACGCGCCCAACAGCAACTCCGGGAAGTTGAATGCTGACAATGCAAAACGCTGGTGAAGGCTTGAACGCAAACCTCGATAAGCCGATTCCACCTTTATCGAAATCCGGCAATGAGCAGCAATCCGTCAGCGGCGTGGATACGCTCTTAATTCAGCGCAAGTTTGCGGCGGCACTGGCGAGGAAATGCGCTACAGACTTTCAGCGACTCAATGATTTTGAACAGGAGTTGCGCGAACAAGGCTTCGATGATGCGGCCAAAAAATACTCGCACGCCCTCTGGCGCTGGGTTATGGAGCAGACGCCGGATGATTTGCTCGTGAAGATCAACGAGCTTACTCCTTCTCACTTCAAGTTTCCTGACGACGATGACAGTTGGCATGACATCACGGTTGACAAACTGCACTACCTATACAGCCGAGCCTTATTTCTCACCGGCTTGCAATATGAGAAGGCGCACGATGCAAAGTGGTATCGCTCATTCGCTCACGAGTTTTTTGTGGCCGACAAGCTGGCCGATATGGAGGTGTTTGAAGCCCTGGCAGCATTCAAGCAAAGGCGACGATTTAAGAAAGAAATCCACCGCGAGCAGACAGCAGCATGGGGACACCTAAAATACAACGTGCTTCGAGCTTGGCTTGCGGGAGGGTTGTGGAAACTTCCCAACGACGGAGAACGAGCGGAGCGGCTGAACAGGCTTTTAGGGCTTCAGTCCAAACAGGATCGTATCAGCGAAAAGGGCTTTAAAACTGCTCGCGAACGCTTGAAGTTGGTTTCACTGCTTCGGGCTTCAGATTCGCCATCAAGTTGAGGCGTGGCGTGTCCAATCGGCGGTGGCTTACCTTGACCACCGATGAAGACATTTAAACGTTTAACGACCGGGCCGGTCCAGCCCGGCAACCTCGCCGGCGTCATGCCGGAATTCGGACGCGTTGCCGACGTGACACGGATTTATGGTTTGAAGCGCGGAACGTGTTACAACCTGTTGCGCGACGGCAAAATCAAGGGCGTCTTGATTCGCGTGCGCGGCAAAAAGTCCGGTGTCCGCCTTATTGACATGGTGAGTGTCCGCGATTTGATCCATTCGGAGATGAACGCAGACGCAAAGCTTAAAGGGCAGACCCGGCAATGACTCACGAACTGCCAGCATTTCTTCAAGACTTGATCGCCAGTCCCCCGTGTGCCGGTAAAGGCGTCCACAACTGGCTATTCCGCGTCGCCCGGCAACTTCACGCGCATTTGCCCGCCGTGGAGATTGTCGCCCTGCTAGAAAGCCGGGTGCAAGGTTGCGGGCGTCATGTCAGCCGCAAAGAAATTGAAGGTGCCGTAAAAAATGCGTTGGCGTGCGCGTGGCAGCCCCGTGGCAACGCCGCGCCGGTGCAATCCGTCGCCAAGTGGCCGGGCGTGAACCAAGAGCAACGGGAAGCCATTCTGCGCGACAATGGCGGGCTGGCGGACTTGTGGGGCGAGTCCAAGCCGCGCATTGAAGACAACGCCGCGCACACGGAAGCGATTATTGACCGGCTTTTCCCTGGCAACCCGCTTTTGTGTTGCGGCAAGTCCAATTCGGATTTTGACACCAAGCCGCGCGAAGATTGGCGCGGGAAAATGTCCGCGCTGGCGTTGCTCGTGCCGTCGCCCATGTCGGCAATAACCGGCCAAACGAAAGACGGTAAAGAATCGAAACACACGCTCGCCAATACCGGGGCACGGCGGTTTCTGATTTGCGAATTTGATACCGGCAAGGCGGATGAACACGCGGCTTTGCTTTTGCATCTCGGCACGTTCGCGCCGCTCGTGTGCGCGGTTCACAGTGGCGGGAAAAGTTTGCACGGCTGGTTTTTTGTTCACGGCCAGCCGGAAGAAAAGGTGCTTCGCTTCTTTCGCTATGCGGTGAGTCTTGGCGCGGACGATCAGCTTTGGTGCAAATCTCAATTTTGCCGGATACCCGATGGCACGCGCGACAATGGCCAACGCCAGACGGTTTTCTTTTTGAATTTCAAACCAATGGAGCCGACACAATGAGCGCACTACTTGAAGCCCCTGAAATTTTGGACACGCCAGACGTGGAGACGGGGACACAAACCGTGCCGGACTGGGCCGCGATTTTGCAGCGAGCAACGGTGACAGCCTTAGAGTTCCAACAAATGAAAATTCAGGAACGGGAATTTCTCTTACAGCCGTTTTTCAAAGTGGCGGATTTTGGAATTCTCTACGCCCAGCGTGGCGTGGGCAAAACCTGGCTTGGCTATTTGATTGCTCGCGGCGTGTCACAAGGAACAGGTGTTGGTATATGGAAGTGCCCAAAGCCGCGTGCGGTGCTTGTAGTGGATGGCGAAATGCCGTTAGATTTATCAAAGGAACGGGACGAACAATTTGCGACGGGCGAAGCCGATCTCTTTTTTTTGCATCACCAGATTTTATTCGACCGCACCGGCGCGGAGTTGAACCTGACTTCGCGGCCAATTCAAGACGCTTTAGAAAGCCTCTGTGTGAATTTGAAAATCGCCCTGCTGATTCTCGACAACCAAAGCACGTTGCTGGCAGGCGTATCCGAAACAGACCCGGATTCGTGGAATCTGATTCAACCGTTCCTATTGCGTTTGCAGCGGCGCGGAATTGCCGTCCTGCTGATTGTTCACGCCGGGCGTAACAATCAGGCGCGAGGACATTCCCGGCGCGAGGACAGGACAAGCTGGATGATTTCTTTGACGGATCGCAAGGAAGACGATTCAGAAGGGGCATTGTTTGTCTCTGAATTCACCAAACCAAGCCGAGTTTGTCCGCTGGCGGAAACGCCGTCTCTGCTTTGGGAATTTACTCGCGGAACAGACGGGCGGACGCACTACACCTGCAAAATCCTGACAAAACTTGACCAATTCCGGCAATGCCTTGAATCGGGTATGGGCGAAGACCCCAGCGCGATAGCCGAGGAAATGAGGGTCTCGGCGGGTTATGTCTCGAAGCTTGCCGCCAAAGGCATTGCGGCTGGCTGGTGCAAAAAGGAGGGACGCGGCTATGCACTCGTTTCCTAACCGGCTCCCTCTGGATTTCTACACCCTGAAAATGGAAACGAAGTTTGAAAGCCCCGTGTTTTCAATGCTTTCATTCGGGAATGTTGGAAACGAGGACAGGTGTTGTCGTTTCCTTTGTTTCGCTCAGAGCTGATTCACCGCCACAAACAGCCCGCACCGGCCAGTGTAAACCCGCGCTTGAACGGACTCGGCATTGGTGCTTAAATCGGGACCGTCCGAAAAAAACAACGATCAGAAAACAGAACCAATAAACTAAATTTGCGTAGCTTCGGCTACGGGCTGCATCGAAAACCGCGAATTTTCCCCCAAGCCCGTTAAACATGAAGATAAAACCCTTTTCGTGTGCGCTGCTGGTGCTGCTGGCAGTCGTCATTCGATTACCTGCTCAACAGCCAGTGTATTCGGGCGGCTATTTAGACAACCTTTCGACACTGGCAGAAGGATGGGGCATCTACGCACCGCTCTCCAATCAAACTTGCGTTGTCCAGTTTTACGCGGATGGTTCCTTTACGAACGGCCAATTCTTGGGCCAAGTCGAAACCTTGGTCTCAAGACCGGACGTTAATTCAGTCTTTGGTATTTCTGGAACGCACGGTTTCAGCTATGCAATTCCACTTTCATTATGGGACGGCAACCCACACTCGATTTACGCCTACGCCACGAGTCCAGACGGAACTCAAAAATATCTTTTAGGCCAGACCCCGGCGACATTCATGCAGGCGCAGTTGAACATGACGCATACAAACGTCCAACAGCTCTGGTTCGCGCCAGTGGTAAACACCAATGCCTTCCTTGGACTATTCTCCGGCACCAACGATTGGCAGACAGCCCGAGCGAAAGTCAGTGTACTCAAACTCGCAGACCACTGGCTCCTAGCCTACCAGTCTTTTCTTAACCTAACCAACATGCTCTCCAAACTAAAAGCCTGGCACATCGATCTTGGTTTTGAATCCGGGGCGGTCAAAGAATGGGGTTGCACCGCAGACGAGACGTTTGCAGTTACGAGTCAGGCGATTGACCTGGTTACTACCAATGGCGGAACCGTCAAGTGGATTGCGATGGACGAACCATTGGTGCAAACAAATGCGTGTAATTATACTGACGCCGACGTCATCACCCAAACGGTTGATTATGTGAACCTCCTCAAGCAAAAATCATCAAGTTTGATTATCGGAGATATTGAACCATGGCCGACATGCCGATATTCACGCCTCACAAATTGGATCACTGGTTTTTCGCAGCTGGCCGGTTTTAATTTGGCGTTTTTCCACCTCGATGTTGATCTGGATGCCGCGCGAGTCATTACGCCAGATTTGAGCGTTCTTTCAGAAATTCCGCAGATAGCAGCATTCTGCAAATCGCAGGCCATTCCATTTGGCGTGATTATTTGGCAAGCCAATGTTCAATTGCCAGTTAATAGCAATCAGGCGTTTTGCGATAATGCTTTGTATTGGGCGCAAATTCTCCATTCCATTTGCGACGTGGATCAAGCGATAGTTCAAAGCTGGGAGCAATACCCCGACCAAAATGTTCCCGACAGCCAGTCATACACGTTTACCCAACTGCTGATAGACTACACGACCAAAATCGCCTCGGTTCCGTATCCGAATCCTGATATTGCGATGTTCAATCCGGGGCAGGTTACAATCCACGGCAGGACTGGTGCTTCATACAACATCGAAACCCTTCAGGACCTACGCTTGCCGAATCTATGGCAAAACACCGCTACAATTCAGATGAATACACCCGACACCATCTGGATGGATTCATCACCGACAAATTCCTCAAAATTTTACCGCGTGATTGGAGGCTACTAGAACCAAAAGGGGATGTTGGTGCTGGTGTATTGAACTACGCTGGCTTGGCTGGCCTCAAGTCTGTGCGCGTATCCCTACTTGCACCAGGCACGTTGGCCCGCCATGTAATTGACCTGCACCAGCTTGGATGCTTCCTTGCGCGGTGAAGTCAAAAAAACGGTCTTTTGGGGAATAGACGTTTTCGTGCGCGTACTATCGTAGAGTGCGGATTTTCCGCCCGTTAAACTGAATCCGGTGTATGCTAAATCAAGCCAATGCTTCTAGCTCACCTTGCTATGTGTGACAGAAAATTTCACAAAATTCCTAGCATTTTCCCGCTAATTTCAAGCTGACGCAGTGCGTGCTGAGTTGCTTCCAGCGTGTCGCAATTCTTCCGTTGCTCCTCTTTTTTCCTTCTCTTTTGGAGATGTTGAGCAAATTTCACCTTGAATCGGCGTGGCAGTAGCCGTTGCTTCGTTGCCCAGTTCAAGACGTGTGGCTGGCCGTCCTCGAAGGGGCAGCCTTCCTTGCGCCAGTTGGTCACGGTTCGCGGGCTGACAGTGTATTTGTCTGCAAGCTGCCTGTTTGTCGGCTTCAGTTTCAGGCTATCTTCATCTGGCCTTAACTTGTTCAAAAAGTCGTAGAGCGAGCATCGGAGATGCACCTGATCTGGTGTCAAACTGTCGCACTCGGCCAGCGCGTCGGCAACGTGATTGAGCGCACAAGCATAACCCTGCATGAAGTGAAGTGAGGCAGGGATGCGCCGGGCTGGATGTTTTTTTGCCACGACGCTTTTGGCCGGCGGACATGGCGCTTGTGGCGACGCCGGGGCGAGATTTTCAACTGGTGCGACCATGTTGAACCATTACGCCGGGGTGTCCTGTGCGTCAAGCTGGTGCGAAAACAGTCCGGCAAAGCGCTTCAAAAATGCAAAAAATTCTCGTGGGCAACAAAGGAAAGAAACCCGGCGCGTCAAAGAGGCTGCCCCCCCCTCGTCCTATTGGCTGGCCGCAAAAGGTAACTTCTTTTTTTCTGACACGGCAGGCATGGCCCCGGCAACGCCCGGCGGCTACCATGCCCACATTCCTGTCGTGATAATTTCTCCGGGCGCGAAATCATAGAGGCAAAACTCCCGGAGCCGGGCGGCGGGTGCAATGTGGAGCACAGCCGGATGAGGCGAGCAATAGATTGACGCGGCGACCGGCGACACATAATCGGCCTCTGATTCACGCGCACGACTCCACGCGACTGCGGACTGTCTGCGGATAATCCGCGCTTGTTGCCAATGCCTGTTCACGGACTGTCTGCGTCCGTGCCAGATCGCGGATATGGCGTGTTCGTGGACGCGCCCATTTGCGCGGACTGCACGCGGACAATCTGTGTCCGTGGCAGCGTTCACGGACTGCCGCAACTGCGGACTGTGCGTGGACACGGACAATCCGTGTTCGCGTCTTGTGCGTGGCGAGTCCAAGTTCGCGGACTGCCCGTGCCCTTGTCCGCGACTGCGGAAAATGGCGCGGCTCTGGGCGCGGATACTGCGCGCACTCCAAGTCCTAATGAAAATTAGGGGTAACGCGTATGGCGGATTAAACAGTTTCCAGACGGGTTAATGATCCAATGTCGCAGCCCGATTGCTGCTGCATCTCGGCGGCGGCGCATGATAAATTTAGTGTCCCAAAGACACCTTTTCCGTGCCGTCTTCTGGCAAAGTGATAGCTGTGAACATGTCTGGCGAAATTATTTTTGCATGGGCAGCGAGGTAAAAGATTCCGTAAGTGCCGGTCTGCAACGCACGTCCACCGCGCCGGTGATGCCGGGCGATTTCAGCGACACGGCAAAGGAGTTTGGGCGCACGAAGGATGTTGAGCGCGTCTTTTCGGTGAAGCGTGGCACCCTCTATAACGCTGAAAAACTTGGCCTTGTGCGGGGTGTCCTGCTGCGGCTACGCGGCCAAAAAAGCGGGGTGAAGCTCTGGGACATGCGTTCCATTGAGCGATGGATTCGCGGTGAAATGGAGAAACAATGACTGACTTGAACAGCGTTGAACCGGGTTGGAAAACTTTGGCCGCGTTATGACTTGGCGTTATGACTCCGCTTTCAAGAAAAACAGAAAACGCATAAAACCATTGCCTTCATTGATTAAAATGAAGGATGGTGGTAGGTGATGGATTCGAACCATCGAAGGCAAAGCTAGCAGATTTACAGTCTGCTTAATTTCCAATTAACAGAACATTTTTATCACTATTGATTGCTTTTTGATTGACATACATGCACCGCCCTGGTGAAATAGGCGCACGCAACAGAACTAACAAGAAAGCGAGCGCACTATGAAAAAAACGACCGGTCATCTACACAAACGCGGAGATAACTTCTATGTGTCTTGGCGATTCAAGGGCAAAGCATTTCTCAAGGTGCTACGTGATGAAAACGGTAACTCGATCACCACGGAACGAGACGCGATCAAGGCCAAAGACAAATTGATGGCTCCGTTCGCCGTCGGGAATGAAGCCGACGCGCTGGAATCCATCGCCGGCAAGCTGGGAGGCCGCAAGGCCGAGCTTGCCAAGTGGGAAGATGAACAGCACCCGCCGTTGTCCATCGGGCAGGCATGGAGCGAATTTCTCGCCTCACCCAATCGCCCTGACAGCGGCGAGTCCACCTTGCGCCAATACGAATTCCAATGGCAAGCCTTCGCCGACTGGATGAAGGAAAAACATCCTGACATTCTCGCGTTGCGCGACGTGTCGAAGGAAATTGCCGAGGAATACGCCAGCGGTTTGAACCACGGCAAGTTTAGCCCGTCCACCTACAACAAGCATTTGAATTTGCTCACGCTGGTCTTCCGTGTTGTGAAGCACAAAGCCAAGCTGACAAACAATCCGTGGGAATCTCCGAAACGCGGTGGATACCTTCAACGCAAACGCATGATCACAAACAGCCGCCGCGAACTTACGATTGATGAACTGCGGAAAATCTGCCAAACCGCCACGGGCGAATTGCGGACGCTGCTGGCGCTCGGCATTTACTCCGGCTTGAGGCTTGGCGATTGTGCCACGTTGCGCTGGGGCGAAGTGGACTTGCCACGCAGAATGATTCGGCGCATCCCGAACAAAACCGCCCGCCGCAATCCCAAGCCCGTGATTGTGCCGGTGCATCCAATTCTGCTTGGGATGCTGTCAGAGACGCCTTTGAAAAAACGTAGCGAATATGTCCTGCCAAAAATGGCCGCGCTTTACGCACACAACATTTGCGCCGTGACGGACAAAGTGCAAGGTCACTTCAAAGCGTGCGGAATCACCTTGCACAAGCCCGGCACCGGCAAGGATGGCAAACGCGCCGTGATCGAAGTCGGTTTTCACAGTTTGCGGCACACGTTCGTTTCACTCTGCCGCGAAAGCAATGCCCCGTTGGCCGTGGTGGAAAGCATCGTCGGCCACAGCAGTCCGGCCATGACCCGGCATTACACGCACGTTGGCGAACTGGCCGCTGGCCGTGCCATCGCCCTTTTGCCCTCTGTGACGGATGAAGCCAAACAGGAGCCGCCAAAACGGGAGCAGGGCGAAATTTTGCGTGACATGCAAGCCGTCCTCAAAAGCATGACCGCGAAGAACTGGAAAACGAAAAAAGCCGATGCACTGGCGATGTTGACCACCAACTAATTGAAAGAGGCTACTATGAACCAGACAAACGAAGTCATCCCGCAATCCAGCATTGCAGAGGAGCGGGCGAAGGTTGAACAGGTGTTGCGACTGGCGAAAGAATACTGGCTGCGGACGGTCCAGCCCCATATCGCCGGACGGATATTGCGCGGTGTTGAATTTTTTGTCGCCCAGCACGCGCACTGGCGTTTGCAAGAGGCCATAAAAAAAGCCGGTGACTGGAATCATTTGTGTGATGTTAAGAAGGATGGAGCGCACTTGCCGGTGTCTGTGGACGTGGACTTGTCAGCGGAGAATTTCCGCGTGCCGGAAGTGCCGGAAATGCTGTTTGCAGATAACGTGAAGCCCGAAATCTTGGCCGCGATAGCAGCGCCACTGGTGAAAGAAGCCGCAAAGTTGACTCCGACTGATGCAATTCGCAGCGCGCACGAATTACTAATGGCCGCAGAGCGATACATCGGGACATTTCCTGAAAAAAAGGACGAAATAGGGTCTTGGATTGCCGATTTTGAACTAGCATTCAGCACGATCACATTTGCGGAGATCGAGGCGAGCAACAGGACAGACTCCGGGCAGTTGCCACTGTTGCCGCCAGTGGGACAGAAAAAGAAAGGGAGAGACAAACAGGAAGTCGCCGAGAAGCCGTTGTCCAAGATTGCGATCAAAAATGCTGTGAAACAATACTTGGATGAGCGCACGCCCCGCATGAGCCAAGAGGAATACGAGCGTGAGCAGGAGCAAACCGCAAGGCTCGCCAAAGCGGGGATGCTGGTGATGATGGGGAGTGGCAAGCCGAGAACGTACCAGGAATGGCAGAGCGACAACCAGAAGGCGATTGACGATTGCCTGCAAAACGACCGGATTTCGCTTCAAGACCTTTGCACGATGCGCTGGGAGCGGTTCAAAAAATTCTGGCAGGAACAACGGAAACGAGTCCTTGCAAGGGAAACCAATAAAGAGGCCGAGGCCAAAACAAAAGCGCCAAAGACTAAACTTCCCAAGAGTGCCGCCACGAGTCCGTTAGTTGCAGGCAAACGTCGGAAGTAGTCCCGCCAATTTCCTGTCAAAACAAAATTGGTTTTTTGGGGTGTTCAAAACCACCGCTGCGGTGAAATTTTATTTAGCTACGGTGCCCAAACCCGCCGCTGCGGTGCAACTTTCCGCACCCGTCCAAATTGCCCCCCAAAGGCAGCATTACTTTAAGGCCAGCAAAAGAAATTTATGCTGGCGACAACAATTGAAATCATTCGCAGCGGGTTAAAATCCGACCCGACCTTAACTCCCGCCGACCGCACCCGGCTCATGGCCGTTCTGCGCAATGGCGTCACGCCTCACAAGCCTGACTGCCCGGCACCAGACAACACGCCGCGATTGCTCCGCCGCGCCGAGGTCGCCCGTCGCCTCTCCTGCTCATTGCGCACCGTGGACAAACTGCCGATCAAGAAGGTCAAGCTGCCGGGCCGCCAACGCGCCGCCGGATTTCGGGAGGGCGACGTCAACGCGCTACTGGCCTGAAAGGAGGTCGCATGAGTGAAAATGCTTCTACCAGTGAAAAAATCGCCGCCAAACGTGCCGGGCGGCTGGCGACGACTCCCGAATCAGCCAAAGGCCATTTCGTGGCTGCTTGGGCGGGAAAATGCTCGCCTCGACGCGCCATCAAGGCTCAGTGTTTGGAGTGCCTCGGCTTTGACCGGCAGGCCATCACCGAATGCACCGGCTGGGCCTGCCCGCTCTGGAATTTCCGACCGTTTCAGAAACCATGATTCTCGACTCTACCAGTGTCAAAACCAAACACCCGGTAAAACGGCTTCGCGTGCGTGCGCGTCCCGGTAAAGTTGGCGCTAACAATCTCCTGGCGTTGCTGAGTTGGCAGCCGAAGAAGGCGACCGACATTTGGACGCGCTCCGAGTGGACCAACCTTTGCACCCACTTGCACAATGGCAACGGCAAGACACACTTCGTTATGGGTTTCCGCGACGACACCGGCGCAAAGCGTTACGTCCGGTCAAAACGGCTGGGCGTTGACCGCGCCATAACATGGAGTTGGTCAAGCATCCTGGGAACATCGAAGTCGAAGCTGGCTTTTGTCCCTTACTCGACCAATGACCGGCAGCAATCGCGCTGGGGCGGCATGGATTTTGACGCCCACAACCCCGGCGAAGCGGATCGGGCGCGGGAACTGGCTCTTGCCGCGTTCCGCTGTCTTCTGAACGATCCGGCCCTGAGTGTCATTCTTGAAACCAGCGGCGGCGGGGGCTGGCACGTCTGGGCAATCTCGCCTGACTTCCACGACACGCATGAGTGGGTCCGGTCGCTCAAATCGGTCGCCACACTAATCGGCGCGCCCATCGCCGGGGGTGTCTGTGAAATTTTCCCGCCGGACAGCTTGCCGAGCCGGTTCGGGAAAGGGATGCGTGCCCCCGGTTGCTGGAATCCTGGCACAGAAACTTGCTCGCAAATTGTTTGGGAAAACGTCCGCACTTCCCTTGAACCCGTCCTATCGGGGAAGTCAAAAAACGGCGCATTGAATTCCAATGGGTTACAAGCTTACTTCCCCGATACAGAGAAAAAAGCTTCTTTCTCTCCTTCTTCTTTTCCTAATTACCATGAACTGGAGTTGCTTCAAAAATTCGGGATCACGCAAACAAACAGCCGCAATGACAAGTTGGCTGCCCTGACTGGTGCAATTTTCAACCAAGTTGGCGGTGCAATGGCGAGATGGATTGTGCTTGCACAATTTCGGCACAAGACCGTTTCGACTGAGGCCAGCGAGCACAAGCACATGGCCAGCTTTGAAGAACTATGGGCGGGGCTGGCCGCACGCTGGCGGGAGACGATTTCCAAAGATGAACGGGACAAACTTGCACAACTCGAAACGGACAACGAGCGCGACGCATTTCGCATCATTCGCAGTTTTGCAGCGAAAGCGGTGCATGACGGCGCGGCGGACTTCCCCATTGCACGGGACAACTTGGCGGAACGTCTGGGCATCACCGGCAAAGGAGCGGCGGGGATTCGGGAAAAGTTCGTGCGGCTGGGCATCATCGCAAAAACAGCCAGCTACGTGCCCAACAAATTCGCAACGCGTTTCAAGTGGCTTCCCACAATTGCAACCAAACAAAGTGCAAATGAATGAAAAACACTGTGGACAACCCGTGATCCGCCCCGGCCAGACTCGCGCCTACCACAAAGGCAGTCAGCGCGAAATTGACGAGCGGCGCGGCGCGGTTACGCGGTTGCGCGCTCGCGGTGTGTCGAAAATGGAAATCCATCGCTTCATCAAAGAAAAATTCAACCGCCAATGGCGCACGGCAGACCGGGACATCGCCTTTGTCACCGGTGCAAATACCTGACTCGCGCGTGCCTGTGCGCGTGCGCGGAAACACGCTTTTCCCTGGGCTAACAGCCTGCTTGAACCCGGATTTTGCCTAGCTTCGCGCCCGCGTTCACCCTCGCTATTCTCTCGCTGTTCTCCCGTTGTTTTCTCGCTTAACTGCCGGACGCGAGAAACACGCGGGAATTTGCAGGGGTTTAGCGGGAAATACGCGGACTTCAAACCCGTCAATCACATGGCTCGCGCATGTGTGAAACGTTCTCTCTTTTCCAGCAAAACTACTTGGCCAACACTGCGTAAGCTCGACCACATACGACTAACAAACAAGCACTTAACAAATCCACGCCGGGAAAAGGACATGCTGATAACTTCATGCCAGTAGTTGATGCCAGTGGAACATGCTGGTAATTCTCGCCCGCCAGCAATTCTTGCTTTGACTGCCGCCGTTTGTTTCAATCGTCAGTGTTCCGAAAAAACGAATGTAACCAAACCAAAACCAAAAACAATTCGCGTAGCATCGGCTGCTGTCCATCACGAAACTCGCAATTTCAAATCAAAGGACGGCGCTCGACGCACGCCCCAACCGGGGCGTGTTGAAAGCGTTCCTTTGAAGGCATGCGAGTGCCTGTGATGGGGCGTGATTAGGCACGTCCCATTTCGTTTCAGGCACGACATTTCTTCATAGGAAGCCATCCCGACAGGGCTGATTCGCACGCGAGCGAATACAGCCATGCCTGCCAATCCAGACAAGGACGCTCCATCATTTCAATGGGGGCCGACCAATCCGCACCCACTCTCTAAGATGCACACGGAGTTGGTGTGGGAGGGGAAATACGACGAGTTCGGGCGACGCCGCGAGGTGGACGTGGCCGCGCTGTCCATGCCGATGCAGCGGATTGAGACCGTGGACGAGCCGCGCCAGCGAGCCGAGGCGCAGGGGCAATTGGCCATGTTCGAGAAGCAAATGGCGGGCAAGAAGCGCGACGATTTTCGAAACCGACTCATTTGGGGCGACAACAAACTGGTGACAGCGAGTCTGCTCAAGGAGTTCAAAGGCAAAATTGACCTGTTCTACATTGATCCGCCATTCGACGTAGGTGCGGATTTCACGATGGACGTGGCTATCGGTGACGGGAAAGAAACCGTTGGCAAGGACCAGTCCACGCTCGAAATGGTTGCCTATCGTGACATGTGGGGCAAAGGCACGGACTCCTACCTTCACATGATGTTCGAGCGGTTCTCACTGATGAAGGAGTTATTGAGTGAAACAGGGAGTATGTATGTGCAGGTTGATTACCGTGTTTCTGGAATAATGCGAAATCTACTCGACGATGTTTTCGGTCCTGGACACATGGTCAATGAAATCATCTGGTGTTACGTTGGTGGTCGAGTTCCAAAAGTTGCGTTCGGGCGAAGGCACGACACCATATTCTATTACGCAAAGTCAGACAGATGGACGTTTAATTGGGAAGATGTGATGGACCCACTGTCGCCCGAACAGGAAGAACGCTACAAATATCAGGATGACAAGGGCCGATACCGGCTGATGGGCCGTTGTTTGAAAGGGAGCCCCATTCGCGCAGCCAGAGACGTTTCACCGGAATGGGAGAAAACGAATCCAGAACTCGTTTACCACTACTACATGAAGGAAGGAACGCTATGCTTGGACTATTGGGACATACCGCAAATCAACCAAGTGGGTGCTGAACGCACTGGCTTCCCGACCCAAAAACCAGAAGAACTGGCTGAGCGAATTATCCTTGCTTCCTCCAATGAGGGCGATCTCGTCGCTGACATTTTTTGCGGCAGCGGCACGTTGGGGGCAGTGGCGGAGCGGCTGGGGCGTCGGTGGATTATGGCTGACCTCGGCCGATTTGCCATTCACACCAGCCGCAAGCGGCTGATCGAATCGCAGCGCTCGCTTCACACCGAGGGCAATCCGTATCGAGCATTCGATGTTTACAACCTTGGCCGCTACGAGCGGCAGTGGTGGCAAAAAGACCGGTTCAAAGGTGCAGAGGAGGAACATCGCCGTGTGGTGTTAGAGTTTTTCAAAGCGGAAATCTTATCCAGCGCGCCGTCGCCATTGTTGCATGGTCGCAAAGGCGGCGCGTTCTGTCATGTGGACGGCATTGATTCGATTTTCACCCGCGGGGAAGCCAGTGCCGTGGCAAAAGCTGTCGCCCAGGCGGGCGGGCGCGAAGTGTTTTGTCTCGCTTGGGAATTTGAAATGGAATTGCGGCAACATTGTCTGGCACTGGAAGCTGAATTGGGCGTAAAGATGAAGCTGATTCCCATCCCACGCGAAATCATGGAGAAAAACCGCACCAGTCCGCCGCCGTTTCTGGAAATGGCATTGTTGGAAGCGGGCGCGGTCACGAAAAAGGAAAAAGGCAAGACGGTCGTGGACGTGAAGCTCACAAAATTTTTGCCGTCGCTTGCCGAAGTGCCGAGTAAAGAATTGGACGCTTTGAAAGCGCGCTCTATCAAAAACGGTTTCGATTTTATTGATTTCTGGGCGGTGGATTTTGACTGGCATCCCAACCAGCCGTTTCACCATGACTGGCAGGATTACCGCACCCGCAAGGATCGCACGCTAAAAACGGTGAGCAATGCGGGGCATTTTTATGACAAGCCCGGCAAGCATACCATCTGCGTGAAGGTGGTGGACGTGTTTGGCTGCGACACCAGCATCGCGCTGGAGGTGGAGGTTTAACCATGCCAGAACAAATGACCATCAAACCGGAAGCGCTTGAACCGCTGTTCGCCGCTTGGGAAGAACCGGAGAAGCATCGCGTCAAACGCGCCGATGGCGAGGGCGCGGAAGTGCGGAAAGGCCGTCGGCCATCCAGCATCACAATCGCCCAAAATCTGCGGGCGTCGGTCAAGGAGTGGCGGGATAATTTTTATTTCGGCGCGAGCGACACGACGCGGTATTTGTTGAATCATTGGTTCGGTCGCGCCCATGACCGGAGCGAGTTCGGCGGGCCGGATGGATTCCGATACTACTTCTGCCAGCGCGAGGCGATTGAGACGTTCATTTACCTGAAGGAAGTGGCAAATGCCCAATGCCTGTCGCAATTGGTCGCCGATTTCGGCGGCGCAAACGCGGAGGTCGCCGCACTCGGCATCACGGAGGACGAAGATTTGTGGGGGCGATACGCCTTTAAGATGGCGACGGGTTCGGGCAAAACCAAGGTGATGAGCCTGGCGATGGTGTGGAGCTATTTCCACGCCTTGCGCGAGAGCGGGTCGGCGATGGCAAAGCATTTCTTGGTGATCGCGCCAAACCTGACGGTGTTTGAGCGGTTGAAGGAAGATTTCAAACCAGAACAAGGCGGGCCGGACATTTTCGACAAAGACCCGCTCATCCCGACGGAATGGCGTGGTGACTGGAATCTTTCCGTGGTGTTACAGGATGAGGCGAGCGGCGCGGCGACAGGCGGTGTGCTTTACCTGACGAACATTCACCGGCTGTTTGACAACACGCGGCGCAAGAAAGAGTCAGAAACTTATAACTGGATGGGGCCGGCGGTGTCGAAAGCGAAGGCGCTGGATACAGGCGCGGAGTTACGCGACCGTATCACCAGCCATCCGCGCCTGATGCTGATGAACGACGAGGCGCACCATGTCTGGGACCCGGACTCGGCATGGAATGAGGCGATTTGGTGGCTGCACGAAACGAATCGCAAACGCGGCGGTGATGGTCTGGTGGGACAACTGGATTTCTCGGCCACGCCGAAGGACAACGCGGCGAATTATTTCAAGCACATCATTTGCGACACGCCTTTGGGCGAAGCGGTGGACGCGGGTATTGTCAAAACTCCAATCATCGGACGCGCTGGCAAATTGGTGGAGCAGGCCACGGGCAACGCGGCTTGGAAATACGAAATGCACCTCAAGCTCGGTTACGAGCGGTGGCGTCGCAGCAAGGAAGAATGGGAAAAGAGCGGCAAGAAACCGCTTATGTTCGTCATGTGCGAGGATACCAAGTCGGCGGATCAAATCACCGCCCGGCTGAATGGCGACGAAATTTTCAAGGAGTTGAACGGACGGACGATCAACCTGCACACGAATCTCAAGGGCAAAATCAAGAAAGTTGGCGGGCAGGAAGTATTTGTCGAAAACGAAAAGGACATCAGCGACGAAGATTTGAAGGCGCTGCGGAAATTGAGCCGCGACTTGGACTCTGGCGCGAGTCCCTATTTCTGTATCGTGTCGGTGCTGATGCTGCGCGAGGGCTGGGACGTGAAGAACGTGACGACCATCGTGCCGTTGCGACCTTACAACTCACCGGCGGGAATTTTACCAGAGCAAACGCTAGGGCGTGGTTTGCGCCGCATGACGCCAACGGGACAGGCAAACGAAATCGTGGCCGTGGTGGAACACGAGGCATTCGCGCGGTTGTATCGCGAGGAATTGGCGCAGGAAGGTTTACCGTTAGAAATTGTTGATGTTGACCGCGTGCCAGTCACAACGGTTTCAATTTTTCCTGACCCGTCGAAAGATTGGCAGAAGCTGGACATTTTAATTCCGCGTCTGACGGCAGCCGCACAGACGCTCGCGGCACTCGGCCCAATAAGCGAAGCGGAAGTGCGGGCGGCATTTGCGAAATACAAGCCGCTGCCCATCGGCGAGCGCGGCCCGACGGAAGTTCCATACGAGGGAAGGCATCTCATCACCGGCGAAGTCGTCGAACGGATGAAAGTAAATCTGGCCTTGTTGGAATCGGGGGTGGGCGCGCTGTCATTTTACGTACAAGAGTTAGAATACATTGCCAAAGTCAAAGGTACACACACGGTTCTCGCTCCGCTGTTGCAGGTGTTCTTTGAGCAAATTGTTTTCGGCCCCGGCCACTCGATTTTTGACCCGGCTCTGACGGCACGCCTATCCGACAGCGACGTGCGGGAGCATGTGCGGGCGGTGTTTGTGCCACTGATCCGGGCGAAAACCTTGCAGCAGCAGATTCGCACGCCGGATACCGTGCCGATGGCGGTGTCAAAATGGCGTCCGTTTCAAGTCACCGCCAGCGAGCGGAGGCCGGTGCTCAAGTCGGCACGAACATTGTTCAATCTGGTGCCGTGCAATCGCTCGCTCGAACAGGCGCTGGTTGAATTTCTCGGCAAGGCCGACGATGTGACGGCATTTGCCAAGAACGCCGGGCCGCAGGCGTTGCGGATTGATTATCTTGCCGACGGCCAGCGACTGGCTTTCTACACGCCGGATTTTTTCGTTCGGAACGGCACAACGGTTTTCCTCGTCGAAACCAAGGGGCAAGTTGACCGTGAAGTTCCAGCCAAGGCCAAGGCCGCAGTCGAGTGGTGCAAATCCGCCTCCACCAAAGCTACAAAGTGGGAATATGTATATGTGCCGGAGGGCGTTTTTCAGCGCTTTCAAGGATCGGCCTTCGCGGAGATGGCACGGACGTGTGAGCCATCGTTGAAGGATTTACTGAACCAGCAAGCCTACCATGCGGAGTTGCCGTTGTTCGCCGTCGCCGGAGTTGAGCCGCTGGAAAGCCGCGTGAGCGAAACCAAGGCGGCGGAAATCATCCCGCAGGCGCTGGTGGCGGAATTGCCAGAGCGTTTGCGCAAGGCGGTGGACGAGGCGGTTTCACTCTACCTGTTCTTTCAAAAGAAATCGGGGGTGAATTTTGCGCCGGTGTTCACCGCGCTGCTTGGCGTGATAGACGAGACGGCTAAAGGTCTGGTGATGCAAAAACTGCAAGACCGTTTGCCCGCCGCCGCACCTGCACAGCAAAGTTGGTTTGAACCGTATCTCGCAAAAGTGGATTCACGGATGCATCGGCACTACACGGAACTGGCGCGTAACCTCCGAAAAACGCTGGTTTATCAAACGGGTGTGTCGCCACTGGGTTTGTTGCGCAACTGTTATGACTACGCGCTGAACGATTCGACGGCGTTGACAGGAGTATTCGAGGCCGTTCGTGATGAACTGCAATTGCCCGGTGCGCGGGCCATTTTTGAAGCGGTCAAGAGCGTCAACGATTTCCGCAACACACGAGTTGCGCATCAAGAAAAGCCACTGACGAATCCCGATGAGACAAAGGCGGCGTTGTTGAAGTGGGTGGAAACACTGGCGCTTCTTTGGCAGGAAAACACGGACACGATTTACGCGCGTAAATGTGTGGTGACTTTGGCAGGCGTCACGCCCAAAGCGCAGGCTGCCGGAGGATTCTCGGCAGAAATTAGCACGGTTTTTCCTGAAATACAGCTTGGCCCCCCTGGAAAATTTCCGACCGAGTATGCTAATCGGCTGCAAACCGAACTGGCGCGTTTGATTCAACCACTGGCAGATTCTCGTTTCGGCTCAAAGGGCGTCCGCGTCGAGTGTAAAGAGATACGATCCGGGTCGCTGACCTTCGTAGTCGTTGCGACCGCGCTCACAGGCGGAGGGTACCAATTTGTGAAGGACTACGATAAACTTCGTGCGAATGCCGCGTTGCTGACGAACGACATCAAGCGTGCTTCCGGCAAGATTAAGCGTGCAGTTGCAAAGTTTCTCGGTGATCCAAAAAATCCGTTTAAGAAATGAGAAAGCGTTGCCTGCCCGGTTCGTAAAGCAACACTCCAAGCGCGGAATCATACAGGCAAAACTCCCGGAGCCGGGCGCGGGGCAGCGCTGGAATGTGGCGTCTAAATGGCTTGATTTGTGCTGTTTTGCGTGTGGACAATTGTGGTGGACGGGGTGGACGCGCCGCTCATTTTGAGCGAAACTAGCGAGGGCGGGTCAAACACTTGAGAAAAAAGTGGCAGTGCTGATTTGTGTGCTTGCAAAACGGTGCAAATATCAGGTATCAGATTGGCGCTTGTCCTGAAAAACGTAGCTAACATAATTTGAACGAGTGATGAAAAAGCAAGAGACTGTTGTTTCGCGACACGGGAATTTCTACACGGTCAGAGTGCTGACTGCGGAGAAGGCACAGGTTCGCCGACCGCAGCATGCCTCGGGCGGTGAGAAGCGCATTTCCGCGGAGGATGCCGCTCAAAGGATCGCTCAGCGCTTTGGCAAGTCGCTCGCTGTGCTAGCTGACTGAGGCATCAATCAAATCTCAGGCGGAGTGGCGGAAGCTTTCCTTCGCGGAGGGTGTATATGATCGTATCTAGCCGGAAGCCTGTAATTTGTTCTAATTCCTTCAGGTAGGCTTCCGGTATTGGATCGTCGTTCTTGTCGAGTGTCCATGATCGAGCGCCAGGGAATTTCACTTTGTAGTGACTTCCGCGTTTTGGCTCGCGGACGTCTGATGCGCCCAATGCGTAGCAATTTTTCTCTGCGGTTTCAAAGGACACCTCGGTTTGCGTGTAGCCCGCAGGCACTTCGTACTCGAAGGCGTTAGCGAGCAGGGAATTGCTTTTGTTGCAATCGCAGTCTTTCGGGCCAACCAGAGGGAAGAAACGGATGCAAGTGTGGGGTTCGTATTGCCCGACAGAGTTTCCGGCGAAGGCCTTTTCACAAGCAATGCCAATGAAGTACTCGTTATCGTGGATATAGTTGTCATGAAGGACAAGTAGCCTCCCCAGTTCGTCTGCCCATATTTCTTCGAGCCCCTGCTGTGTCCGACAGTCTTTAGGAATCGGGTGCGGCCTATAAGGCGTAGCCCCTATGTTGGCCTGGACGGAGACGGCCTTTCCATGGAGGAACCAAAGATTCAGGTGTGTGATGATTTGGTTTTTCAGGCTACCATTTCCGTCCCATTTGAATTCGGTGAGCAAGGTTATGAAAAAATCAGTGCAGAGTATTCTGACTGTTTGGTTTTCCACCAGTTTCGAGAGCTCCCCAAGAGCTCGTACAACCAGATGCAGTTCGTGGGTATCCCTAGGAAAAGTGTGATCGGCCAGTCGCGGTGAAAGACCAATGATCGCTGGCATATCAGTTCTGCTTTTTTTGCGCCTTGCTTTGCGCCCGAAGTAACCGCCCGCTTAGGGTGAGTGCTTCGCCGAAAAAGCATTCAGGCCATTCGTTCAGGGAGCCATCCGCTTGGACTGAGAGATCAAAGACTTGGGGCTTTTCGGCCTCGGTGCTTAGAAAATAAATTTTGCAAAGCTGGTGGATTTTATTTTGTGTGTCTTCGGCGGCTTTGACGCGGAGGGCGTTCACCAGGTGCTCGCTGTGGGTTTCAAGAATGACTTGTTTACCGATGCTGGCCATCGCAAGGAAAAAGTCGGCGATACGAACTTGGAGTGCTGGATGGAGGTGGAGTTCCGGCTGTTCGACGACAAGGGTCCCATCAGGTGGAACCAGAAGGCCGCGAACCAACACCGGAACGATCTGAGAATAACCAAATCCAGAGTCGGCGAGCGAGTGTTTGCGTTTGTCGTGCAGCGACTTCAATTTCAGCTCAACTAGGATTTCCGCAGTTGCCAACTCGAATTCTGTTTGTTTGGTTTCGTCGCCTTTGACGTTGCCGGTACGCAGGTAACGTAGCCAACCGCTCAACGCTTCCGCAAGCGTGTGTTCTTTGATTTTTCCGAGAGAGTCTGGGAGCGCGTTGATTACTGGGGCCGTGCCTTTGTCGCGGAGAATGTAAGGAAGAAATTCTCCTGTTGGGTCCATTCCCGGGATAACATCGAGGTCTGCTACGTAGTATCTTTTCCCAGGCGTGCGAAGGGGTGCAACGTAGTGAACATTGAGCAGAGCCTTTTTAAATTGGTCGAACTGCCAGTCTATGAGTGGAGGCAGCGGCCACCTTTGCCAATTGTGTTCGTTTTCGGCGGGCGTGGTTGTCGGCTCAGGTTTCGGATCGGCGATAATCGTGGTCGGGAGAAGGCCTCTGATGAGTGTGATTAGGGTAGTGAATTCGGGTCGCTCTGACTCCTGCGGACTAATCTGTTCTGCCATGCCAATTTTTTCGAAAAATGCGGTGGGGAGGAAGAATTTGTACAGGCGTTGCGACGCTTCGTCCGAGAAAGCGTGGACTGGTTTGTCTTTTGCCGCTTCCAGTTTTTCTATAGACCACTGCAATAGAGCCTCACCATTTACAATGATTGCGAATTCGGCTTTGAGCAGGCCACCGCTGACAAGTTTATCGGTTTTCCCGGACGGTGGATTAGTCTGGTCTGGAACCTCCCCGAAAAACTCGAAGGAGCAATCGAGTTCGTACTCCGCAGGCTGGTCCCGCAGTTTGCTTGGGGTGAACTCGCCTGTTTTTCTTTCCTTAACGAACCGGAGAAAGGCCACGAAGTCTTCGGGGGCTTGGTCGCTCACGCGGATGCCGAATTGCATTTTCCGAGAGATTTCGTTGTTGGAGACTAGCGTAGAATAGTTTCCAAGGTCAACCTGAGTGCCCTTGAAGCGGAGCTTGCCACTTTCCTCCTCTGCGCTTTCTCGGATGCCTTGGCTCTGGCGCAGCAATGGGAAAATCTTCAGGATGGTGGATTTGCCAGAACTGTTGCTTCCGCAGAAAACGGTGAGCGGAGCGAGGCGAAACGTCCTGACGTCGTCGGCGAACAATCTGACGTTTCGTAGGGAAACTTGGGTTATCATATTGCTCAGGGAGTGATGATTTTGGCGATTTCTTGGGGTAGGGCAAGGCAAGAATTAGCGGCCTGCTACTTGGCTGGCCAGCCTGTTGAATTATGCTGAATGGCGTTGACAGGCTCAACGCAACTCAACATCGGGCATCCGGCCCACCATCATTTTCGTAAAGCAACACGCCGTGCGCAGAATCATAGAGGCAAGACTCCCGGAGCCGGGCGGCGGGTGCAATGTGGAGCACAGCCGGATGAGGCGAGCAATACATTGACGCGACAACCGGCGACACACAATCACGCCTCTGATTCACGCGCACGGCTCCACGCGACTGCGGACTGTCTGCGGATAATCCGCGCTTGTTGCCGTTGCCTGTTCACGGACTGTCTGAGTCTGTGCCAGATCGCGGACAGGGCGTGTTCGTGGACGTGCCCATTGGCACGGACTGCGCACGGACAATCTGCGGGCGCGGCAGCGTTCACGGACTGGACGCGGACTGTGCGTGGGCTTGGACTGGCTATGGACACGGATAAACCACGGACTGCCGCAACTGCGGACTGTGCGTGGACACGGCCAATCCGTGTTCGCGTCTTGTGCGTGGCGAGTCCGCGCTCGCGGACTGCCCGTGCCCTTGTCCACGACTGCGGAAAATAGCGCGGCTCTGGGCGCGGCTTCTGCGCGCACTCCAAGTCCTAATGAAAATTAGGGGTAAGGCGTATGGCAGATTAAGTAGCTTCCAGACGGGTTAATGCTCCAATGTCGCAGCCGGATTGCTGCTGAATGTCGGCGGCGGCGCACGATAAATTTAGTGTCCCAAAGACACCTTTTCCGCGCCGTCTTCTGGCAAAGTGATAGCTGTGAACATGTCTGGCGAAATTATTTTTGCATGAGCAGTGAGGCGAAAGATTCTGTGAGTGTCACCGGATGCTGCCCCCCAGTTTGGACGGGCGGGAGAACGGCAACCGATCCGTTCAGGGCCGCGCTATGCAAATTGCATCCGAGTGTGATGGTGATTTACCGGGATGGATCCGGGCACCGCACACCATCGCTTTCGCCGGTTCACGTAAAGTTTTACCGCGACTGAACCATGCTCGTCACAACAATTGAACTGCTCAGGGCTGGATTGAAGGCCGACCCGACAATCACGCCTGCAAAGCGCGCCCGACTCGTGGCGATGCTCCGAAACGGCGATGACGAGTCACTGAAACCAGAAACCGCGCCGGTAGTTCGCCAGCGTTGTATTCGCCGCGACGAAGCCGCCCGTCTGTTGGCAGTCTCGCTCCGAACGGTGGACAAGCTGGCCGCATCTGGGATCCTGAAAAAGTTAAAGCTGCCGGGGAGAACACGGTCATGTGGCTTTCTCGAAAGTGATGTGCTGGCGCTAATCGCCCGATCTAAACGCTGACGATGTAGGCATCAGGCCCTTGTCAGGAAACAGCCTTCCACTCAAAAGCGGGGATACTTAAACGAATGACGGCCGTAAATCCCCCCCGCCACCAGCACATGGCGGGGACGGTCGGCACGAAAATAAGAGAGTCCTCTCGACAAATCAAACAGGACACCACTTTGCGCGGTGAAGCGAAAAAAGTGGCTTTTTAGGAACATGCCTTTTCGCTCACCTACTATCGTAGAGTGGCCATTTTCCGCCCTGAAAACGTGCATCCGGTGCATGCTATGCGACAGATCACCTTGCTACATGGGCTAGGGAAAAATTCACCCGGTTAAAGCCTCAACGCCCGGATCATTTGGGACAGTTCCTTCTGCCGAAAACGCAACGCTTCAATTCCCTCCAAACCTTCGCCCGTTCGCCGCCCAAGCTGACGCACAAATTTGGCTTTCGCTCTGGCCGGGACGTATCGGCGTTCGGCCATCCAATCCAATACCCGCCACTGGCCGTCATCGAAGGGGCAATCATCCTTGCGCCAGTTGGTGACTGTTCGCGGGCTGACGGCGTATTTCTCCGAAAGCTGCCTGTTTGTCGGCTTCAGCTTCAGGCTATCGTCATCCGGCCTTAACTTGTTCAAAAAGTCGTGGAGCGAGTTTCGCAACTGCGCTTGGTCCATTGTCAGGCATTCGTCCTCGATGTCGTTTAGCGCCGCCTCGACATCATTGAGCGCCCAGGTGTAACCCCACGCAATGAGAAGCGAGGCAGGAACGCGCCGGGCTGGATGTTTTTTCACCGCGACGCTTTGGGACGACGGGCATGGCGCTTGTGGCGACGCCGGGGCGATGTTCTCAATGGTCGAAACCATGCTGAACCATTACGCCGGGGGCTGCCGTGCGTCAAATCGGACAAAACCAGTCCGGCAAAGTGCTTCAAAAAATGCCAAAATTTCTCGCGGGCAACAGAGGAAAGAAGCCCGGCGGCCAAAGAGGGTGTCCCCCAGCCTTCGTCCTGTTGTCCGGCCAAAAGGAAGCTCTCTTTTTCTGACGGGGCGGGCAGTTCCCAAAATGACCCTTCGCGTAAAAGCCGGGACTCCATGCCCCAACGGTTGGTGCAAATTCCCCCTCCCCCCGGCACCCGGCGGGGACGGGTCGCCGCGAAAATAAGAGAGTCCTCATTTACCGGACTGTTGGCTGGGGGAAAAATCTTTGTTGCCCGACACTCGCCACAAGGCTGATTGCCGTGCGCTGGATTCCGCTGGACGCGCGGGTTGCGTGTGCTTGGCAAATCCTCCTTTTCGTGCATTGATTGCTTTATGATTGCTTTATGAGCATCGGACAGGACAGGAACGCAAGAGACGGTAAAAGCACCAAAACGCAGAGGTTCAAAAACAGGATGCGGATAAAACATTTGATTTACTTGGCTAAAATCCACTTTTCCCTTACGGAAAAAGGGTGGTGGTAGGTGATGGATTCGAACCATCGAAGGCATAGCCAGCAGATTTACAGTCTGCCCCCGTTGGCCACTTGGGTAACCTACCACGTAAGGGACACAGATTAAGCCAAACTGCCCATGCCTTGTCAATCCGCACGCAAATTCGATTCGTCCTCGTCCTCCTCCTCGTTCTCGTTCTCGAATTCATTGGGTTTCGAGGACGACGATGAGAACGAGGACGATTACGATTTGGATTCAACCACAGTTGCAAATGCTCCTTGCTCTTCTTAGCCTGATGGGATGTTCGATTCGTTAAGCGGCAAGCTCCAGAACGCCTTCAGAAACTTGCGCGGGCTCGGGAAAATATCCGAGGCCAACGTCAGCGATTCCTTGCGCGAAGTCCGCATGGCGCTGCTGGAAGCCGACGTGAATTTCAAGGTCGCGCGCGATTTCATCGAGCGCGTCAAAACCAAGGCCATCGGCGCGGAAGTCATCCAAAGCGTCCAGCCCGGCCAGCAAATCATCAA
>Ga0208188_1000334_pt1 | contig 35715 bp, 30 predicted proteins | sample June2015DPH_8_50_FD_184698 | JGI IMG/M metagenome (GOLD analysis project Ga0208188, IMG submission 184698) | Peatland microbial communities from SPRUCE experiment site at the Marcell Experimental Forest, Minnesota, USA - June2015DPH_8_40... | ecosystem: Environmental > Terrestrial > Soil >...
AGCCCACCGCGTCCGCCGCAAACGCCAGCGGCTCAGTTCAAACGACCCTATCGAAACTGCCCCGACCACACGATCTGTGCACCCCCACACTTCTTCTTTCGGGGCAGTCCCGATAGGGCCCTAACGTTTCTCATTACCTTTTGCCGTTTCCATAGCATCCTAAATCGCTGTATAATTCCGCAGAATTTTCTGGGCTCGCCTCGAGTCATCCCTGATCCGAGGCACACGGTTGATCCGATTTCGTAATAACAAAGGGAGAGCACCATGTCCCATCACCTCGATTCACCAATCGCTCGGCAAGACATCCGCCTCGATATCACGGACCTCTACGTTTTCCGCGGCGAAACGGGCACTGCGTTCGTGATCAACGTTTGCCACTCAATTTTCGGTCCCATTCCTGCACCGGGCTGGCATCCGGAAGGAATGTACGAAGTCAAGGTCGATCTCAATGGAGATACCGTCGAAGATGTAACCTACCGCCTTACGTTTGACGAGCGTGACCAGCAGGGGAAGCAGCGCTACATCGTGCGGTGTATCCGGGGAGCACAAGCCGTGGATCCGCATGCGGCTGGCACGGTGGTCGCGCAGGGAACCACCGGCGAGGCCGTTACCACGGCGGCCGGTCTGCGCGTCTGGGCCGGCCGGGCTGGCGACCCGTTCTGGATTGAGCCTGATGTGCTGCACGCGGTCGGGCACGCGTTTCAGGACGGCACGGTCGTAAACCTGTCCGGATGGGATCCAAGTCGTGCGAAGAACCTGTTTGCGAGCCACACACTGTATTCGATCGTGCTGGAACTGCCCGATGGCGAGTTGCTCGTCGGCGCACACGACAAGCGTCGGATCGGGGTGTGGGCTGTGTCATCGCTGGCCACCGACGCTGGGGGATGGCGTTCGATCAATCGCGTCGGTCTTCCGATGATCCACCCGCTGTTCACTCAGTACAACGAAGATCTCGGCAACCGTCTCAATGCCGGGCGCCCGGCCGATGACTTCGCAACCTACGGAGAGGCGGTCACGAAGGCAATCGCCGGCGTCGTGTCCGCCAATGGAACCGCACAAGATCCTCGAGCATATGCGGAGAAAGTCGCGCACCGGTTCTTCCCTAACATTCTTCCGTACGAGGTCGGTACACCGGCTGTGTTCGGCTTCGCCGAGTGGAACGGTCGCTCACTCATCGATAACGCGCCAAATGTCATGTTCTCGATCGCGGCGAACACACCTGTCAGTCTAGGCATCGGTAAGGAGTCGGTCACATCGAAGCCGTCGGCAACGTTCCCGTACGTTCCGGCTGACATTGTGAGGGAAGACCAAGCCGCCGCTTGAGCGCCTGGTCCGCTCTCGACGTGTCGGAGGGTGGATCGCAGGCGTGCTTCCCGGAAGTAATCCGCGAGCCCGCCAACGCTCCGTTTTAGAGAAGTTGGGCCGATTAGTACCGACAAGCGTGCAACCCTGCGACGAAGAAGACACAAAGTGCGCCCAATACCGACTTCGGAAACAAGCCGCACCTGCGGGCTCAAAGGTCGCGGCTGGCGAAAGAGACTCGCGACATTTTCATCCGATGACATTCTGGCGGTGCACAGCCGCATCCGCTTAGCTGTCCTAGAGCACGAGCACATCGTTGCCGCGCGACTTCAGAGCGCGGTCAAACGTGATCAACTTCAAGCCTGCCACGGCCGTGAAAGCCAACATGTACGCGTCTGCCCAGACCTTTGGAGAGCGACTAGGCATTCGAGAGCGCGCGCGGAACTCCTTCTCGATATCCTCCGGCTCGGGCACGAAAACAACTCGATCATCGGCCCAGATCCGGTCCCAGAGGCTCCAGGCTTCCGCCATAGATTTTGTGTCCCCTCCCATGATCTGTTCGGTTGTGAGAAGCCTAAGAACAGTGATTTGCGTGAACCGACCGAAAAGGAATTGCTCCTGTCCGGCCTGCTCAAACCAGGATCTGGCTCTCTCGGAATGTATATGCCGGCTCCACAGGAGCGCCAGCCAGACATTGGCATCAAGGAAATTCAACGTATTCATAGATCTGCTCATTCGTCAGGTCTACCTGTGGTCCTTTGGAAACAATCAGAGGAAATTCGACCCGCTTTGGCCTCGGCCGCTGTGCCTGCAAGACCACACGTCTCACACCGAGAAGAACCAGTTCACGAATCGAAGAACCAGTTCCCGCCGCCTGTTCCTTTAATTTCCGGTAAAGGGGCGCCGGAATGTCCACCGTCGTCCGAATCGATTCTTGCTTCATAAACATGATTATTTCATATGTGCCATAAATATGGAAGATACCGTTTTTCGCCTAAGGAGTGGCAAACTGCCAAGATACCATCTCCCTTAATCCTAATAGTATTGATCAAGTCGAGGATCGCGAAATGGCCGAATGGAACAAAAGGCGAACAAAACTTACCGGCAGTTTTACCGGCAGTTGGGCTTGCCTGCAGTGACTATCAGCGACTTGTAGCGCCGGGAGGCACCTCTAAGTACTTGCAATCACTGTTAATTTTGGCCAAGTGACAGAGTGGCTGACGACATGTTCGCCGTTTTTACCGGAATCGATTCCGAAATCGGCAGGGCAACCCTTGTCTGCGTCTTCGGATCCCGCCGAAATCCATCTCGATCCCTATTTATCATGGCCAGATTCACCGTCTCCTGGTCGATGAGCTAATGAGTTAAAGATCCGACGAAGTAAGGATCTGACATAGTAAAGATCGCGAGGTCCCCATCATATGTGTCGCAACCACACACATCTGCTTCGCTTCATCTTGGCGATTCTGTTCTTATTTGGATTCTCGTCGGCTGCGCTCGCGCAATGGGCTCCCATGAACCCGGTGATTGCCGTCCAGCCACAGCCCGACGGCGCGACATTCACCATGAAGTCCGGAACACTCCGGCTGCAGGTCTGCTCCGACTCGATCATCCACGTGCTCTACTCTCCGACCGCGTCTTTCCCCGCCAGCCGTCCCGATCCCGTCGTCATCAAGATGAATTGGCCGGCAACGAAGTTCACCCTGCAGGACAACCCCGACGAAGTCACACTCACCACTTCACAACTGAAGATCGTCGTCACCCGCAAGGACGGCGCCATCACCTACCGCGATCTTGCCGGCAAGCAACTCGTGCAGGAAGCAACCAGAAAGCTGACGCCGGTGAAGGTAAACGGCGAGGATACCTATCACGCCGAATCATTTGTGAACATCTACGGCTCCCGCGAAGCTTTCTATGGACTCGGTCAGCACCAGGCCGGTGTCTGGAACTATCGCGGCGAATCGGTCGACATTTCGCAGGACAACAGCAACATTGCCGTGCCTTTTCTGGTGTCGAGCAACGGCTATGGAATCTTCTGGAACAACGATTCCCGCAGCCGTTTCAACAATCGATTCGCCAACTATCTCTACGTCAGCTCGGAAGTGGCCGACGTTATCGACTACTACTTCTTCTACGGTCCCGATCTCGACAAGGTCATCGCCGCCTACCGCGAACTCACCGGGCAGGCGCCGTTGTTCGGCAAGTGGGCCTACGGTTTCTGGCAGTGCAAGAACCGCTACAAATCGCAGGCAGAGATTCTGGGCGTCGCGAGCAAATATCGTGAACTGCACATCCCCGCTGACAACATCGTGCAGGACTGGTTCTGGTGGAACCGCAAGGGCGAATTCGTTTTCAACAAAAACTATCCCGATCCCAAGGGCATGGTCGACGAACTGCACCGCGAGAACTTCCACCTCATGATCTCCATCTGGCCTTTCTTCGAGCCCGGATCGGCCAATTACGACTACATGGACAAAAAAGGCTGGTTCATCGACAAGTTCAAATTCGCCAAGCCGCCTTATCACACCGATGCCATGGCCGTGTATGACGCGACCAGCCCCGAAGCCCGCAAATTCTATTGGGATCTGGTGGACAAAGGTCTCTTCGAGATCGGAGTTGATGCCTGGTGGATGGACACAACCGAGCCAGAGACCGAAGGCCAGGAAGAAAACATTCAACTGGGCCACAAGCTTGCAATCGGCAGCGGCGACCGCTACGTGAACGCTTATCCCCTGCTGGATACGGGCGCCGTGTACAACGGCCAGCGCGCCGCCTCCGACCGGAAGCGCGTCTACATTCTTTCGCGCTCCGCCTTCGCCGGATCGCAGCGCTATGCTGTCACCGCATGGTCGGGCGATATCAACTCTGACTGGTTCAGCTATCGCCGCCAGATTCCCGCCGGACTGAACTTTGCCCTCTCCGGCATTCCTTACTGGACCACCGACATCGGCGGCTTCGTCTCCGGCGATCCCGACGATCCCGCCTATCGCGAGCTTTTCGTCCGCTGGTTCCAGTTCGGCACGTTCAATCCGATCTTGCGTGTGCACGGAACTCGCAAAACAGATCAGAACGAACTCTGGTCGTACCGACCGGACGCGCAGAAAATTCTCGTGAGCTTCGATCGTTTGCGCTATCGCCTGCTGCCCTACACCTACTCGCTCGCCTGGAAGATAACGAACGACAGCTATACCCCCATGCGTCCGCTGGTGATGGATTTCCGCAACGATGTGCGCGCACAAAACACGGGAAATGAATATATGTACGGCCCGGCCTTCCTGGTGAATCCGGTAACCGAGCCGGCAGCCACTAGCCGTCGCGTCTACCTCCCGGACGCGAAGTGGTACGACTTCTGGAATGGCGCATCCGTCGATGGCAAGCGCGAGATCACTGCCGAAGCCCCGCTCGATGAGTTACCGCTCTACATTCGCGCCGGCTCCATCGTTCCCTTCGGACCCGATGTCGAATGGTCCACCGAAAACCCCGCCGACCCGATTGAGTTGCGCATTTACCGCGGCGCAGATGGCGAATTCACGCTCTACGAGGACGAGAACGACAACTACGACTACGAGAAAGGTGTCCACGCCACAATCGTTTTTCGCTGGGATGACGCGAAACGCACTCTAATTATCGGCGATCGCCAAGGAGAGTTCCCGGGAATGCTCCCCAGCCGCACGTTCCGCATCGTTTTTGTGAGCGAGAATCACGGTGTCGGCATCGCGCCTTGCGATACTCCAGACAAGGTTGTGCAGTATTCGGGAAAACAAGTCAGTGTGACGCCGTAGGCAAACGCCATATAGGGACAGCCGCCCTCGGCTGTCCAGGCGAGCGCAGCTCGCCCGGTTTTCGTTGTTCGATCTAGGCTGTCAGTTGTGGCGGGGCCTCGCCCCAAAGATTCCAGGAGCCGTCTATGTCTTGGTATTCGTTGCCTCTCCTCCGCGCCGCATGGTGTCTCTTTTTTGTTCTTTCAGCATCAGCCCAAACGACGAAGCCGCCTTCAGCGCCGATCCCCACGCAAATCCCCGGCCAGAATGCAATTCTGATGGGTGTCGCGTGGTATCCCGAACAATGGCCCGAATCGCGCTGGGAAGAAGATCTGCGCCTGATGGAAGCCGCCGATCTGAAAGTCGTCCGCATCGCCGAATTTGCCTGGAGCCGCATGGGGCCCTCCGAAGGCCACTATGATTTCGACTGGCTGGAGCGCGCCATCAATCTGGCCGCCAAGCATCACATTGTTTCGGTTCTCGGCACGCCCACGGCTACACCGCCCGCGTGGCTCACGCAGAAATACCCCGACGTACTCCGCATGGAACCGGACGGCCAACGCGTGACCCACGGCAACCGCGCGCACGCCTCAGCCTCATCTCCGCGCTATCGAGAGTTCTGCCGCCGCATCGCCGAGCAGATGGCGACACGCTTCGGCCACAATCCCAACGTGGTTGGCTGGCAGATCGACAACGAATACGGCTATGCCCGGATGTCCTACGACGATGTCACGCGCCAGCAATTCCAGGATTGGCTGAAAGCCAAATACAAAACCCTCGACAACCTGAATACGCACTGGGCCACCTCTTACTGGAGTCAGACCTACGACAACTGGCGAGAAATTCCCATCCCCGTGGGCGGGCATAACCCCGGATTGATGCTCGATTGGAAACACTTCGGCACCGACACCTGGACTTCCTACCAGCAGAATCAGATTGACGTGATCCGAAAACACGCCGAATCGCGCCAGTTCATCACCGGCAACTTCATGGGCTTTTTCGACGGGTTCGATCACTACACCATCACCCAGCCGCTCACCTTCGCTTCCTGGGACGACTATGTCGGCACGGGACACGTGGACCCGGCATACAACGGCCTTTCCCACGACCTGACTCGTGGCTTTAAGCGGATGAATTTTTGGGTGATGGAGACCCAGCCCGGCGCGGTGAACTGGTCCTCGCTCAATAATTTTCTCAACCGTGGTGAGGCTCGTGCGATGGCCTGGCAGGCTGTCGGCCACGGCGCCGATGATGTCAACTATTGGCAGTGGCGCAGCGCGCTGAACGGACAGGAAGAGATTCACGGCGTCCTCGTCGGCCCCGACGGCACTCCAGTGCCCTTCTACGACGAAGCCGCGCAAACGGCGCACGAGTTTGCCAAAGCGGAGAGCAGCTTTCGCGATACGCAACCGCTATCGGAGGTAGCGCTGCTCTACTCCTATGACAGCCATTGGGCTATCCAGTTTCAGAAACACACAGAGAAATATGACGACGTCGCCTTGCTGAAGATTTACTACCAGGCCCTGCGGCAGATTTCCCAATCGGTCGACGTGGTCAGCGCCTACGCCCCGGTTGACGCCTACAAGTTGGTAGCCGCGCCCAGTCTAAACGTCCTGCCCAAGGATCTCGCCGATCACCTGCTCGACTACGTGCGCAACGGCGGCCATCTTGTTCTCGGTCCACGCTCCGGCATGAAAGATGAATTCAACTCTCTCTTGCCGCAGCGGCAGCCCGGATTTCTCGTCGATGCCCTGGGTGCGCGCGTCGAGCAGTACTACGCGCTCGAAAAAGATGTGCCTGTCTCGGGCCTCTGGGGCAGCGGAGAAGCCAGCATCTGGGCGGAGCAACTAAAGAGCCAGGCGCCCGGCGACGAAGTCCTTCTGAAGTATGGCAAGAGCAACGGATGGCTCGACGATCAGCCCGCCGTCATCACTCGCGCCTATGGCAAGGGCCGAATCACTTACATCGGCGCGGTACTCGACGACAAGTTGATGGCGGCCGCGACGGAATGGATGACGAACACATCCGGCGTCACGCCTGTATTAGGCCCCGTGCCCGACGGCATAGAAGTCTCCCGTCGTATCGGTCCGGGCAAGCAAGTTTTCGTTCTTATCAACTACTCGCAGGAGGATCGCCGCGTAACGCTGCCTCATTCCATGAACCTCGTGCTCGACGGCAAAAACTCAAACACGCTCGACCTCGCTCCCTACGGAGTCGCCGTGGCTCTCGATAATCGCTGACGAAAAAACTAACGGGAGAAAATCGATGAGACGATCGATGACCGCGCACCTATCCCTCGCCCTGGTTCTGCTAACCGCCACCTTCGCGTGGACTCAGCAGTATCAGTACCCGTTTCAGAATCCCAGCCTGCCGGTTGAAACCCGCATCAACAACATCCTCTCGCTGATGACGCTCGACGAGAAAATCAGCGCGCTCAGCACGAGCCCCGACGTGCCGCGTCTTGGAATTCGCGGCTCCGGTCACATCGAGGGTCTGCACGGCGTTGCCTATGGTGGCCCCGGCGGCTGGGAGGGCCACGGCCTCAAGCCGTTGCCCACCACGCAATTTCCGCAATCGGTAGGGCTCGGCGAAACCTGGGATCCGGATTTGCTGCAAAAAGCCGCGGCCATCGAAGGGCAGGAAGCCCGCTATATTTTTCAGAGCGAAGACTTGCGCACCACGAATCCCAGAGGCGAAGAACATCGCCGCGAGGGTATCGTCGTCCGCGCTCCAAACGCCGACCTGGCGCGCGACCCGCGCTGGGGCCGCAGTGAAGAATCCTACGGAGAAGATCCCTATCTGACTGGAACCTTGGCCGTCGCTTTCGTCCGCGGCCTGCAGGGTGACGATCCTCATTACTGGCAGACGGCCTCGCTGATGAAGCATTTCCTGGCCAACAGCAACGAAAACGGCCGCGGCGGTTCATCTTCCAATTTTGATGAGCGCCTGCTGCGCGAGTGCTACTCGGTGCCCTTCCGCATGGGCGTGATGGAAGGCGGTTCTCGCGCGTACATGACCGCCTACAACGCGTACAACGGAATCCCCATGGCAGCCCAGCCCATCCTCAAAGACATAACCGTGCACGAATGGGGCTTCGATGGAATCATCTGCACCGACGCTGGCGCGCTCACCAACATGGTCACCGAGCACAAATATTTCCCCGATATCGATCAGGCCGCGGCAGGCGCGATCCATGCGGGAATCAATCAGTTTCTCGATCGCTACCGCGAAGGCGCGAACCAGGCTGTCGAGAAGAAACTAGTGAATACGGCCGAGATCGATGACAACCTGCGCGGCGTCTACCGCGTGATGAACAAGCTCGGCTTGCTCGATCCGCCAAACCTGAACCCCTACGCGAATCTCAAGGGAACTGCTCCGGCCTGGGACAACGAGGAACACAAAGCCATCGCCCGGAAGATCACGCAGGAATCCATTGTGTTGCTGAAAAACTCGGAGAACTTCCTCCCGCTCGACAAAACAAAGCTAAAACGCGTAGCTCTGATAGGCCCTTATGCCGATCAAGTCGCGCTGGATTGGTACAGCGGAACGCCTCCGTACGCCATCAGCGCGCTCGACGGAATCAAGAGCAAACTGGGGAGTGGGGTCAAGGTAAGCTTCGCGCGCGACAACACCGATGATGCCGCCGTCAAGATTGCCCGTGCCTCGGAAGTCGCAATCGTAATCGTCGGCAACCATCCCACCTGCAATGCAGGATGGGCTAGGTGTCCTCTGCCCAGCGACGGCAAAGAAGCCATCGACCGGAAATCCATCAGGCTCGAGCGGGAAGACCTGGTGAAGAAAGTTCTGGAGGTTAATCGGCGCACCGTTGTTGTGCTGATCTCGAGTTTTCCGTTCGCGATCCAGTGGACCGAGGAACATGCGCCCGCGATCCTCCACATGGCTCACAACAGCCAGGAGGAAGGAAACGCCTTGGCTGACGCGCTGTTTGGCGACTACAATCCGGCCGGCCGCCTCGCCGTAACCTGGCCGCTCTCGCTCGATCAGCTTCCGCCGATGATGGACTACGACATCCGTCACGGCCGCACCTACATGTACTTCCGCCAGAAGCCGCTCTATTCCTTCGCCTACGGCCTCAGCTACACCACGTTCGCCTATTCCAACCTGCGAACGAGTTCGGAACAAATGACACGCGACGGCGAAGTCACAGTAAGCGTCGATGTGCGAAACACCGGCTTGCGCGCCGGAGACGAAGTCGTGCAGATGTATGTGACGCACGCGAACTCGAAAGTGGAACGGCCGATCGAAGAACTGAAAGGATTCAAACGCATCGCGCTGCAACCCGGCGAGATGAAGACGGTCAGCTTGCCGCTCAAAGCCACTGCTCTAGCCTATTGGAACTTGACCCGAGGCGCTTTCGAAGTGGAGCCGGATCAAGTCAACATCAAGGTAGGCAGTTCCTCAGCGGACATAAAACTGCAGGAAGTGCTCAGCATAACCGAGTAGAGGGGCTCTCGAATCTCGTCGTTGATTCGATCGTCATTATTGTGCGTTTGCGGTCGAGCCCGCCTCGGCTCGCAAGCGGAGCCGCAAAACACCGACATGGTGCTTGAATTCCTCAGAGCCCGGCTGGTACATATTGCGCGAATACCATTCGTTGGCAAATGCTGGGACCGAATACAGCCCCCAGTGAATAAAGATTCCAAACTTCGCATCTTCATACCAGGTTGGCACCTGGTAATTCTGGAGAGATTCCCACTGGCTTGCCGTTTGACATCTTTCAAAATGCTCCGCCGGGCGCTGTCGTACTTGCTCTCTGCCTTTTGCCACACGCTTTCGTATGTGACTAAAATGTGGGTTCTGCCCGAGAAACCCTCTGAAAGCCTCCGAATTGAGCGTGAGAAGAGTCCGAGGCCGCGCATCAAGTCTTCTTCGCCTTCGCGGGAGGAGCCAGCGCGACGGCAGCCTCGGTGGTGAGCAGAAGGAACGTGAATGTCTCCTGCAGGTATAGGCGGACAGCGGCATCGGTGTGGCTCAGATAGCCGATGGAGACGTCCTGGCCAATGTGCAGGTCGAAATCGCCGCCACGAGTGGTCAGCACGAAAGCGCCAGCAATGGCAGGGGCCCAGATGATTTGATCGTTGACCAGCCGTTTGACATGCTCCAACACCGGGTATCCGTGGTCGCTGGTCTCGGCGAGTGCGGTGTAGGCGTCGGCGCCGAGCAGCACGGAGTAGGGGCCGTTGACACCGACGAGACGCAATCGGCTCAGGCCCTGGGCAATGGCTTCCGGGTATTGGCGCACGTCGGCGGGGAGCGTCATGATCGGGTTGCTGGTTCCTTGACGGATGCCCCCAATGTCGGCGGCGGCATAGCCCTGGAATATAGCGGCGTCCTCGGCAAAGGCGATCTGTCGCGCGGCGTCCTTCGCGGGTTGCCAGTCTGAGTCGTTCGCGCCACGATCGACGTCGTCGATCGCCTGGCGATCCAGTTCGAACGGAACACGTAGCTCGACCAGCGCTTTCACTTCGCGCTGCCTCGCGACGATGCCTTTCGCAGGGGCAGCGATGGTGCGCAGGTGGCCGGTACCGACGGCAGAAAGGCCAATGCCAGTCGGCCCGTGTACGTCGACGACGCGCCGTCCGGCAAGATAGCGCTTGAGCGTGCGCGATGTTTCCTCTTCGATCTGAGCCCATGCCGAATCGGAAATGGGGGCAAGCTCGCGATGGAGATTATTCATGGCGTATGTCTCCTTTGAGAGAACCGATGCCGAGCGAACCGTCGCGCACCGATGGGACGGATGAAGAGGTTTCGGCCACCGCCGGCGCAGCGGGGGATTCCGCAATCGCAGGCTGATCTTCAATAGTTAGATCTTCGGTGACATTCTCCAGAAATGTCGCCGACGGCACGAAGAACAGATTTCCAGTGACGGCGCGGCTGAAGTCGAGCAGTCGGTCGTAGTTGCCGGGCGGCCGCCCAACGAACATGTTCTCGAGCATCTGCTCGATTGTGCGAGGCGAACGACTGTAGCCTATGAAATACGTACCAAATTCGCCGTGACCGGGCCGGCCGAAGGGCATATTGTCGCGCAGAATCTTGATCTCTTTGCCGTTCTCGACAATCGTAGTGAGCGTGCTGTGCGCTGAGGTTGGCTTGACCGAATCGTCCAATTCGATGTCGGACAACTTGGTGCGGCCGATGATGCGCTCCTGCGCTTCGGTGGAGAGCGCATTCCATGCCTCAAGATCGTGAAGATATTTCTGCACGATGACATAGCTGCCGCCGGCGAACGCAGCATCCTCCTCGCCGATGAGCACGGCATCGATCGCTGCCGCGCCTCTCGGGTTCTCCGTCCCGTCGACGAAACCCATGAGATCGCGGTCGTCGAAGTAACGGAAGCCCTGCACTTCATCCACCGGGGAAACGGCATTCCCGATACGCGCCATAAACTGAGTGGCAAGCTCGAAGCATAAATCCATGCGTTTGGCGCGGATGTGGAACAGCAAGTCGCCCGGTGTGGAGACCGCATGGCGCTCTCCCGCGCGAATCTCCCGGAACGGATGCAGTTCTGCCGGTCGCGGTGCTCCAAAGAGGTGGTCCCACGCGTCGGACCCAAACCCAATGACGCAGGAAAGTCCTCCTTCCAGGTCGCGAAATTCCACCGCGCGCAACAACGCGGCGAGGTCTCCGCAGAACGAGCGCAGGGTAGCGCGATTGTCAGAGCCCGGATTGAGTGTCGCGACCAGGAAGATGGCGGCGCGAGTAAGCGGCGCAGCTACCGACTGCGCGAGGGCAGGCAATCTAGCTGCCGCTTCGGGTGCGCTCATCGGATCGGTCTCCATCGGGTGTCGTCCATGGTGACGTGCGCGGATTTCGCCCTGCGATATGCTACGCTCGCCTCGGTGTGAAAGTTCGCCCTGCAAGCTTACCATCGGTTGCCAAACAGTCGGAGCTTCGAATCGACGGCAGAGTTGCTTTTTCCTAGCTGGCGCGCGCCAAGGCGTCTAGTTCCCGCACTGCGTTTGCGTCAATCTTCAACTCTGCTGCCGCCACATTTTCTTCGAGATGTTTGACCTTGGAAGTCCCCGGGATCGGCAGCATGACTGGAGATCGAGCCAGCAGCCACGCCAGAGCCACCTGTGAAGGAGTAGCTTTCCATTGCACGGCTATACGACCGATGGGGCCGTCTGGGCCGGAAACGCGACCGGCCGCCAGGGGGAACCACGGAATAAAACCCAATTTTTCTTTTTCGCAATATTCCAGAACATCTTCCGATCCGCGATCGGTAATGCTGTAACGATTCTGAACGCTCACAATCGGAACAATCGTTCGCGCGTGCTGGATCTGACGCACGCTCACTTCCGATAAACCGATGTGTTTGATTTTTCCTTGCGCTTGCAAATCCTTCAAAGTGCCGACCTGATCTTCAGCCGGCACCTTCGGATCGATTCGATGCAACTGATAAAGATCAATGCGGTCCAGCCGCAAGCGGCGAAGGCTGCCTTCACAGGCGGCTCGCAGGTGTTCCGGCTTTCCGTTTTCTACCCATTCGTTGGGACCGGGCCGGTCGAAGCCGCCCTTCGTTGCAATGACCAAACCTGTCGGATACGGGTGCAGCGCCTCGGCTATGATCTCTTCACTCACAAAGGGACCATAGGAATCCGCGGTATCGATGAAATTGATCCCCAATTCGATGGTCCGCCGCAAAACCCGGATTGCCTCAGCCCGATCTGCAGGCTCGCCCCAAATTCCATCTCCCGTGATTCTCATCGCGCCGTATCCCAAGCGCGTAACGCGAAGATCGTTTCCGATCAGGAATTCTCCGGACTTTTTAGCGGGTGCTTGGTTTCGTTGCACTGCGAACTTGTGATTCTGCATATAAATTCCCCTTTCCGCGCAAACGTGAAAATTGACGGACGCCCTTGCTGTTGGAGTAATGCGAGGTAGGCGACGTTGCAAAAAAGGTACATCCAGTCACCTCGCCCGGCTCGAAACGCTCCGGCCTCATATGTGTCGAATATTGGTTTTGATGGTGTCCACCACCTCGTCGATTCGACCAGAGAGGACTAGTTTTCCCAAGGTCAGTCCAAACCCCACAACCATCTCGGGCTCATGTGCGAGGGCAACGAAAGTGCATTCGGATCGGTCACTACCAAAGCATCCGCCGCTGCGTAGCAGCATACGTAGATTTATACCTGCACCAGAAACTCTCCCAATTTTTTGTGAAACGAAGAGCTCGATTTCTGCACTACTCGAATGAGTGGAAAAAGGTCGTGCGGGTGTGGCGACTCAATTACATCCACGAGATCCCGATATCGAAGACCCTTGGCAACCGGGGGGAAGACTTGGGTTCTTCAGATCGCCGGAACCGGATGGGGGAAACGGCTCCGGCGATCTTCGGGTATTTGAAGGCGAGAGTTCTCCATTTCTCCTGGCACTCTTTTGAACATCCCAAGCCCAGCGTTCAGAGAGCGACCCTGTTCTGGTTCGCCCCTTATCACCCGACGGTCGCGCGCGAATGGATCTAACAGTTGGAGGCGCGAACCCGCGCTCAAAGCTCGGATGTGTTCCTTTAGAAGTGCAAAAAGACGGGCCGGGGACTAGCGGAAGAGGTTACAGGCAACCACTATAAAGGTGGGAGCGTTTCGCTGGAATACTTCGACGAGCTCGAGAACGCGCTCATGCGCCCAGCAGGCCAGTGTTGTTTCGTCTTTCGGAGTCTTTCGGGAACCGAATGTCCCCCATCCGGTTAGATGGGGGACCCGGTTTTTCGCAGACCAGATTCGCTTGAGCGAATTCGCCAGAGCTGTCACTTCGCGTGCTCCATGGCGTCGGAATCTCCCAGGTGACCGATTTGACGGTGAGCGCTTTTCAAGCGTGCCAGCGCCGTGTCGATACTGATTCCGAGAATGGCTGCGATCTCCGTCAGTGTGTATCCCTGAATTTCTTTCAGGAGAAACACGTCGCGGTATCCCTTGGGCAGGTCGAAGGCTCTCAGGATCGCGCATTGGAAAGCGCCCGGCCCCTCCAGTCCAGGCACAGGTTTCCGGGCTTGCGGCGGCGAAGTGTGCGTCGCCGAGCGACTTCGAATTGTATGGATGGGGCTCATCTTCTCGGGGAATAGTGCCTCGTCCAGCCATTTCGTTACACGACAACACGAATGATTCCATCTTCTTCGGCATGAGTGCTAAACTAGCTGCCACTACGGCACCTGCGGGGCAGGTTCTTGGAACTCCAATCCTTTGACGAATCCTACGTTGAGCGTCTTCGTGGGGGAGACTTCCGGACACAGGAACATTTCGTGGCGTATTTCACCGAGTTGATCCAGCTCAAACTGCGCTCTCGTCTGCATTCGCCTCAGGCGATTGAGGACGTCCGGCAGGAAACCTTTAGCCGTGTTTTTGCCGCGCTGCGCGGCGGAAAAATCCGCCAGCCTGACCGTCTCGGCGCCTTTGTGAACTCCATGTGCAACAACGTCTTGCTCGAGCAATATCGGGCGTCCTCGCGCGACAGTTCGCTGGAGGACGAGGAGCAAGCGGACTTTCCAGCTCTGACCGTGGATGTGCTCGGTGCGATTGCCGCCAAGCAAATGGCAGAGAAGATCCGCGAGATCCTGGAGGAGATGCCCGAAAGAGACCGGCGGCTGTTGCAAGAAGTCTTCCTGGAGGAGCGGGACAAAGATGAAGTGTGCCGCGATCTTGGAGTTGACCGGGACTACCTCCGGGTGCTGCTGCACAGGGCAAAACAGTCATTCAAGTCCTTGTATTTGAAAAATATGGCGGCTCGTCCGCCGGGTGTCGTGGCCGCTGGAAAACTGTGAAACGGTTGGCGGCCACAACTCACTACTGTTATGAGAGGGATCGACAATGGACCATGATGAGGCGGTCCGGCAGAAAGCGACAGAAAGGTATCTTCTGGACGAGCTCGATCCTGACCTGAAGGATCAGTTCGAAGAGCACCTGTTCGATTGCCAGGACTGCGCACTCGATGTGCGCGCCGCAGCCATGTTCGTAGAACAGAGCAAAGTTATACTCACGGAACGGACCGTCCCGTCTCCGCTGCTGGCCCCGGCCCCAGCGCCGGCAAGAGCGGGATGGTTGGCCTGGTTCCGTCCCGCGTTCGCTGTGCCCGTGCTGGCCTTACTGCTGGCGGTGGTTGGCTACCAGAATCTCGTTACCTATCCGCATCTAATGCAGGCGGCGAATCAGCCTCAGGTAGGACCTTGGGCGTCCGTCAACGTCAGCACCCGCGGTGCAGCCACGACTGTGATCAAGACGCACGCGGGAGAGGGCTTCGGCCTGCTGGTGAACCTGCCGCCAGAGGATGGATTCGCGTCGTATGCGGCGGACTTGTATAATCCCGCGCAGAAGCTGGAGTGGTCGGGCCCGATTTCCGCAACGGCCGAGGAAGGCCGCCAGATCTACATCCCCGGCAGGAACCGCCAACCGGGTACTTACACGCTTGTAGTGTATGGCATTACCGCCGTCGGCGAAAGAAAGGAAATCAGCCGGCATTCGATTGATGTACAAATCCAGAACTAAGCTCAAACGAGCGGAGCGCAGCCGATGGCAGACAACGTCAAATCTCATTACTTCCATGCGGAAGCGCACGCCCTCGCCGGGAAGCTTGTCCTCCCATTCAAAGAAGAGATCAAGAAGCAGGCATTCGTAAAGTTGGAAGGCAGGCTCGCGGACTTGTCCGACGAAGAGAGAGCGCAACGCAACTATTTCTCTCAGCATGCCAAGAATTTCCGGCTGGAGGGAATCATTTCCTACGCGGCTGCCCATACCCAGGTCTCGGGGCATGCAAGCGAGAAGCACAAAGGCGCGTCGGTAACGCTGGCCACTTCCGTGGTGGAGGATCTGAACGTTCTGAACGTGGTTACCGCGGATCGCGTGGTGGCGCAGATTTCGACGACGCACTTGCCAGGTGAATACTCGCCCGAAGTTACTTTTCTGGGCACGCATTTCGAGAACTTGAGGATCGCGCGCCACAGCGTAGAGCCTTACCTAAGGCTCGATCTGGCGGGCGAAAGGCCCGCCGGCGCAACCGGGATGCACCTCGATCAAGGTACCGGCTTTATGAAAGCCGTCGAGGCTCAATACCAAAGACTGAAGGCGTGTCTGGAAAACTTGGGCGCGGATGCTCGTAAGAAGATGCGGTTGGAGGATTCTGACGGTTCGATGACAAAGAAGTATCACGGGGGCGCCCCGGACTACGGCGCGATTAGGCTCGGAGCCGCTGCGGCACAAGAAGAAGACCGGAAGACTGGTAAAGGCAAGTGCGACGGAATCACATGTTCGCTGGTCGAGAATGTCGAGATCAAGGACATCAGTGCGAAAGCTGCGGACGGGAAACCCGTCCAGATCCCACCTCCAGCGAAATCGTTCGGACACGTGATCCACATACCCGACTTCGGAAACGTATTTCTTGCCGAGCTGACGGTGAACCACAATTCGTTCCACCTCACGATGATTCGGCTGGAGCTGGGCTGTATCGCGAGCGGAGGGAGCGGTGTGGGGACGGCCGTCGTGAACGGCGGCGGCGGCAAGGGGTAACGGAGTTGGCTAGAGCCCGCACCTTCGTTTCAAAAGGCGACCTTTATGCGATGCGCATTCTGCGCTGGTCTACATCGGCTCGAATCCGTGCATAAGCCAAGTTTATGTTGTAGTTCCACTTCTTGATCGAAACAGGGTCCTTGATCTCTCTCGCCAGGGCGAGCGCCCGCCGATAGTTGGAAATTGCCGTGAAGTGATCGCGGCGATACAGATACACGTTGCCGGTATTCGCCAGAACCACCTGGTAGTTGTGGATGTATCCCAACTCGCGGTTGACGCACTCGGCTTTCCGGAATAATTCGAGAGCTTTCTCGTCGTCGCCCACGCCCAAATAGCAGACGGCTAGTTCGCTCCATACCATCGCGATCGACAGCCGCGCACGGGCGTCTTCAAAAATACCCAGGGATTCTTCCAGCCAAGGCATGGCATCGCGATACTGTTCCAGAATCATCAGGTTCTTGCCTATGCCCCAAAAGGCGTGGCCTCGGAAATACCAGCCACCCACTTTTTCGGCAATGCTCAGGACAGATCGAAACAAGCGGCCCGAAGAAACATAATCCTCCTGGCGAAAAAAGATGAAAGCCCAAGACAAATAGACATCCGCTTGGAGCTTGGGCAACCCTCCGTCGTGGGCTGTGACCTCCGCTTCACCGAGGAGCCGGTGCGCAAGCTCATAGCGGCCCAGCAGCCCCGAATAGAATCCACGGTGCATCTTGAGGCTGGCACACGATTCGACTTCCTGGGCAGGAGGCGGGGTGAGAGACTCGATATATTTCAAGGCTTCGTCAGCGCGCCCGTGTGCCTCCAAAACCTCTGCCCGGATGAAGCGAAGTCGCCAAAGTTCGATACTATTGCCTTGGTCTCCAGCTCGCTGGATTTCCGTCTCTGCGATCTTGCTAGCCCCATCCACGTCGCCGAGGCGCATCAGGTCGCGTGCAATTTCATCTCTGGGTTCTTCCATAGCGGACGTAGCGCTCGACAGCGACTCCCATCCCGCACCGAGAAAATGTCATTGCGAGCTGCTTTCACCCTTCGAGAAATCCTCCTCGGTGGTTGCCCAAGCGAGTCGGATTCCTAGTTGCTTTCGCTTCTCGCAATGACATACGGAAACGTCTTCAAGACTCGACTAACCTCCACCACCTTTGCCGCCGCCGTCTACCACGAAAGGATCTTGTGGATTAGGTTGAGGGTTGTCGGCGGGAGCTACATGCCGATTCCCATGGCCATCCGGACCCACGGACGGCACAGTGGTGGCGCTGCCGTGGTATCCAAATAGCATCAGAAGGGAGACAAATCAACTAAACATAGAAAGTCCTCCTTGGGGCAGGAATTGTAAGGATGGCTTTCCGTTTTCAAGATAAAATCTTGCGTCGTCCGGATTTCGTAAAATGCCCCTCGCACAAAATGGCCGAGCCTCCATCGAGCTGGTCCAATTGCGGCACCTCGTCCCCCGCGGGGCCCTGAGGTGTCTTTCCCTCCTCCTCGCTCTTACACTTCTACAAACCTGCGCTCGCCGTATGGATCCTCAGGCGACCCTTGACCATGCGACTCAGACCTTTCGGCACGGAGACGTAGCTGCAGCCGAGAAGGAGGCAAAAAATGGATACGAGCAATTCCACGGTTTCAGTACGGAATGGGTTTGGAAATTCCAGCTCCTGCGGGCGGAAGCTCTGGCATGGCAGGGCATGAATGATCGAGTCCTCGCCCTGTTGGCATCCGAGACCTCGCCGCCGCCCTCCGATGAACTGGTCGTTCGAAAGCTACGGCTCGAGGGCTTGGCTTACGCGGATCTGCACCGCTTTTCAGAGGCGGAGCAAACGCTGGGGGAAGCGGAACGGCTGTGCAGGATTTCTTATCATTCCCCGTGCATCAACGTAGCCCTTGCGCGTGGGGAGCTAGAGATGGAGCGGGGAGCTTTTGCCCAGGCACACCTTGCCTTCGAGGAGGCGCTGACCCGAGCGAGGGCCGGGAGCGATGCGTATGGCGAGGCAAATGCGATGCTGAGCCTGAGCTGGTCAGCGCTTTTACAAGAGCATTTCGACGAGGCCCTTGACTGGTCCGAAGGCGCATACCGGGGGGCTGCCGCGATCGACGCCATGTCGGTTGCCCAGGTCGCCCTAGGTAACCAGGGATGGGCATATTACCGGCTTGGCGAGCCCGAAAAAGCCCTTCGGCTGTTCCTTGACGCGAGGGATCGCGCCGAGCAGATTGGCGCTATTTCGGATGAAGTGAAGTGGCTCACTACCGCGGGCTACGTCTACCTCGATGCCCACGATTACGACAAGGCGCAATCGTCCTACCAACAAGCACTCGATCTAGCAAAACAGATCAACAGCCGAGAAGACATCCTCAATGCTCTTATGTCTCTCGCGCTGGTTTCTGAGCGGACGGGAAATCTGGAGCAGGCACGCAATTACGCCGATCAGACAATTGCCCTCGTGCCACCAGACGGAGACCGGCTCGATGTGCTGTATCCCATGCTGGTCAAGGGACACGTTGCAGCCCGCATGCACGACGCGGCGCAGGCAGAAAAGATTTTTCGCGACATTGAGCAGGATCCGAAGAGCCACGTTTTCTTGAAGTGGGAGGCGGAGCACTCTCTCGCCCAACTCTACGAGGACGAAAACAACGCAGCCTCGGCGGACCGCGAGTATCGAGCGGCACTGAGCACGTTCGAGACAGCTCGATCTTCGCTGAAGCACGAGGAATCGGAACTGCCGTTTCCCGCCAACGCAGCGAGTATCTATGACGATTACATCCGCTTCCTGGTGAGCCAAGGAAAAGTGCCGGAAGCGCTGCAGGTCGCCGAATACAGCCGAGGCCGGACTTTGGCCGAAGGGTTGGGATTATTGCCGAAGGGGACATCTTTCAAACCTGATTCGTTAAATGTTCAAGCAATCGCCCGTCGAGCCGGCGGTGCCATTTTTTTCTATTGGCTCGGCGAGAAGCAATCTTACCTGTGGGCGATTACAGCCCACAAAACCAGCCTGTTTCCTCTGCCTGCGAAATCCGAAATCGATCTCAGCGTCCAGCGATACCGGAAAGCTCTTGCCGAACAGCAGGAATTTCTGCAATCTACTGACGCCGATGGACGGGCGCTCTACGCCATGCTGGTAGCGCCTGCCGCAACCTTGCTGACAAAGGACGCTAAAGTCTTCATCATTCCCGATGACAGCTTAAACACGCTCAACTTCGAGACGTTGCTCGTTCCCGACCCGACACCACACTACTGGATTGAGGACATTACCGTCGCCGACGCGAGTTCGCTTCGCCTGCTGGCAGCCCCTCGCGCCGTCACGAAGCATTCTGGCAGCCTGCTCCTGTTAGGCAACGCGGTTGCGCCAAACGCAGATTATCCTGAGCTGCGCAATGCAGCCTCGGAGATCGAGATCGTCGAGAAACATTTCCCCTCTGCGCAACAAAATGTATTTGCGCGCGAGCGGGCGACCCCGACAGCATATCTATCCAGCAAGCCGGAGCAGTTTTCTTACATCCATTTCGTGGCTCACGGAACTGCGAGCCGCACGAGCCCGCTTGACTCTGCCATCGTTCTGTCCCGGTCCAGCACGGCGGATGACTCATTCAAGCTCTACGCCCGCGACATCATTCATCAGCCGCTGCGGGCCGATCTGGTCATGATTTCAACCTGCTACGGAGCCGGAGCACGTGCCTATTCCGGCGAGGGCCTGGTCGGACTCTCCTGGGCATTTCTCCGAGCCGGAGCGCACAATGTGATCGGAGCCTTATGGGAAGTCAGTGACGTTTCCACTCCCCAGCTTATGGACGAACTCTACACCGGACTGAAGGAAGGGAAGAGTCCCGATTCCGCTCTTCGCGCGGCCAAACTTTCCCTGCTCCATTCCAGCAATGCTTTCCACAAGCCGTTTTATTGGGCGCCTTTCCAGCTTTACACGGGGTCATGAACGCGTGTGAGCAGCAACAGAGATTGCATGAGGAAAGCGCAATGTCCTTGACCAATGCAAATGAAGAAGCAGAACACTGCCGAGCCAAACGCGAGCACAGCCTTGTCGCAGGTCCGCGCACTCTCCATCGCGACATCGATTAGCTGTTTGCGCTTGTCCAGATACAGCTCGTATTTCTAAAGGCCAAATACTTGTCACCCTGAAACATTTATGAATGAAACGCTTTTGCCCCAAGCGCCACCCTAGTCTCGATGGTTCAAATCCTGGAATAGCAGTGCCTGCCCCCTCGCGGCCAACCAATCGAAACCCATCACAAGAAATCAACTGACCCTGCGCCAGCTACCTCGCGCTCTTGAGCGTCGCTCGCGGCATCTCGGCTTCGGGTTGCATGGATATCGCTTCTCCTGGCAAACTCCGCGGGATCACGGTTACTCTTTATCCAGATATTCGCCGGGTACATCATCTTCCGGTACCTCATGCGTGCGAACTTCCTTCTCGCCCGCATCTCCAGCGCTTTCCACACCGGCCACGACGTCGGCCTCGAACGCGTTGCCCTCCTCGATCAACTCGTCCACACTCTCGGAATCCGCAGATTCGATGTTGGATAATCCCTGCAAATCTCCTGATTGCCCCGCCGATCGCGATCTCAATCCTTGGAGTTCAAATGGCTCCGTGTCCAAACTCCGCCTTCTCGTCGGAACCCGTCTCCTGAAGGCACCCGCAGTCCTCGCGCCGGTTGTCTTCTTGCCGGCGGTTTTTGTTTTCGCCTCAGCTTTTGTCAAAGCGGGCTTCTTCCCCACCTTCTTTGCCAACTTTTTCTTCGGGGCTGTCTTCTTCTTGAGCAATTTGTTTCTGACCGCCTTCTTGACCGTCCTTACCTTGCTCGCGGCAGTTTTCTTGAGCCTTGTGTGCTTCTTCTTAGTTTTTTTGTTGGCCATACGCGCAGTCTACCATCCGCTCATGCGCGCTCACAAAACCGAGCCGAACCATTGCCAAGGTGCATAACGAACTCATTCACACTAGATGACCCGGCCAGGCAGCGAATGAACATCAGCCCGTAGGTTCCCGATTCCTGCTGGTTCAAGCAGCAGATTTCGCGAGAAACTCCTTTTTCAGATTGTAAATACACGAACCTTCGCACTGAAACCAGATAGATCGCCATCGCCAGGCCGACCAATGCCAGAAAGATCGCGATTCGCTAACCTGTGCGGCAATTCCTCTCGGACTACTAGAGGGCGAACTGTCCGGCCACGAGAAAGGATCTTTCACGGGCGCGGTGGCGCGCAAAATAGGTCGTTTCGAAGCTGCTAACTACGGCACTCTCTTTCTGGATGAGATCGGAGATATCCCGCTCGAACTGCAGACGAAGCTCCTGCGCGTCCTTCAGGAGCGAGAATTCGAAAGGCTTGGCGGCGTACAAACTCTGCGCGTTAACGTGCGTTTGGTCGCTCCCACCAATCGCGATCTGGCCGCATTAGTTTCCGAAGAACGCTTTCGCAGCGATCTTTATTACCGGTTCACGGTGTTCCCCATCCTCGTCCCACCATCGCGAGATCGTTTCGAGGACATCCCGCTGCTGGTGATGCACCTCGTGAGGACATTTTCGAAACAGATGGGCAAGCAGATCGATAGGGTTCCCGCCGACGTAATGGAGGCTCTCGTGAGTCATTGCTGGCCGGGGAACATTCGAGAGCTCCAGAATTTCATCGAGCGGAGCGTAATCCTGACCTCCGGGGACGTCCTGCGTCCAGCTCTCGCCGGCTTGAAGCGTACCACCGAAGCGGAAGCCCTGGGAGCAGTTACCCTCGAGGACGCCGAGCGAAACCACATCCGCAAGACTCTCGAGCACACTCGCTGGGTGGTCGGCGGCCCCCATGGGGCTGCAGTCCGTTTGGGAATCAAGAGAACTACACTTTACTTCCGGATGCAAAAGCTTGGCATCTCACGTTTCAACAAGGATCCCTTTCCAGTGCGGCAAAGTTGCTATGATGCGGGAGCTTCGATCTTCTGAAACCAACGCACATGGCCCAGTTAGTTAGAAACCCAAGACGCTCAATCCCGGATGGTCGTCCGGACGGCGCCCAAGCAGCCAGTAATACTTGCGGTTCGCTTCTCTGATGCGAAGGTCGTTGATGCACGCTAGCCTCAATCGCATCAGGCCGTCGTCGTTGAATTCCCAGTTCTCGTTGCCGTACGCATCGTGTCGCCGTGACGTCATCGCCCGGCCGACAATCGACAAAAGCATGAAGACGGCAAGAATCGACTTGAGCACCTTTATCACTATCACCCAGCTTTTACCATTCAACCGCCGCGTTTTGCCGGACACGGATGCTTCACCCGGTTAGGAGCAGCTGTGCGGCCACAGAACGCCACCTCGATACGGTAATTGTCTTCCTGACTTTGGTTGACGCGCTTATGTGCGGGGTGTGCAGCAAACTCCTTGACTCCGGGCCGCCTCGAAAGCATCATTGTGCTGAACAGTAAACGGTGAAGGAGTTCACCGCCAACCGCTGTCCCATCTTTGAGCCGGGAACAGCTGATGACTCCTGACAAGCGGGACTTGACGCGGAGTCATAGTACCGGCAAGAATCCGCAGAAAAAGTTCAGAAGTCGAGGTGTCGTTCTATGCAGAACGGCTGGGTTCTTGCGTCTCTGTGGGCCGTGGAAATTTTGAACCAAATGGCGAGAAGAGTCGCCACGAGGGCCAAGCCGACCCAAGAGGGATTCAAGAAAATTCTCGAAAAGGCGCGAGCATATGACTTGGAGGTAAAGACGGATATGGCGGTGGGACATCCTGGAGAGCAGATCATCCACCGCGCCGAAGTCGACGGCATTGACCTCATTATCTTGGGGCGGCGTGGTCGATCCATGATCTCCCGAATGATGTAGGGTCAGTCTCAGAACGCGTTTTGAGATATGCCCACTGCCCTGTGATGGTCGTACATTGAATTTGCCGACGAGTTATACGGTCGCTGCGCCTTTTCGGTGGCTTCGTGGATACTCCGACACAAATGGCGGACTTCATCTTCGGTCGTGAGGAAGAACTGCAGACCCTGAAACAGCGTCTGCTGAAAAGGATGCCTTTTCTTTTTCATGGACCAACCGGTGTTGGTAAGACACTGCTGATGCGCAGTCTACTGCCACAGGTGCCAGCGGCTCTCTATTGCGAGAACTCGGCAACTACACAGGTTGTGTTTCGCAGTGTGGCGCGGGGTTTGCTGGAGCTAAATGATCGGCGGATACAGATGTCCTGCCGCAATCGAGATGGCATCCAGGGGAAATCCGCTGTCTCTCTAAAAGGTATCGTGATGGATGCGCTGCGCGAGGGAAGCTACTGGATTGTCATGGATCATTTGAACCGGCCGTCGCAATCCTTCGCCGCAGTGGTCCGGGAAATCATCAGTTGGTGTTCCACACCAGTGATCGCAGTGGCACGGTCCGGTCACATGGAAGATACTGGCTTCCTCCAGCCCTTGTATTCCGATCGATCTGAGAAGTTCGAACTCAGGAATTTGGACTCTGATCTCGCGGAGAGATTCGGCCACGAGATCGTCAAGAGGGCGGGGCTTTCGGCGTCGAACATTCGTGAATTCCTGGACAAAGTGCTGGAATTGAGCGAAGGGAATCCGGGAGCGATCCTTTCCATGCTTCAGATGGCCAAGTATCCGAAATATCGCACCGACGAACATATCAAGATCACGCCGCTGTACATCGACTTCCGCATGAATTGGTCGCCCACAGTTCGAAGCCGCTGAAATTCGCAGCGCTCGGCCGACAATTGACTTCGTCTCCCTAGGTTGGCATAATTTGCTTGGGTGTTGGAGTTCACCTTTAACCGCCCGAACAGGGCAGATGACTCCTACGAAGACGAAGGAATTCTCTTGGTAGGGGTTGATTCGCTGGTTTTCCCCTCCATCTTTTGAGTCCAAGAGAATCCTAGAGTAGTTGAGCACCAGTAACACGGTATGCAAACGTGTATACGTGCATGGAGCTTTATGCCAGAGGAGTCTCTCAACTCGAACCACACTCGTCGCTTGTCAGTTACGTGCCGGCACATCGACAAGTTGCTGGCTGATATGGAAAACGCGCTCTCTGTCGCCAACTCCAGGCAAGCTTTTCCTGAGTACTTGTCTGACGTCACGCCGGCGCAACGGCGGGTGATTGAAGACTACATCGCCCGCGTCCGAGTTCAGTTATTTCGTGTCCTGGATGTTCAGGGCGTCGATCGCCCTGAGCCTTTCATTCCGGTTAGCCGATGTCTGCACATCGCCCTGACATTTATCAAGATTGCCGCCGAGGAATTGCAGCCGAGATACATGCGTGGCTATGGGGAGATTTCCACTGCGGCCGCAACCGATCTCAATCGAATTGCCTTGGAGCTGGTGAGCCTGACGACGGAGTTTGATCACTACGTCACTAGCGAAATTCGTGGGCCGCTGCAGTCTTCGGAAAAAGAACTCAACAAAACAGAAAGGAAAGATACGAATTGCTCAAGTACCTAATGGTTGGAATCGGGGGCTTCGCGGGGGCAATCGCACGCTTCTGGTTGGGCAGCTACATCGGAGGAAGAATGGGAACGCGTTTCCCGTACGGAACCTTTGTGATCAATGTTTCGGGATCGTTCCTCATCGGCCTGATCCTCACGCTGTTGGAAGAGAAGACGCATTGGAGCCCAAATTGGAGATATCTGATTCCGATTGGATTTATTGGCGCTTATACAACGTTTTCGACATTCGAATTTGAGACGTTGCGCAGTATGCAGGACGGTCAATTCTTGATCTCGTTCCTCAATATCACTTTGAGCGTAGTGGTTGGCTTCGCTGCGGTTTGGGCGGGCGTCGTAGCGGGGAGGGTAATCCCATGAATGCAGATGCATTAGTGCACGAAATCAATGTCGGTCAGGCCTTGGTGAGAGGTGCGTGCCCGATCTGCGGAGTGCTGAAGGAATTTCAGTCTACCCTCGCGGAAAAGATCCACGTGCGCGATGACCTCCGTTTATGTAATTTTCATACTTGGCTCCTGGCGCGCGCAGCTCCGGCCAAGGGCGCGGCTGCTGTTTATCTAAAGCTGCTCGAAGGCTCCCCAGCGGTTAAAGTTGGGGCGTTGGACTGTGACTTCTGCCAAAGAGTTCTCGAACAAGAGAAATTGCAGTTGCGAGAGCTTGTGAAGCGGATGCGGCGCAGTATGTTTGTCCAGTGGATGAAAAGCCAGGGCAGTCTCTGCCTGAGTCACTCACGCAAATTGCGGGATTATGCTCCGTTAAAGATGAGGCGGCTCATTGACGAAATCATCGAACGCACGCGGGCTGAACTGAAGCAAGAGCTTGAGGATTTCCTGGAACACACAAAGCAAGGAGATCACACCGGCGGTGGGATACTAGGGCATGCGGCTGAATTTCTTGTCAGCCAACGAGGATTGTAAACTGGAGGAGGAGAAAGTGCTCACATCTGGACCTGCTAAGAAGGTCGCCATCTACGTTGCCGAGGACCAGCAGTATCACGGGAGTGCGGCCTATGCGGCCATCCTGGATTTTTTGTTCTTCCGGGGGGTATCGGGCGCAACCGTGACGCGCGGTATTGCTGGCTTTGGCTCCGACCACCAACTGCACACGACTCGGCTCGTAGACCTGGCAACCCGTTTGCCTATCAAGGTTGAGTTTATCGAAACTGCGCACAAAGTGGAGGAACTGCTGGCCAAACTGCAAACGATGGTCGGAACAGGATTGATTGAAATGCACGACACCACCATCGTGAAACCAGCTGAGACAAAGAAAGCGCATGCGGCTGTTCCTGGGAAACCTGCGCTCAGGAGTGAAAGCAAGGCCAAATTGATGCGGATTTACATCGGTGAGAATGACAAGTGGAATGGCAAGCCTCTGTATGAAGCCATTGTCGGCGGTTTGCGGGCTCACGATATCGCTGGTGTCACCGTTTATCGTGGCATTTTGGGCTACGGCGCGAATCGGAGAATCCACAAAGATGCGGCGCTGAGTCTTTCGCATGACCGGCCCATCTTGCTCTCTATCGTGGACACGGAAGAGAAGCTCAAGGCGTTCATGCCCATCCTGGACGAAATGGTGCAACAGGGATTGGTAGTGCTCTCCGACGTGGATGTTATCAAGTACACACACAACTGTGAGACGAGCGAACGCCGGCAGGAGACCCGTGCATGAAACTAGAAGGCAAGGCCAAGATGCTGCGAATTCACTTCGGCGAAGATGACAAGTGGCATGGTAAGCCGCTCTACCAAGCAATCGTCGAGAAGTGCAGAGAGCTTGACGTTGCCGGTGCAACGGTCTATCGCGGCATCGAAGGCTACGGTGCCAGCACCCTGATTCACCGCGCTCACCTGCTCAGGTCTTCCGATCGCCCAATTATGGTGTCTGTTGTCGATACGCACGAGAACATCGGCAAGCTCCTGCCTGTGTTGGATCAGATGGTGGACGAGGGTTTAATCGTCATGTCTGACGTGGAAGTTGTCAAGTACGTGCACCAAGAGGGCGTCCGCTCTCCGGCATCATGAGGGCATGACGAAAAGTGAAGACAATTCGTCAATCATGGTTAGCCTGCAACCGGAACATCCTTTCTCGGCGATAGCAACAGTGACGAGCTACGTTGACGGCGCAGCGAGACTCTTTCGTCTGGCCCAACTAGCGGAAGAGTTGAGTTCGAGTCGAATCGCAGACGAGGCACGGGACCTCGCGAGCCGGATCTCCGAGGGCCGTTTCTATGTTGCGTGCATTGGCCAGTTCAAGCGGGGCAAATCCACGTTGATCAATGCTCTGATTGGCGATTCTGTTCTTCCAGTCGGCTTCACTCCCGTGACTGCGGTTCCGACTGTAATCAGGTTCGGAGACCGGCGCAGGGCGCGAGTTCAGGTAGGAAATGGTTCTTGGCAGGAAGTTAGCGTATCTGATCTCAACCAGTACGTGTCAGAAGAATGCAACCCGGAGAACACAAAGAGAGTTCGGGGCGTAGAGGTTTTTGTTTCCAGCTCGTTGCTGGCCGGTGGCATGTGCTTCGTGGACACACCCGGCCTTGGCTCAGTATTCACCGGGAACACGGCGGCAACTGAGGCATTCATACCCCACATCGATGCGGCGCTGGTCGTGATCGGTGCCGATCCGCCGCTGGCCGGAGAAGAACTCGCGCTTGTAGAAACCATAGCCCAGCACGTCCAGGATCTCGTCCTGGTTCTGAACAAGGCTGATCGGACAACCCCAGAAGAAAAGACTGCTGCTGTGAATTTCGCGGAACACCAACTACAGAAGCGATTGCAGCGTAACCTTGGTCCAATCTTGGAAGTGAGTGCAGCGCAACGAATCGAAAATCGAGGCCCGGAACGTGATTGGCAAAAGCTGGTGGATGCCCTGAACGGACTGGTTGATGAATCCGGACGGCAGTTGATCTATTCGGCGTGTGAGCGAGGGATCAGCCGGCTCAGTGAGCAACTGTTGGCAGTTATCAGCGAGGAACGGGAAGCACTGCAGCGGCCAATCGAAGAGTCCGAACGGCGAATTGCGACCATGAAGGCAACGATCACCGAAGCCGAACGATCGATGCGCGAACTTGCGTATTTATTCATGGCCGAGCAGCAACACATTTCCGATCTCTTTGTGGACCGGCATAAAGCATTCCTCGCAAGCGTATTGCCCCGAGCCAAGGAGGAATTTGAAAAGGCAATTTTGTCCCTGCAACATGGGGCAGGACCAGGCTGTCGCCGCCGAATGATGAAAGAGGCACAAGAAATCGCAAAACGACATGTCCTGCCATGGTTGAAGCCCGAACAGGAAGAGGCAGAACGGCAGTATCGGCGAGTGTCGCGTCGATTCGTCGAGATGGGCAATGACTTTCTGAAGAAACTCTCTGGTGCGGATATGCCCGAACTTGCCCGCATGCCGCACGCGCTCGACTTTGAAACCGGTTTCCGTGTTCGTTCGAGGTTTACTTTTATGGATTTCATCGAGGTCGCGCAACCTGCTTCACCGCTGCGATGGCTGGCCGATATCTTCCTGGGTCTCGTCGGTGCTCGGGGCATGATCGAGAATGACGCACGAGATTTCCTGGCCACACTAACCCAAGTCAACAGCACCCGAGTGCAGAGTGACATCCTGAATCGAGTCCAGGAAAGCCGAGGTTATCTGGAAGTCGAGATTCGTAAGCTCTTACACGAAATCAGCCGCGTAGCAGAACAAGCTCTTGGCAATGCGAAAAGAGCACGGGAAGCGGGGGCATCAGCGGTCGAGGCAGCATGGGAAAGATTGGTCACATTGCAGCGTGAGGTCGTAAAGCTGGGTGATGTCGCCGATCAGCCTTCCACCGGACCGGCGCAATGAGAGTTCGCGGCAGTTTCGACTTCACTCATTCGGCACCCCTGGATGGGGGATGATCAGAATTCTCTGGTAAGGATCTCACGAGCCAGCATGCGCCCGCATGCTGCGCTCTTGACTCACGACCGCACCGTTCCCGCGGCCATTCTCACTGGCGTTAACCTTGAATTGCTCGACCAGGCGGCGGAGTTCGGCCGATGTCTCCACCAACTGTTGTGCCGCCTTCTGCGTGTCGCTGGCTCCCCGTGACGTGCTTTCCGCGGCCTGTGCGACACCCGCGATATTGCTGGTGATCTCGCCGCTGCCGTGCGCCTCTTCGCTCACGTTGCGCGCCATCTCGTTGGTCGTTGCGTTCTGTTCTTCCACCGCCGTCGCAATCGTGCTCGAGATTCCGTTCACCTGGTTGATCACTTCGCTGATCGACGCGATGGCATCCACTGCCGCCTTGGTATCCATCTGTTTGGCTTCGATCTTGCGGCTGATGTCTTCGGTGGCCTTCGCTGTTTCCTTGGCCAGCTCTTTCACTTCGTTGGCCACCACGGCAAAGCCCTTGCCCGCTTCCCCGGCGCGGGCGGCTTCAATGGTGGCGTTCAAAGCAAGCAGGTTGGTTTGCTGCGCGATAGAAGTAATGACCTTGATGAGCTGACCAATCTCGGTCGAAGAATCACCCAGCTTGGACACGGTCGCCGTCGTGGTCTCAGCAACCTTGACGGCGGAGGTGGCAATCTTGGCAGCTTCGCTGGCGTTCTTGGCGATTTCCTTGATGCTGGCACCCATCTCCTCGGCGCCGGTGGCGACCGTCTGCAAGTTCTGGCTCACTTGCTGGGCGGAGTTGGAAACAACGTTGGCCTGGGCCGACGTTTCCTCGGAGTTTGCGGTGATCTGATGGCTGGTACTGAAGAGTTCCTCGCTGGCACTGGCTACTTGCACCGAATTTTCCGTGATGGCCAGGATCATGCGTTTCAGGCTGCCACTCATCTTGTTGATGGCGGTGGTCAGGTCGCCCAGTTCGTCCTGGCTGCGGACCTTCAGGTCGTCGCGCGTCAAGTCGCCTGCCGCAATGGCCTCCGTCTGGACTAGAACTGATTGGGGTACGCTAGAGATGCCGCGGCTCAGAAAAATGGCAACAAAGATTCCGATGCTCAGTGCCGCTGAAGTAGTCATAGTCATGGTCAGGTTAAGCGAGCGGTTCTTCGCATGTGAGTCTGCTTTGTCCTTGTCCAGCAGCATGACGAACGAATCCGCCAAGCTGTCAAGGGATTTCTTGACTGCTAGATTGGCCGGTGTAATCTGGTCGGCATTTTCGTTACCCGCCCGGATGACAGCATCGCGCTCGTCGCTGGCTGCATGATCGACGGCAGCCTCTTCAATCGCGCGGAGTGGGGGAAGGTGCTTCTTAATGTCGTCCAGTCGGTCGAGGTCGGCCTGAGGCCATTTAGGCGCCAATTCGTCCAACTGGGCAACATCTTTTCCAATGTCGCTCCAGGCTCCGTCGAACGCCCTTTTAGCTTCCTTCCACCTGGCCGGCTCTGTTCCCGCAAGAATGGCTTGGCGCCCTTGACTTGCGTGTAGTTTAAGTCCCGCTGCAACTCTCTAGCGGTTTCGATCGCCGGGAAGCGCAGATCAACCATGGCGTCCTGGTTCTTCCCGAGGTCGGTCGATTCTACATAGTTCATCGTGGTGCTGAAGACCGTCAAGGCGAGGATCACCCCGAAGCCCAGACCCAGTTTTTTCCTCAGTGTCAGCCTCATTCTGCCCGAACAACACGCAGCGTTCCCAGTTGTCTGCGGAGTGAAACGTGTCGTCCATTTCTTGTGCTCGTCATCTGACGCCTTAACGCTAATGCCCAGTTTGTCTGTTCAAGTCATTAGCGGCATTTGCAGTGGTCTTTTCAACGCGAAGTCTCTGGTTGTCGAAGGTCTCTACAGGTATATCGGCAGTCACGGTGTATTCCTACAGGGACAGGGTAAGAACCCCCATGTGTACACTCGTCGCGTCGATTTCACAGTTCATCTATCAGACCTGCGCCGGCGCTATCGGTCGCGCTCTTTAAAGATGCCCTAAACGGTGCAATCCGAAGGTGGCCGGCCACAAAAGTGTCTTTTGATACTCCCAACCGGAAGGGTGGGGCAACACAATGTGGCGATTGGACGATGCCGTCTAGCGAATCATGGCGAAGCTTCCCTGGTGGAGTACAGGGCATGCATTTTGTGCGGACCTGAGAATGCGTGATTTTGACCGGAACGTGTTCCGAGCCTTCTCCTGTTCGCCGAAGACACTCAACAGAAGGCGCACGTTGGTTACCTTGTCGGTCACCCTCTCCTCAGGCATGCTCGAGAAGATGTGGGAAATCGAACAGCTTGCGGGCGTGGACTCGTCGGATAGCACTCCTGAGTCGATTTGCGCCTGTGTGGCCAAGATCTTCCGCGTAAGCGAAACAGAAGTCGCGTTGCTGGAGCTTGGCGGAAGTCTGCTGAACTTCTTGTACCCTGCCGAGTTGAAAACGGCGGGGGCGATCCCTCTTTCGAGTTCTGCAGTAGCGGCCCGCACAGCGCGGACCCAGCAGGCTGAGCTTTTCAATGGCTTCACGCAAGTAAAGCATTTCAGCATTTTTGAACTCGTCAAGCTAGGCGCCAGCGGACTGGACGCGCAGGTAATTCAGAAGCTCATGTCTGCGCCGATTCTTGCCGAGAACGGAGAAGTAATTGGTGTGATTCAAGTCTCCCGTAAGGCCCCACGCCCAGCCGCTGCTGGGCCGGACTTCACTCCCGACGATCTGCGGAAACTGGAATCAGTTGCTAGCATCGTGGGTAGACTGATGGCCAGCAAGGACTGATCGTTGTCGTGAAATTGCCGCTAGACTGCTAATCAGGAGTGTAGCCAAGGAAGTCTCCGGTGGTCCTCGTCAGACCTCTCTTTGAGAGGCCGCCATGCGTAGAGTTCAATTCCTGACTTTACCGTATTTTTCTTGGTCAGTTGCGTCTTTGCCTGGCCCCGGCAACAACATCGGGCTGGAACAAGTGGTCCGGAGACGCCGCCATTACCAGCCTGAAGTTACTCTGAGAAAAGCGAAAGCGCCCCAGACTCATCGAGTCGTGAGGCGCTATCGCTGAACAGCCCTCCCCCGAAAACTGCTCGATTCCAACTTAGTCCCCGTCCCAAACTTCCTGAATAGCTCCTGCGTGCCACATGGCCGCACTGCTGGGCTATGAAGGCAGCGCGCCCAGGTTCGGCTGTCAGAGTCCGCCCGTCCGTTCCGGTCCTGCATAGGCGCCCGGCTGCGCGGTCGTTATCCAGCCACGAAGTTTCCTGAATTTCGATGCAACCTATCTCGGAGAACCACATCAAAATTACAACTTGATGGGGAATCGACCGTATGCCCACCGCGCAAGAACAGCAGTACGGTAAGAAAACTGCCGGGCCGGACAGAATTCGACCATCATCCGCGTGGACGGCAGTCTGTCCCCTTGCTTCCCCATGTATTCGGCAACACACGACTGGGGTGTCATCGAGAATCATAAGTTCGACGTTCCGCAATTGAATGAAACGAAAAAATCTTGTCAGACCTCACTGCTTTTCGACCTTGAATCACAAGCTGGGTTTCTGCTACAACGACACTAGAGTAGTGAAGTGGGTGCTCAAGCAGGCTGCACCTGGTTTCCAAGGCGTGAGTGGCAGCTCCACTTAACCGGGTAGAGACCTTCCCAAGGTCTCACAAGTTTGGGGCAAGTTTGGCTGGCGAAAGTTGGCGCGCAGTGCAGGTATGATGCTTGTCCGGCGCCCTGAGATCCGTTTCTGAACGGTTCTCTTTGGCGTAAACTTTGAACTTCCTGTAACACGTTGTAGGAGTTCCCGGTGGCTTTTGATAACAGGCTTGAAAGTGCTCTGCCATGTTTCGGCAGAATCGTGCGCGCCTGTGCTGCTACTCAAAGTTTCGTTCACTTCAGTTCTTTTTATCCCTGCACCATTTCCTGCCGCGCGGATGGCCATCCCGTTGTCCGCAATTTCACACCCGCAGTTCAAGAAACCGCATATGCCGGAGGAAGATAATGGCTACCCATCTCGTACAAATCGATAACGATGAGGAAATCAAACAGCGCCTGGAAGCAGAACGCAGCCGGCTGCGCAAGATCGCTGGTTTGGACCAGCCCACACATTTTCATCGCCCGGTAGAGCGGACGTTTAAAGCCGAGGAGCGGGATCGCGTCACGATTCTGTTTGGCGGTTTTACGTGGAAGCACGAGGATCTAATCCGCGCCGTCTTCCAGGGGTGCGGTTATCGCTGCGAGAAGCTGCCGGTGCCCAATGTCGCGGCCTTCCAGACCGGCAAAGAATTCGGCAACAACGGGCAATGCAATCCGACTTACTTCACGGTTGGCAATCTGGTGCAGTACTTACAATTCTTGGAGAAGGAAGGTCTATCGCGAGACAAGATCCTGAATAACTTCGTTTTCTTCACTGCGGGATCGTGCGGTCCATGCCGCTTCGGAATGTACGAGGCGGAATATCGTTTCGCACTGAAAAACGCTGGCTTCGACGGCTTCCGGGTCCTGTTGTTCAAAGACAGTGACGGCATCAAAGCGGCTTCCGGTGAGCCCGGACTGAAATTTACGATCGACTTTGGATTGGGAATGCTGAACGCTATGCACCTTGGCGACGTGATCAACGACCTGATTTATCAGATTCGCCCTTTCGAAGTGAATAAGGGTGAGACCGATCGCGTATTCCGGGAAATGGTGGACGGGCTTTGCGATGACCTCAGGAATCGCGACTCATTCGAGATTGAGCAGCGGGCGCCGAATTGGCTCAAGCCGAAATTCAAGAGCAATAAAGTGCTGAGAAACACCGCCAATGTCTTTGGCAAAATGCACGAGCACATGTGGGGCAAGGACTATTTAAACGCTCTCCATACCGCTCGCGAGCGGATGGATCGCATCGAAGTGGACCGCACCAAGGTCAAGCCGGTAGTAAAGATCACGGGGGAGTTCTGGGCTCAGATCACCGAGGGTGATGGCAACTTCCACATGTTCGATTTTCTCGAGCGTGAAGGCGCCCAGGTTATTGTGGAACCAATTGCAACCTGGGTGGCTTACCTGTTGTATCAAGCCAAGGCGCACGCGATTGCGAAGTGGCCGGTGAACCGCCCGCATCGCAATCCGGAGTGGTATGAAGTGAAGAAAAATCTGGCTAACTATTTCGGCTTGCACAAAAAACTCTGGGGCATTGGCTTCGGGGAGAGGGCTTGGAAATACTTCTACCACCGCGCGATCAAGAACATGGGCGGCATTACGCACCATCTAGTACCGCAGACAGAGTTGGCCGAAATGGCTCACCCCTTCTACAACCAGTTCGCACGAGGCGGCGAAGGGCACTTGGAAGTGGGCAAGAACGTTTACTACACCGTGCACAAGCTGTGCCACATGGTGCTGGCACTGAAGCCCTTCGGTTGCATGCCTTCTTCGCAGTCGGATGGAGTGCAATCGGCAGTGGTCAACAAATTCAAAGACATGATTTTCCTGCCAATCGAAACCTCTGGTGAAGGCGAAGTGAACGCGCACAGCCGCGTACAGATGGCGCTGGGGGAGGCGAAAGTCAAAGCCAAGACCGAATTCGAACAGTGTCTGAAATCCACAGGCAAGAGCTTGGATGAGATCCGGGACTACATCGCGGAACATCCTGAACTACACCGGCCTTTCTACCATGTGCCTCATCGCGAGGGTGTTGCGGGAACTGCTGCCCAGTTCATTTTGCACGTGAGCGATCGCATGGATAAGAGCACGCGGTCGTGGAATCGCTCGCGTGTTCCTGGAATCACAGTGCCAAACGCCGCATGAGACTACACTAATGGCGACCGCCGTCTTGCTATGGATTGGTTCAGCCGGCAAGATGGCGGTCAGCACAACCAGAACGCTTACGAACCTTTCTGGCCAGTTATCGGAGAGACGATGCACGACCATCTGGAACAGCAATCGAAGCCGCAGCTACTTCACATAGCTCCCGCGCCTCCACAGAAACCGCATGACCATCACACGGAATTCATGGTCGGACTCGATGTGGGCTCGACCACCGTTAAAGCGACGGTCGTGGACGCGGCGACCGACAAGGTGCTGTGGCAGGACTACCAGCGGCACGAGACCAAGCAGCCGGAGAAGACGCTGGAGTTCCTCCGGCGCATGGAAAAAGAGGTCGGCATCAACCGCCATAACACACGAATGTTCATGACCGGCTCTGGTGGCGGAGCGATCGCCGATCAGATTGGCGCCAAGTTCGTGCAGGAAGTCACCGCAGTTTCGCTCGCCGTGGAGAAGATGCATCCGGAAGTGTATTCGGTGATTGAACTGGGCGGACAGGATGCCAAGATCATTGTTTTCAAAGATGACGAGGAAACCGGCCGCAAGAAGAAAATCCCCTCGATGAACGATAAGTGTGCAGGCGGAACTGGCGCGGTTATCGACAAGATTAACGCCAAACTAAAAATTCCGGTGCTAGAACTCTGCGAACAGAAATATCACGGAATCAAACTCCATAAAGTTGCGGGAAAGTGCGGTGTCTTCGCTGAGACCGATATCAACGGCCTGCAGAAGGTCGGTACTCCGCCGGATGAATTGATGGCGTCGCTGTTTGAGGCCATCGTTTTGCAAAACCTGAGCGTGCTTACTCGCGGCCATACGTTGCGGCCTCACGTGCTGCTTCTTGGCGGTCCCAATAGTTTCATTCGCGGGATGCGCGAAGCTTGGCAGGCAAATATCCCCCGCATGTGGCAGGAGCGGAAGGTCACCATCCCCGATGGCGCAAAGCCCGAGGACCTTATTAAAGTTCCGCAGAACGCGCAGTACTTCGCCGCCATGGGCGCTATTGAATTTGGCAAGAGTGAGGAAGACTGC